>Ga0105046_10013137_pt1 | contig 12835 bp, 11 predicted proteins | sample MAT03_FD_78385 | JGI IMG/M metagenome (GOLD analysis project Ga0105046, IMG submission 78385) | Freshwater microbial communities from Lake Fryxell liftoff mats and glacier meltwater in Antarctica - MAT-03 (megahit assembly) | ecosystem: Environmental > Aquatic > Freshwater > Ice > Liftoff... | reverse complement strand
GTCAACGCGATGATCTCGGCCGACAAGGCCAACATCCCGCTGCCGTTCAAGCGCGCCGCCGCCATCGACCTGGCCGGGCGCAATGTGCTCGAGGCGGTGCAGATGTCGGTGCTGCCCAAGGTGATCGAAACGCCGAAGATCGCCGCGGTGGCCAAAGACGGCATACAGCTCATGGTTGTCTCACGCGTCACGGTCCGCACCAACATCGACCGACTGGTCGGCGGTGCAGGCGAGGAAACGATCATCGCGCGTGTCGGTGAGGGCATGGTCAGCACCATCGGCTCGGCGGCTTCGCACAAGAGTGTGCTCGAGAACCCGGACCACATCTCCAAGCACATCCTGTCCAAGGGCCTGGACGCCGGCACGGCCTACGAGATCCTGTCCATCGACATTGCCGACGTCGACGTTGGCGAGAACATCGGCGCCAAACTGCAGATCGACCAGGCCAATGCCGACAAGCAGATCGCCCAGGCCAAGGCCGAGGAGCGCCGTGCGATGGCTGTGGCACTGGAGCAGGAGATGCGCGCCCGCGTCGTCGAGGCTGAAGCCGAGGTGCCGCGCGCCATGGCCGAGGCCTTCCGCCAGGGCACGCTGGGCGTGATGGACTACTACCGCATGAAAAACGTGCAGGCCGACACAGCCATGCGCGACGCCATAGCAGCGACCGACGAAACACCGCCGGCACCCCGGCGCGCGGCTTAGAACGGGAGCGTGCGATGAGCCTGGAAACTCTGCTGTTGATCGTGGCCTTTGTTGTGGCGGGAGTCTTCAATGTCATCCTGCCGTGGCTCAAGAAGATTAAGGAGGACGCGCTGGCCGGCAACGCCGAGCCCGAACCGCAGCTGGCACCGACAGCCGTGCTGACGCCGGTGCTTTCGGCCTCGTCAGCGCCGGCATCGGCGTTCGCGACGCCGCGCGGTGCGCCGACCATGACCGCAGCGTCCATGGCTTCCGCCGTGGCGCGACCAGCAAGGCGCTCACGGGTGGGCAGTCGGTCGGGATTGCGCGACGGGATCGTTCTCGCGGCGGTGCTCGGCCCATGCCGTGCGCAGACGCCGTTCGTCTGACCAAGGGGCGCTCACAACCCGGATCGCGGCGCGGGGTTGACCGGCTCTCGTTCGCAAAAACCGAACTCCGGACCATGAAAGACCTGCTTTGTTCGATGGCGGAATCTGCAGATGATCCTTCAATCGAACAAGAGCGAAGGAAAGACAATGTGGCATGGAGTAGCTTGGCTGGTGACGGGTTGTTTGTTGGCCTTTTGGTCACTGGGTGCGTGGGCGCTGCACGCGGTGGCACAGTGGGGAGCGGGGCTTGCCGGCGCGAACGCAGTCGGCGCGGCTGGCGGAGTGGCGGATGTGGCCAAACAGGTGGGCGCGCTCAAGCCACCCGAGTGGCTGGCCGTTTGGCTGCCGCCCGGCGTGCAGGAGCAGTGGGGCGCCATGGTGTCCACCTTCACACCCTGGGTGGAGTACGCCTTGACCCACGCGCCGAGCCTGGTCGGCTGGCTGGCACCCGCGATCTGGGTGGTCTGGGCCCTGGGCGGCGTGTTGCTGCTGGTACTGGGAGGTGGCTTGAGTGCCTTGATCCTCCTGATCAAGCGCGGCAGACCCTCGGCAGCAATGGCCTGAGCAGGCACGCGCCGCCGCGCCGTCGATGCTGGCATGGCACCGAAATTTGGTACGCCAGTACGTCGACATTTGCTCGGTGGCCAAGCCCAATTCGGGAAGTCCTGAGGACTTTCCGAGTCTGCCGAAGCGTCGAGATGCCGCCTTGATGCCGCCTTGACTTGATGCAGCTGGCGAGGTCATGCCCGCAAAGCGAATTTCGGCGGCGTCGCGATGACCCATCGTCAGGGGTCGCGCAGACCCAACCCCTTCAATGCCGCGTCGGCGGCCCCACCTTCTCACGATGACGGCGCAGCGTCTGCGACGGCAGTTCGCCGAACAGAGCCCGATATTCGTCGGCAAAGTGGCCGAAGTGCCAGAAGCCGTAGGCGGTGGCGGCATCGGTCACCGACACCGCCGTCTTCAGGCGGCGGCGCACGGCGTTCAAGCGCAGCGTGTTCAGCCAGGCCAGCGGGCCCATTCCCCAGGTGGTGTGGACGCAGTTCTGCAGCGTGCGGCGGCTGACACCGAGTTGCACGCACAACTCGGCCACCGTCGGCGGGTCATCGAGGCGCGCGCTGACGAGATGACGGGCACGGTCGGCCAGCACCACTTGCGCCGTCGCGGCCACGGTCCTGGCGGGCTGCGGCCGGTCGGCGTCGCCTGTCGGTTCGATCGCAGCCGTCAGCCGGCTCAGCACTTCATCGCGCAGTGCGAGACCCACCGGGTCCGCCGCGCCCAGACCACCGGGCGCAGCCGAGAACGCACTCAGCAGCAGGCACCGCAAAGCGCCGATGGCCGCGGCGCCACCGGCCAGCAGGCCAGCCCGCGCAGCAAACGTTCCCGGCGCCGACACCGCCCGGTCACCGAGCACCTGCGACTCGAACAAATTCGCGTCGACCTCGATGCCGAGCATCACGTGGCGCTTGGGCGAACGGAACTCGAAGCCGTCGCGACCCGAAAACACGTAGAGCGCCGCCGCGTCGCCCGGCTGCCCGCAGAACAGCGAATCGTCGTGCAGCAATGCCGGCACGCCGAGTGCCACCACCTGCGGCCGCACCTGCCCCGTCTGGTGGACGGCTTGGTGAAGGTCTTCGACGAACAGCCCCACGCCGTCGAGTTGCAGCCGCTGCACGCCGCCCCTGAAGACACCGGCCGACAGTTGCTGGTACCGCTGGTTCCAGCCGGTGAGCGCGGCCGCCTGCTCGTCGATGTCGGCGAACACGTGCTGGCTCAGGCCGCCCGGCAGCGGCATGGCCGGTGCACCGTGGATGTGCAGGACTGGATTCATGCCCCGAGCTTCGCAAGTGGCATGCCATCGCGGGCCATCGCCAGCCGATTGCCAAAACGGGATTGCCGGATCGCTGTCACGGTTTCTATTCTGCATGCTTCCGCCACATCCTTCGGAGCCTCCATGGCCAGCGACGCCCAAAAACCGATCGACGACGACCTGAAGGTGCTGCACAGCATGGGCTATGCCCAGGAGCTGTCGCGCAACATGAAGGGTTTCCAGAACTTCGCGATCTCGTTTTCGATCATCTGCATCCTGTCCGGCGGCATCAACTCGCTGGGCCAGGGCATCAGCGGCGTGGGAGGTGCCGCCATCGGCATCGGCTGGCTGATCGGATGCGCAGTGAGCCTGGTGTTCGCACTCGGCATGGCGCAAATCGGCTCGGCCTACCCGACGGCCGGCGGCCTGTACCACTGGGGCTCGATCCTCGGCGGCCGCGGTTGGGGCTGGCTCACCGCCTGGTTGAACCTGATCGGCCTGGTGACGGTGCTCGGCGCGATCAACGTCGGCACCTTCAACTTCTTCATCGGTGCCTTCGGAAGCAGCCTGGGGCTGGAATCCGGCTTCGCGCTGCAGGCCACGTTCGTCATCGGCATCACGCTGGTGCAGGCGCTGGCCAACCACGTGGGCATCCGATTCACCGCCCGGCTGACCGACCTGTCGGGGTATCTGATTTTCGTCGTCGCCATCGGCTTGACGGTGGCGCTGCTGGCCTATGCGCCGAGCTGGGATTTTTCGCGCCTGTGGACCTTCAAGAACTACAGCGGCCCGGCCGGCGGTGATGTATGGCCCGCCACCAGCAGCCTGCTGCTGCTGTTCGGTCTGGGCCTGCTGCTGCCGATCTACACCATCACCGGCTTCGATGCGTCGGCCCACACCGCCGAAGAAACGCGCGACGCGGCGCGTGCGGTGCCGCGCGGCATCGTCAACTCGGTGCTCTGGTCGGCGCTGTTCGGCTGGCTGATGCTGAGCGCCTTCGTGCTGGCCATCCCCGACATGGACAAGGCTGCGGCCAGCGGTTGGGGCGTCTTCTTCGTCACGCTCGACGCGGTGCTGCCGGTGGCGCTGAAGCAGATCCTTTACGTGCTGATCTTCGTCTGCCAGTTCATCTGCGGGCTCGCCACGGTGACTTCGGCGTCGCGCATGATCTACGCCTTCGCCCGCGACGGCGGCCTGCCGGCGTCGAACGCGCTGAAGCGAGTGCACCCGCGTTTTCGCACGCCGGTGGCCGCCATCTGGACGGCAGCCATCATCTCGATCGCCTTCACGCTGTACACGCCGGCCTACGCGACCATCGTCTCGGTGACGGTGATCTTCATCTTCCTGTCGTACGGGCTGCCGGTGATCCTGGGCCTGTTCGCCTACGGCCGCAGCTGGACGAAGATGGGCCCGTGGGACATGGGCCCGGCTTACCGCGTCGTCGGTGTGCTGGCGATCTTCGCCATCGCGCTGATCTTCTTCCTCGGCGTGCAGCCGCCGAACCAGGCGGCGCTGTGGATCACCGGGGTCTTCCTCGCCATCACCGCGGTGGTCTGGTTCGGCTTCGAGCGGCGGCGCTTCAAGGGCCCACCGATGGGCGGCGAAGTGGCCCGGCGGCAGGCCGAAATCGCCGCCGCCGAACGTGCACTGGCCGGCGGAAAGTAGACGCGGCATGGCGCTGCGTCTGCAAGGCCGCGTGGCCGTGATCTCCGGCGGTGCCACCGGTGTGGGCGGCGCGGCATCGAGGCTGTTCGCGGCCGAGGGCGCGCGCGTGGCGGTGATTGACATCAACGCCGCCGCCGCCGAGCACACCGCGCAAGCCGTGCGCGACGCCGGTGGGCAGGCGATGGTGGCAGTGGCCGATGTCTCGGTGGCCGCCGAAGTGCAGCGCGCGGTGGCCGAGGTGGTGCAGCGCTGGGGCACCATCGACGTGCTCTTCAATCACGCCGGCAGCATCGTCGTCAAACCCTTTCTCGACACGACCGAGGCTGAATGGGACCGGCTGATGGCGGTCAACGTGAAGAGCATGTACCTTGTCACGCGCGAGGTGCTGCCGCACATGCTGGCGCAGCGGCGCGGTGCGATCGTCTGCACCTCGTCGATCTCGGCCGTGGCCGGCACGCCGATGGAGGTTCTGTACGACACGACCAAGGGCGCCTGCCACATGTTCGCGCGGGCCATCGCGGTCGAGTTCCGCGACCGTGGCATCCGCTGCAACGCGGTCTGCCCAGGCTTCATCCGCACGCCGCACGGGCTGCACGAGGTCGACGCGCTGCAGAAGCTGGGCGTCGACGTCTCACCCGCCGCGCTGGCCGCCGCGCAGGGCCGCATCTGCGAGCCCGAGGAGGTGGCCGCCGCCGCGCTGTTCCTGGCCAGCGACGAGGCCAGCTTCATCAACGGCACGCACCTGTTCGTCGACAATGGATTCACTGCGGTCTGAGCCGCGACGAGGTGCATGGTCATGTCGTTTGCGCACACGATAGGCGCCCGGCGTTTTACTTTCTCCGATCTGCGCACTCTGATGGCGCGCGCCACGCCCTTGCGCTCGGGCGACCGGCTGGCCGGCGTGGCCGCGGCCAACGCGCAGGAGCGTGTGGCCGCGCAGATGGCGCTGGCCGACCTGCCGCTGGCCAATTTTCTGACCGATGCCGTGGTGCCGTATGAAGACGATGCTGTCACCCGGCTGATCATCGACAGCCGCGATGCGGCAGCCTTCGCGCCGGTAGCGGGTTTGACCGTCGGTGGCCTGCGCGACTGGCTGCTCGGCGACGCCGCCGACACCGCCACGCTGGCGGCGCTGGCCCCCGGCCTGACGCCCGAGATGGTGGCCGCGGTCAGCAAGATTTGTCGGCTGCAAGATCTCGTGCTGGTGGCGCGCAAGTGCAGCGTGGTGACGCGCTTTCGCAGCACCATCGGCCTGCCCGGCCGGCTGGCCACGCGGCTGCAGCCCAACCACCCGACGGATGACGCGGCCGGCATCGCCGCCAGCCTGCTCGACGGCCTGCTGCACGGCAGCGGCGACGCTGTGATCGGCATCAACCCGGCCACCGACAACGTGGCACAGGTGACGCGGCTGCTGCACATGCTGGACGAGGTGATTTCGCGTTACGCGATCCCCACCCAGAGCTGCGTGCTGACGCACGTGACCAACACGTTGCAGGCCGTCGCCCGAGGCGCGCCGGTCGACCTGGTGTTCCAGTCGATCGGCGGCACCGAGGGCACGAACCGCAGTTTCGGCATCGACCTGGCGCTGCTGGCCGAGGCGCGCGCCGCCGCGTTGTCGCTGAGGCGTGGTCGTGCTTTCGACGTCGAGGCCGGGGGCTCCAGCCACGTCATGTACTTCGAAACCGGCCAGGGCAGCGCGCTGTCGGCGGGCGCGCACCACGGCTGCGATCAGCAGACCATCGAGGCACGCGCCTACGCGGTGGCGCGCCACTTCAAGCCGCTGCTGGTCAACACGGTGGTCGGCTTCATCGGGCCCGAATACCTGTTCGATGGCAAGCAGATCATTCGCGCCGGCCTGGAAGACCACTTCTGCGGCAAGCTGCTCGGCGTGCCGATGGGTGTCGACGTCTGCTACACCAACCACGCCGAGGCCGACAGCGACGACATGGACGCACTGCTGGTGCTGCTGTGCGCGGCGGGCTGCAACTTCGTGATGGGCATCCCGGGCGCCGACGACATCATGCTCAACTACCAGAGCACCTCGTTCCACGACGCGATGGTGATGCGGCAGGTGATGGGGCTGCGGCCGGCGCCCGAGTTCGAGGCCTGGTTGCAGCAGACCGGCATCTTCGAGCCCGGCATCGGTTCGCGGCTGGCGGGTGCGCTGCCGGCGCCGTTTGCCGCGGTGCTGCAGCGGCTGGAGGCGCCGTGACGAAGAACTCGCCGCCGGCCGTCACCGCCGCAGCGTGGAGCAGCTTGCGCCGCTTCACCGACGCGCGCATCGCACTCGGCCGGGCCGGCCACAGCCTGCCCACCGCGCCGCACCTGGCCTTTCAGCTGGCCCACGCGCAGGCGCGCGACGCCGTGCACCTGCCCTTCGACGCCGACGGCGTGGCGGCGGCGCTGCAAGGCCTGGGGCTGACCACGCTGATGCTGCAAAGCGCCGCCGCCGACCGCGCCACTTACCTGCAGCGGCCCGACCTCGGCCGCCGGCTGGCCGACGCCTCGCTGCAGGCGCTGGCGGCGTGGCAGGCCGGGCAAACCGAAGAGGGCGTGGAAAGCGCGGAAAGCGGCTTCGACCTCGCCATCGTCATCGCCGACGGCCTGTCGGCGCTGGCCGTGCACCAGAACGCGGTGGCGCTGGTTGCGGCGCTGCTCGAACAGCTGCGCGCCGACCGCGCCTTGGCCTGGTCGGTCGCGCCGGTGGCGGTGGTCGAGCAGGGCCGCGTGGCGGTGGGCGACGAGGCCGGCCACGGCCTGCGGGCGCGCGCGGTGGTCGTGCTGATCGGCGAGCGGCCGGGGCTGAGCTCTCCCGACAGCCTGGGCGTCTATCTCACCTGGGCACCGCGGCCCGGCCTCACGGACGCCAGCCGCAACTGTATTTCCAACGTCAGGCCGGCCGGGCTGCAGGTGCCGGCGGCGGCGGCCAGGCTGCACCAGTTGCTGTCGGCCGCGCGCACTCGTCAGCTCAGCGGTGTGGACTTGAAGGACGACAGCGACAACTCCCAAATAGCTTTGGCCACCGGCACGATCACCTTCACTGTCGACCCGACAGCCAACTTCCTGCTGGCGCCGCCGGCGTAACGCAGCCTGGCCGGGTGGTGAGCCCGAGGTGAACAGGCGACTCGCCGACAATTGCGCCATGTCGACGCACATCACCTTGCGCCAGTTCCGCTACTTCATCGCCGTGGCCGAAAGCGGCAGCGTGGCCGCGGCTTCGCGCATGCTCAACATCGCGCAGAGCGCGGTCACCAAGAGCATGCAGGAACTGGAAGACGACCTGGGCCGCACGCTGTTCGCGCGCAGTTCGCGCGGCATGCAGCTCACGCCGCAAGGCCACCGCTTTCTGGCCAGCGCCCGCACGGTGCTCGCCACGGTGGCCGAGGCGACGCGGCCACGCAGCGACGACGAGAGCGCGGCAGGCCTGAGCGGCACCTTGGCCGTCGGCGTGACCACCCTCGTCGCCGGTTATTACCTGAGCGACCTGTTCAGCCGCTACCGCCGCAGCTGCCCACGGGTGCAGGTTTTTGTCACCGAAGACACGCCGCGCTTCCTGGAGCACCTGCTCATCAACGGCGAACTCGACGTGGCCATCATGCTCAGCAGTGCCTTGAGCGAGCCGCAGGCCCTGGTGGCTGAAACGCTGACGCGCAGCCCCAGCCGTGTTTGGCTGCCGTCGAACCACCCGCTGTGTGCGCAGGACGAGTTGACGCTGGCCGAATGTGCCCGCTGTGACCAGATCGTTCTGGAGGCCGACCGAATCGACGAGCCGATGCGCGCGGTGTGGGCGCGGCAGCAGCTGAAGACACGCACCATTCTGCGCACCAGTTCGCTGGAGGCCGTGCGCTCGCTGGTGGGCGCCGGTGCCGGCATCGCCGTGTTGCCGGATTTCCTGTACCGGCCCTGGACCCTGGATGCCGAGCATGTCGAGGTGCGGCCACTGCGCGACGCGCTGCCCACCGTGGACGTGGGCCTGGTGTGGCGGCGCGGCAGCGGGCTGAAGCCGGTCGCCGCCGAGTTCATCGAGCTGGCGCGTGAAGGCTCACGCGCGCGCCGGGCCTGAACCGCTACAGCTTGATCATGACGTGCCGTGGCACGGTGTAGTCCTCCAGAGCGTACATGCTCATGTCCTTGCCATAGCCGCTGCTCTTCAGGCCGCCGTGCGGCATCTCGTTGGCCAGCATGAAGTGCGTGTTGATCCAGGTGCAGCCGTAGCGCAGCTTCCTGGCCACACGCATGGCGCGGCCCACGTCCTGGGTCCAGACGCTGCTGGCCAGGCCGTACTCGCTGTCGTTGGCCCAGTTGACGGCCTGTTCGGGGTCGGTGAAGCGCGTCACGCTGACCACAGGGCCGAAGACCTCGCGCTTGACGATCTCGTCTTCCTGAAGCGCCCCGGCCACCACCGTGGGTTCGTAGAAGAAACCACTGCCGCTGCGCACCTTGCCGCCCGCAGTGACTTCCATGTGGCCGGCCATCTGCGCACGTTCCACGAAGCTGGCAACCCGGCTGCGTTGACGGTCGCTGATGAGCGGGCCGATCTCGACATCGGGCTCGTCCTGCATGCCCATGCGGATGCTCTTGACGGCGCTGGAGAGGTCGGCCACCAGCTTGTCGTAAATCTTGCCGCCGGCGTAGATGCGGCAGGCTGCGGTGCAGTCCTGGCCGGCGTTGTAGTAGCCGAAGGTGCGCAGGCCCTCGACCACGGCGGTCAGGTCGGCGTCGTCGAACACCAGCACGGGCGCTTTGCCACCCAGTTCGAGGTGGGTGCGCTTGAGCGTGCCGCTGGCTGCCTGCAGGATCTTGCGGCCGGTCGACACATCGCCAGTCACGCTGACCATCGCCACCTTGGGGTGTTCGACCAGGGGCTGGCCCACCGTGGCGCCGCGCCCGCAAATGGCGTTGAACACGCCCTTGGGAAAGATGTCGGCGGCCACGCGGGCCAGCAGCAAGGTCGTCAGCGGCGTCTGTTCACTGGGCTTGATGACCACCGTGTTGCCAGCGGCCAGCGCAGGCGCCGTTTTCCACGCCGCCATCAGCAGCGGGTAGTTCCAGGGCGCGATGCTGGCCACCACGCCCACCGCGTCGCGGCGGACCATGCTGGTGTGGCCGGCCAGGTATTCGCCGGCCAACGGGCCGCCCATGCAGCGTGCGGCGCCGGCAAAGTAGCGGAAGCAGTCGGCAATGGCCGGGATCTCGTCGGCCAGCGCACGCGAATAGGGCTTGCCGCAGTTCAGGCTTTCCAGGCGCGCGAACTCTTCGCCTCGGGCTTCGATGGCGTCCGCCAGCCTGAGCAGCAGCCTGCTACGTTCCATCGGCGTGGTTTCGCTCCAGCCGTCGAAGGCGCGGTGCGCGGCCGACACGGCCTTGTGCACCTGCTCGGGGCTGGCCTCGGGCACCAGCACCAGCAATTCACCGGTGGCGGGGTTGAGCACGCGTTCGGCTTCTCCCTCGCCGGGCACGAAGGCACCGTCGATGAAGAGGTCGGTGGGCAGATTCGGCAAATCAGCGGGCAAGGTCGGGTGGGTCATGGCGGCAGCTCCTTTTTTCAGCGATGGCCGGGTTCGTCGGCACGGGTCAGCAGGTAGGCGACAAGAATGGGCACGAAGGTCAAGGCGATGATCACCACGGCCACCACGTTGGTGACCGGGCGCTGGCGCGGCCGAATCAGTTCCTGCAGCATCCAGATCGGCAGCGTGGTCTGCTGCCCGGCCGTGAAGGTGGTGACGATGACCTCATCGAAACTCAGCGCGAAAGCCAGCAGCGCGCCGGCCAGCAAGGCGCTGCCCAGTTGCGGCAGGATGATGTAGCGCACGGTCTGGAAACCGTCGGCGCCGAGGTCCATGCTGGCCTCGATGAGGTTGGGATTGAGCCGCCGCAGCCGGGCCACGGCGTTGTTGAAGACCACCACCACGCAAAAGGTGGCGTGGCCGATCACGATGGTCCAGAAGCTGAACGGAATCTCCAGCGTGTGAAAGCCCGAGCGCAGCGCGATGCCGGTGATGATGCCGGGCAGCGCGATGGGCAGGATCAGCAGCAGCGAGATCACGTCGCGGCCGAAGAACTTTGCGCGCGCCAGCGCCGCAGCAGCCAGTGTGCCCAGCACCAGCGCCACGGCCGTGCTCCAGGCGGCAACCTGGAAGCTGAGCTTGATGGCGTCCCAGACGTCCTGGCGTTCCCAGGCCACGGCGAACCAGCGCGTGGTCAGGGCCGGCGGGGGAAAGACATAACTCTTGTCTTCCGCGCTGAAGGCATAGAGCACGATGAGGGCCAGCGGAATGTGCAGGAAGAGCACCACCGCCCAGGCGCTGATTCGCAACCATCTAGTGTGGTGTTGCATGCTATGAGGCACTTAAGAAAACCGATGGATTTGGGCCTGTGGCTAGGCGCAAACCGCAGCGATGCGTGTAGGTATCGCGAGGATTTGCAACGACGCCACAGGGCCGAAGACGCGGTTTTATGTACCGAACAGCGTGCAGCACCACACTACAGGGCATCGAAAGCCCCTTTGCGTTTGGCCAGCCACAGGTAGATGCCGATGACCACGATCGGCACCAGCGAAAACGCCGCGGCAAAGGGGATGTTGCCGGCCACGCCCTGCTGGCGGTAGACGATCTGGCCGATGTACAGCGTGCTGTCGCCGATGACCTGCGGGATGATGTAGTCGCCCAGCGTCAGGCTGAAGGTGAAGATCGAACCCGCTGCCACACCGGGCAGGGCCAGCGGCAGGATCACGCTGCGGAAGGTCTGCGCCGGGCGGGCGCCCAGGTCGGCGCTGGCTTCCAGCGTCGAGACCGGGATGCGTTCGATGGCCGCCATGATGGGCAGCACCATGAAGGGCAGCCACATGTAGACGAACACGATGAAGGTGCCCATGGTGGAAAAGCTCAGGCTCGGCCCGCCGATGGCGGGCGTGGCCAGCAGCGTGTCGAGCAGCCACTGCGCGTGCAGTTGCTGCGCCAGCCAGGAGATGGCGCCTTCCTTGGCCAGCAGCAGCTTCCAGGCGTACAGGCGCACCAGGTAGCTGCTCCACAGCGGCAGCATCACGGCGATGTACAGCGCCGCTTTCTGTGCGCCGCGGGCATGGCGCGCCATGTAGTAGGCCAGCGGGAAGGCCAGCACCGTGCAGGCCAGCGTGACGGCGATGGCCATGACGACGGTGCGCCGCGCCGAGTCCAGGTTGGCCGGCTCCAGCAGGGCGACGAAATTGCTGAATCCGAACTCGCGCACGACTTGGCCGGTGAAATCGTCCAGCCTGAAAAACGCGTTCGCCAGCAGCGCGAACAGGCTGCCGAGGTAGATGACGCCGAACCACAGCAGCACCGGGCCCAGCAAGGCCAGCAGCAGCAGGCCGCGGCGCGTGTAGAGCAGGTCGGACAGGCGGCGCGACAGGCCCATCGGAACGTCAATGTGCGCCGAGGGCGATGCAGGCGTGCTCACGGTGCCGGCCATGGCGTTGCGGCGGCGCTGCGCTCAGTTCGCAGCCAAGGCATGCACGGCGCCGGCATCCCAGTGCAGGTGCACGGTGGCGCCGAGCGGTGGCGCGACGTGGGCAGACCCGGTGGGCAGGTCGGCCTGCACTGAAGTACCCCAGGTCGACACCTTCAGCCGCGTGAAGCTGCCGAAGTACTGCACCTCGCTGACCTGGCCTTCAGCCTTGGCGCCGGCCTGTGGCCCCAGCGTGATGCGCTCGGGCCGCAGCATGGCGCAAGCCGCTCCGGTAAGGCGTTGCGCCGCATCGCCTTGCAGCACGTTGGCCGCACCCACGAACTGGGCCACGAAACGGGTCGTCGGCGTGTCGTAGACCTGTTGTGGCGTGCCCACCTGCTCCAGCCGACCCTGGTTGAAGACGCCGATGCGGTCACTCATCGACAGGGCTTCGTGCTGGTCGTGGGTGATGAACAGAAAGGTGATGCCCAGCCGCCGCTGCAAGGTCTTGAGCTCGCTTTGCATCTGCTCGCGCAGCTTCAGGTCCAGGGCGCCGAGCGGCTCGTCCAGCAGCAACACTTGCGGCTCACTGATGAGCGCCCGTGCCAGAGCCACGCGTTGCCGCTGCCCGCCAGACAATTGCGCCGGCCGTCGGCTGCCGACACCGGGCAACTGCACCAGCGTCAGCAGCTTGTCGGCTTTGGCTTCGCGCTCTGCGCGCGGCGCTTTGCGCACCATCAGCGGATAGGCCACGTTGTCGCGCACGCTCATGTGCGGGAACAGCGCGTAGTCCTGAAACACGGTGTTCACGGGCCGCGCATAGGGCGGCTGCTGCGACACATCCTGGCCGCCGATGAGCACACGCCCG
>Ga0105046_10013135_pt1 | contig 12837 bp, 12 predicted proteins | sample MAT03_FD_78385 | JGI IMG/M metagenome (GOLD analysis project Ga0105046, IMG submission 78385) | Freshwater microbial communities from Lake Fryxell liftoff mats and glacier meltwater in Antarctica - MAT-03 (megahit assembly) | ecosystem: Environmental > Aquatic > Freshwater > Ice > Liftoff... | reverse complement strand
TCGATTGGCGGCTGGGACTCGCTGGCATCACCGCGACCACCTTCACCGCGAAACCCAAGCCAACTCGACTCGACAGCCCAACCGTGCCCAGCGGCCTGTAGTCCAAGCAATACAGCGAACAACGCGAAGTAAAAGAATCGTGGCGTCATGTTGTGTATCCGGTATGATTTCATGGTTTTGGCTGCACAATCGCTGCCGGTTTGATAGCGCCGCCGAAACGATCGGTAAGGCGAAACTGAAACTGCCAGTCCTGTGCCCAAGGTTCCGTTTGAGCATTTTGGCAAACCTTGATCAGAACCGAATTCACTCCCGGAACCAATTTACAGTCGCCGAGATATTGATCGACCATGGTTCCCGAATGATAGACTTCATTCGCCATCGCAAGCTTACCATTGACCCAGACTTTACTCGCTGTGATGCAGCCTAATCTCGCGACCGCATCGACGCTTTGGGCAACCTCGAACTCAGCGTAGCAGTACGCGATCACATCCTTAGCTTTGTTGAACGCCGGATTGATGTTTACGACCCCCATCGCGTCATCACTGATCACCAAACTGGTCGTCGCTGCGGGGACGGTGCCCTTTGGCTTGACCACAATCGCTTCAGCATTAAGCCACTCGGCGGGCAGGCGACCGTCTTTGGTGTACGACAGCTCCGGCGCGTAGATCGTTTCAAAATTGGCGGAAGCAGTGTTATCGAAAGTTCCCATCACGAACCAGCGGCGGATCAACCCAAGTTCATCCGCTAGTTCTACCTTTTCCCCGAGCGCATCAAGAGACTTCACTGCTGTTTGCAGTTGATCAGGATTGCGGCCCTGCGCTACAACCAAACGAAACAATTGAACGGCAGCGTCGTTATCACCAGAGTCTTTCGACTTCGCAGCTTTATCCAAAATCGTCGCAACCGCCGCGTATCGAACTGGCAAGCTCGGATCATCGGCGGCACCATCGAGAAGCTTGGCCTTCAGCGCCGAGTCATTCGCGACCAGCATTTGGAACGCAGCATGTCGAGCTTCGGTGTCCTGCGATTGGTCGGCAAAAAACTGCCGCAGTAAGTCTTGGGGAAATGAATCGTTATCCGCGACGTCGGCAGCGATCATTCGCAACCAATTTTTGGCTAGCGGTGATCCATTCTTCATTGATGCCAAGATCTCACCGACCGCACTGGAAGGCTGTCCTGAAAGCCGTTTCGCGGCATCGATTGCCGCGTCGTATCCTGCCGCTTCACCGCCGATTTGTTTGATAACGGCCAAATCATTGACTAGTGAGTTTTTTGTCGGCGATTGAGCTTGAGTTTCAAGGCTTGAAGCGAAAATGCCTATCAAGCATGTCGTAAGCAACAAGCGAAAGAGCAGGTGATGTCGGAGCAATTGATTTCATTCCAGGTTTAAAACGCGACCATGGCGAACTGCCGTCGGTGCGCATTGTAACCCCGAACCAAGACCTAACGTAAGTATCGCGCGGCAAATGACTGTCGCCTTTCGATCCGATGAAATAGCGTTTTTCCGCTTTTTCGCAGAGCGAAAGACGACAATAAATGACCCAGGATGCTAAGTCGAGTGACCGGCTTAGCCATGCCTGAGCTAGACTGATTGGACTGCCCCCTGTGTTGGCGACACCGTTCGTTCAGATTGTGGCTTGGTCAACCAAGTTTCCGTTACGGCAACCGCACGGCTGCTTTTGCGAGCCAGGACGTTCGTGACGATGCCGACACCCAAACATACGGCGGCGTAGATAATCGGTAGCTCGGCATATGACGATTCTTTGGGGTTGACCGATACCATTACAAATAGCGCACTTGCCATGAACGACGTTAGCGACACTCCCAAATATGCCAAGTAGCGTGCATCATTCATCTTTTGTTCTCGTAAAACCATCATTTGTTCCTTGTTACCTGTGAAAATCGAACTCATTCTAAACTTTGAACCTGTTGCGTCATCGGTCGGACTTGATAACAAATAAGTCACTGCATTAGCTGCGTAAATAAACAATGCGTTGCACGCGAGATACGCGAGCCTCCGACGCGGGACCGCGATTCGACCATCCATGACTCGTGCATCTCGCCGCAAAATCTCGCAACCGATTTCTCGATACAATTTTGCGGCCAAGGCAATCGCGGGCTTACAGCCTCGCGGCAGTAACGCTATTCCCTCTAGTCCGCTGGCGTAGCGGACGTCGGCCATCGACAACAAGCGTTGCACGCTCCCGCGAACGATTGCGTTGGAGGGTGGTGCAATCGAACCATCGACAGCACACGACGGATCATCACTCGGGCTCGGTAACTTCACTTCGATCCAAGTCTTTGGCAGATAGCTTCGACCTCGTTTCCAATCCTCAGACACATCCCTTGCAATGTTGGTCAGTTGCATCGCCATCCCAAGATCGATCGCATGCTTTTCGGCAAGACAGCTTTGGACCCCCATCACCCGGCACATCATCAAGCCGACGACTCCCGCAGCGCAATAACAGTAGCGAAGCAGCGCCTGCTCATCTTCCACTTGCCCCAGATGCAAATCCAGCTCCATACCGGCCAGCAGATCCAACGCTTCCGCCTGACAAATTCCTCTTGATTCAACGAGTTCCGCTAGCCATTTCGATGCCGGGTGCCGGACCTCTTGTCCGTCGAACACTCGCTGAACGTCTTCGCGAAGGATTGCAAGCCGGACAGTCGCATCGTCCAAATCGCGTGCGCTATCGACCGCTTCGTCACACCAACGGCACCACGCATATAGTTTTTCAACGTCGCCCCGAACATCCGCTGGTAGCCATCGTGCAGCCATCGAGAACGAGCGGCTATGCTTACGAATAACCGACGTCTCGTCCAGTGGAATTACCAAGAATGAATCTTGACCTGCGTTGGTCGAATCGAACGCTTCGTCGGGCAGAGTGCTTTTGTTTTTGTTTTTGCTTTTGGTTTGATCGCTCATTTAACTGCGACTCCGAAGTCGCGAGCCACTAATCCACAGGTCGCCTTGGCAGTGTTGATCACACCAGGCACGCCAGCCCCAGGATGGGTCCCGCTGCCTACGATATAGAGCCCGGGGATCGACTCAGATTTGTTGTGCGGTCGAAAGTAAGCGCTTTGGGTTAACGATGGTGCTACCGAAAAAGCAGAACCATGATACGCATGGAGTTCTTGTTGAAAATCGGTTGGGGTGAAATGCCGTCGTGTCACAATCGATTTTCGTAAACCCGGAAGCTGTTGTTCGAGTGATGCCAAAATTGAATCGCCATAGCTCTGCGCCACCGAGTGCCAATCGATGTTCGCTCGACCTAGATGAGGTACGGGGCTCAAGACATAGAACGCTTCGCAACCAGCGGGTGCCAGAGAAGGATCAGTGATTGTGGGGGCATGCAGATACAAACTAAAGTCCGACGGAAGCGTATGGCCGCGAAAAATGTCACGAAGCAAACCCTCGTACCGATTGCCGAAAAGGATTGTATGGTGGGCGAGTTCATCAAAGCGACGGTTGGTTCCGAAGTACATGACGAAGAGCGACATCGACCAATCCATTCGTTCCAATCGCCGACTTGCCTTGCCCGACGCTGCATGGTTTCGATAGAGGTGCGAATAGGTGTGATGGATATCCGCGTTGGAGACAACCAAGTCAAACCGTTCGCGACCGTGGCCTTCGGTTGACACGCAATGCACGCAGTTGTTTCCCGATGATTCGACTTCGACTTTGTCAACGGGCGAGTTCAATCGCAACTCGCCGCCCAGTTCCTCGAAAAGCGCTACAAGACCATGCACCAGAGCTCCGGTACCACCCTTGGGAAAGAAGACGCCCCATTGCCTTTCGATCCAGTGAATCAGCGTGTAGATCGCGCTGGTGCTATAAGGGTTTCCGCCGACGAGCAACGGATGGAAGCTGAACGCCTGACGGAGATGTTCATTCTTTAGGAATCGCGAGACGGCTCCGTAAACGCTTCGGTCCGCCCGCAGCTTGATCAAGTCTGGCGAGACGCGCAGCATGTCTCGAAAATTGAGAAAAGGTACGGCACCAAGTTCTTCATAACCTTTGTGAAATACACGTTTGGAGTATTCTGCGAAACGCCGATAGCCCTCGACATCTGCGGGCTCTATGCGGCGAATCTCCTCAACCAATCTCGGTTCGTCCGAAACATAGTCGAAGCTAGTTCCGTCCATCCAGCGAAGGCGATACATCGGGTCCACAGGCATCAATTGCACATAGTCCTGCATAGAGCGTCCGGAGAGCTCGAACAACTCCTCAATGCAATGGGGTGCGGTGATAACGGTTGGACCCGCGTCAAATGTGAAGCCTGCGTCGCGATAGACGTATGCTCGTCCGCCCGGTTGGTCGCGGCCCTCGAAACAAACAGTTTCGAATCCCATCGACTGCAGCCGGATCGCGGCAGCCAATCCACCAAAGCCGCTACCGATTACCGCAGCACGACCACGCTTGCCAAGTCGGCTAGGCCCAGCTTTGCTGAGATTGCTGAGGCCAGCTCGATCGTCACGGGAAGCAGCCGAGTTGCTTTCCCGTACATCGCACGAGTCCTTCTCGTGCTCGGGATCGAAAATATTACTTGGCGAGATTTGCATCGGCAATCTCCCTCGCGTCGCGGCCGGAACTTGAAATGCGATTGAGCACCTTTTTCATTTCTGCAAGTGCCCGATTATCCACTTCATGAGCTGCCAGTTGGCGAAATTGACGGTCGAGCCTTTGCTGGATCGCGGCCTCACCCCTGCGGTTGGTACGCGATAAAAGTTCACTTGCCAGTCGCGACAGGACGCGTGGATCGTTTGACGCCGATGATAACTGGTCCACCAGAGCCGCGAATTCTTCAGTTGAGCAGACCGAATGAGCCCAAGCCCACGGCCAAGTGATCCGAGCGTTGCGTAGATCTTCCATTCGCATCGTATGAAACTCGTTGCTGCCGCTCGTCATCGACCTTAGTTCTTCAAGATCGTTTCGCATCTGCAACGCGATGCCGATATGCATCCCAAATCGGGACAATGCCTTTCGCAGTGATCGATCCGCTCCTGCAGCCACGGCACCAAAGGTCGCCGACATGGAAACGAGACTACCGGTTTTCAATCGACTGATCTCGGCGACGACGCTTAGGATATCCGATGGCTCAATCCGATCGACGCGTGTGCCAAGGTCAAGCGACTGGCCGCGATGACATCGCAGTGCAGTTCGAACAAGATGATGCACCAATCGATTCTGAAGGTTGCGACTCAACGAGTCATCGAACAGCTTCTCAAGGGCTTGAAAGTACATCCAGTTTCCGGCGTTCAACGCCAGCGGTAATCCGATCTGCATGTGCAATGAAGCCTGTCCCCGTCGCATTGGCGATTCGTCCTGAATATCGTCGATAACCAACGATCCTGCGTGCAACCATTCAATCGCTTCCCCAAGACAAAGTGGTAATGGCCCCGATCCGCCCGCCATCGCAAAGACGAGTTCTACGACGGACTGTCGTATTCGTTTGCCAGATCGGTCTAGGAAATCTTCTGCCGGTTGAAGCAAATCTTTCCGCACCAACTCAGCGCAAACCTCGATGCGGTTTCGATAGGGAATCGCGACGTTCAACTGATCAACGGTACTCATATGCCAACCTCCTCAAGCGAATTTCTTACAGTCGTCGGGTTGATTCTCGCTGATGCTTGAACGCGGGTTGGTAGAAACGAGCCAACGAAGCGAAGTGGCAGGAGTCCACCAGGGGGCCATCCAATTACGATTCGAAAAGCATCTCTCCACGTGAATCGATGGGAGTAAAATCTCGCGATTGAATCGTTCGAAAGGACCTTGTAGAAGCGACGAAAAATTTGGTAACGAGACGATGGTCTCACCAGTCGAAACAGCAACCTATTCAAGAATCTTCCGTACTGAGAGCGCGTGCGATGTTTGTCAGCGAGTCTCGCGATCTCCGCTGCCGCTGATTCCGGTGTCGAGCTCGCGATTGCTTCTGCGAACGCGAGCGAGAGCGGAAACGAGTAGCCGGTGGCTGCGTGGAACCAGCCACCTGCATAACCTCCACAGATCGCATGCGAGATTGCTCCGCTGGAAGGATGCAATGTCTCTCCTGGAAGGAGTTCCGAACTGATGGGCATTGGCAAGACGCCATGTTCTTCGCGTACGATTGACCAATCCTTGACACCGATGGTGGACAGATACTTTTGGACTTGAGTGAAGCACTCGTCGCGGTTGATCGCAGGTTCGTTCGCAAATCGTGTATCCTCAACCAACACCCGCCGACGCTCGAAGGGGAGGCTATAGATGAACCGAAATCCGTCGGATTGATCGATGCAATCGTCCATCACAACGGGACCAGCAAATGGCCAGTCGGATTGCAACACGATCTCAAAGCCCCAGAATTTTTGGTAGCCGCACTGCGAGTACGGCAGCGCATTGGATGGACTTGGGCCTCGACAATCAAGCACGAGTCGCCCTGAATACCTCATACCCTTCGCGGTCGTGATCTCGCTCGCGGTGATGGCTGTCACCTCAGTGTTGGTGAGAACGACTCCGCACTTACCAGTACCGATCGAATGCGAGACCGCAGTCGCAAAATAATCCGACGAGATCGATGCATATGTGAGGTCGATCTCTTTTTCAAATCGATTCAATCGCACTTGGTAATTGGGCCAGCGATACTCGACGACTGAGTCCAACCAGTCGTTGGCGGTCGCCGATACATCTTGTGGATGAAACGACCACGTATGATTTCCACCGATTCGGTCGCCGCGCTCCACGACCAGCACGCTTGCTTGCGGTTGAGAGTGCTTGAGTGCTAACACGATCAAACCGCTTTGCAATCCGCCTCCAACGATGATGTAGTCAAAGTTCGTGTTGCTCATGCTGCACTTCGCATCAGAAGTTCGGTGTTGCAGGCAGCGCGACGATTCACCATCGGCATGAGATCGTGCAAAACCAAGTGCGGTACTGCCATCCCAGAAAGTCCGAGAAATAGCGTTCGCGTCAGTTCAGAATTCAACTCGCGACCACTGTTCCAAAACCACATCCCAAGGCCACACAAACCAATGGCTCCCAACGACAGCGGCAACACTGCGAGCGTCATTGCCTTGATTGTCATGTCGTGATCGTGCATCAATTGATTCAGTCCTCGAATCGAATGCCAACCACAAAAGTAAAGGCAAAATGAAAGAGGGACCGGTGTTGCTGCTAACATGCAGACCAAGATGGTTTGGCGGATCGCTCGTGCCATCCCACCATGAGTTCTCTCGGTCTGCGAAGCTAACGAGTAACCTATGTCGACCATCGCGATCGGCACAAACACAGATGCCAATATCTGGGTCCAAAATACGATCGACTCACTCGACGCACCCATTTCTCGCGGGATAATGGCCTGCAGAATCTGTTGCATTTCAACCGGCCTAGCGATCGCCGGGATCCAAATCACCAAACCGCCCAAACCGATTACAGAGAGGGATCTCCAAAGAGATGAGGAGTAACGAGATCGATCGTCCCGACCAAAATGGTTTGCGGAAATCATAAAAAAACCGATCGCAGTCCAGACAGGAAATACCAGCCATCCGACAATTGTCGCTACCGCTATTGCCAGGTAACAAACGAAAAACGGAATGAACCAAACGCTGCCCCAACGACTTGAAAGCCATTGTCGACCTGACAGATGATCCAGCCCACCGTGAGGGACGCCGATCAAACAAACGGTGATTAGCATTCCCACGATTAGCCCCAGAGCATTGAGTGGCACCTGAAGCCAGATCAGCGCCAAAGTTCCCACGCAGCCCGCGACAAAGAAATTGTTGTGCATCGTTCGCCTGCAATCACTTGTCTTCTCTAGGCCAAACACGCTAGCCGATCGAGTATAGGAACCAGCTAACGTCTCATGCTCAGGCGAAGAGTTTCGACTCATCGAAAAGGTTTCTTCGCCCAAGCCAAATTTCAACAGTCAACTAAACTGCTGGGGCCATCGTCGGATGAATCGAATCCGCAATGCGGGTGCTTTTGGATCTCGCGATAAAGTAGATTAATATGCCAAAGCCTGCTTTGGCGGTCATATCTGCAATCGCATATCCAACCTGCAATGAAACAATTCCACCTCCATCAACGGTCCCACCAGCCTTGGCTGTCAACGCTGCGACGGTGCCACCCATCGCGTAAGCAATGGGATAGACGGCCCACGTGATCAACAGAACCAGCCTCGCGACTTCAATCAATCGACGAGCAGCAACCGGCTGCGTCGCGAGTGAATTTGTCAACTCAACCCACAATACATAGAGGATGTAGAAGAAGGGTACCGACGACAGTGAACCCCAAATGACGCGAGTGGTCCAGCCTTCGGGTGTGGAGATGATTTCGCCAGGATAGCCCAACGCAATCATCAGGGCAGCCGCGATCACGAGTCGAGTAAGCAGCGATGTCGCTTTGCTTTTTTCCAATCTCAGGACCGCAACCAACTCCACCATCAGTAACGGCACGGTGAGGATCCAATCTGCGTATCGGTAAAAGTCATTGAATCCCGCACCGCTTCCTTTGTAACCACCTTCCGTCAACGTGTAGGCACCTTGCCAGGAGTGCCGGATCATAAAGTAGTGGTAGCAAGCGATCGCAACGACTATGCCTGAGATCATCAACGCGGGTCGATATTCTTCGTCGACAGACGAACGCGACAAGAATAGAAACAGCGCTGCTGCCCCCATCGTTGCGACAGTCATCGAGAAGATGTTGTCAACAATGTTGTACTGAAATACTGAAAGGTCGGGCATCGCGCCCAACAGGGTCGGAACCAACAGAGACATGGCGACACTCCAAAGGAAACTTGAGGGACAGATCCGATAACGCCCTCTCGACACGGAGAGGAATCCGCGAGTCAAAAGAGGGATGCAGGTCACCTTAGTGGGTTGTCAAGGGAAAATTTTCGCGCACTTGATTTTTTGGCTGCGGTAGCCGCAGTGCACTGCTCCTTCGCCCCACGTGATGCATGTCACTCGTCTGAATCAGCACCAGCAAACCACGAGCCACGGTTGCCAAGTGCTAACAGTGCATCGGCAGAGAGGTAAGTCGCAGTAGCGTATTTGGAGCCTTGACGAGACATGAAACCAACGCGTATTCACCCGATCTTCGAGCGTTTCGCCAAGCTCTACGATGCCTGCAGCTCTGAAAACCAAAGGCGACTTATGGAAACGTCGATCCTTTGGCTAGCAGTATCTGGATTCCTTATTCACTTGGCGTTGATCGCGTTGGTAAGATCTTTTCCGATCCTTCAAACAGGATTGCTCGCGGAGTTAGATCGAAACTTTCTTCATGCGGTCTACACACCGTTCAGCTTCATTCTGTTCTATGAAGTTCTGTTGTTAGTTTTCGCATTGCCGAAGTCGCACACCAGTTCCATCGCCATGCAATACGAGATCCTCTCACTGATTGTGATCCGCCGCGTGTTCAAGGATATCGGTGAATTCCGCGATCCGGTGACGTGGCTCGAACAGACCGATGCGGCGTTGGCCGTGGTTCTTGACATGCTGGCGGCTCTGGCAATGTTCGCGCTCATCGCATTGTTCCGCCGCGTGCGTCGCACCGTCCAACATGCACCGGAACATCCGCACTTGAATCGATTCGTCGCAATCAAAAAATCGGTGGCCTTCTTGCTGTACGGGACCTTGCTACTGTCGGCTGCGTACAACGTTCTTCAATGGCTGCTTGGAGTCCTTGTCTTAACCGGTGACGCCGCCCATTCAGTAACTGATCTCGACTATTTTTTCTTTCCGATGTTCTTCGAGTTCATGATCTTTACCGACATCTTTCTGTTGATCGTGTCGATTCCGTTTTTCGAGCGGTACGAGTACGTCGTTCGCAATGCGGGCTTCGTCATCTCGACGGTGCTCTTGCGATTCGCGCTTTCGACCCCAAAGCCTTACGACTTGCTGGTCGGCCTGACAGCAATCGCCTATGGATTGGGTGTTCTGAGCGTCTTTTCCTACAGCACCCAAGTCCACCCGGATAGAAACAAGGAAGGATCGGCAAGCGAGCGCTGACCGAAGACAGCAGTTGTCAGCACTTAAGCGTACTCGCGCCAGTTCCCAATGACTCGCCGTTGATCCATTGATTCGCGATCCGGCAACAGCAACGCGCCCACAATCATCGTTCCCAGGGTCACGGTGTGAACTAGCCAGCAATGATCCAGGACGATGACGGTTCGGCACGTAATCAGCGTGACCGCTAGCAATACGCCCAGAAACCAGTGCTCAGCGACGCGGGCCGCATCGCCCGTTGTCAATTTGCTCAGCCCCAGTGCGACCGAACCAACGATCGGCAACGAAAAAACTTCGATCAACGAGAATAGTAGCGCCCAGATTGACATGCTCGCGTCCCTTCGAGTGAAAAGATAAGTAACTTGCGATTTTTAAAGAAGATAGGCAATCAACATTGTGTTGATTGGCACATCCTCGGTAACCGTCCACGGATTGTTTGTCAAAAAAGCCCCCGGCGATGGAAGCTCATTTCTTAAATAAATTCACAAAAATATTAAGAAATATTCCGCTCGAACACGATTTCTACTATTTACCTGACTTTATAAAAGGCGACAATGAAGGCGTTCGGTAAGTCCAGTATTAACCCATTGTGGCGGCTAGCGCCCCGCAACTAAACACTTGACCCTCAATCGGAGTGAGCGATGTCGACGAAGCCAATACGTGCGGTCGCTGTCATTGAACTTGGTAATTGCCGTCAAACGCCTGATTCGCATCCAGCGGCGAAATTCGCGGAACGAAATCTCAAGGGCCAATCGCTGATCGGCCGCATGGTCAGGCGCTTGAGCGAATCGCCGCTCGTCAAAGAGATAGTGATCAGCGGCGAACAATTGCCAACGACGATCCTGACGGCTGGGATTCCCGGTGCGCTAATTCTGGACTTGCCGCATACTCATGTAATTGAACGACTTGCTGCGGCGGCTGATCGAACAGATGCGGATTGGGTCGTCTTTTTGCCGGGCAATCGACCGTTTGTCGACCCCGTGCTCATCGATCGGTTACTGAGCGAAGCCGGTCGCGCAACCGATTGCGATTACGTTGGCTTCTTCTCGGCTCGCGGTGGTTGGCAACGGATGCAGCATCTTGGCTTGGCAGGGGAAATCTGCCACGCCGATGCACTTCGTCGGCTCCGCCGAAACCTCGACCGCATGACCAAAACGACAGAGTGCATGAGCCTTTCTGCGTGGTTCCAAGATGCGCCTGGTGTTTACCAAATGCGTTTCATTCCCGTTCCCGTCGAGCTGGACCGCAGTGACCTACGGTTTGCCATCGAATGCGAACGCGACTGGGATAACGCGCAAGTCCTATGTGACTCAATCGCCAGCGACGATACGCAATGGCAGCCATTAGCAGACATCGCCATCGGAAACGCAGACCTTCGCGCGTCGATGGCAGCCCGCGTGTCCTAGAGCTTTGCTCAGGGTAGAACAATTGTCCCAATTGTTTTTCGAGTTTAGAGTAGAACAATTGTCCCAATTGTTTTCCAAGCAACAGGGTCGAATGCTCTGCTCTAAGCCCTAGACCTAATCTTGAACAAAGCACTGTTCCCAAGGTTCGCCTTGCTGTGGGACAGCGCAAACCACTTCTTCGCAACGCAAAAACTCCGCCTTCATTTCCGCAGACACTTCCACCGCCCCGTCACCTCTTAGGACCGTTCGATCAATAACTGTCCGATTTTTGAAGTGGATAGGCTTCCAGCCTGTCATTCTCAATGCGACAGGCTGGAAGCCGATGGCTGTAAGGATATTACATTCAGGGAATCCCGCAGGCTTGCCCTGCGGATCGTTGGGTTTTTCGCTAATAAACGATTCTACCTCCCCCGCGCCCGACGTACGCACGTCGGAGAAACACGGTTGAAGCTATTCAGGGTAGGCAGAAACCGAATCATCCGCAGGGCAAGCCTGCGGGATTAGTAGTCACTAGACACCCTTACACCCTTACATCCTTACACCCTTACACCCTGGGCTGGAGCCTATCCCACTAATTGATCGAGCGATTCTTAAACGATCGAGGACGGAGCTTGCGATGGCAAGTTGTAGTCTTTTGGCAGCGATTTGATGGTAGCTAAAACTTCTTGACGGGTTATATCCACCTCTTGTTGCAATCTATTCATCCTACTCGGACGCCGCCTATGTATGTAGCTTCGCAGCTACGAACAATCCGCCGCCGATGCGGCTTACAACCACCTTCGCCACCGACAAAGGCGTCTCAGTTCGGCCGCATCAAAATCGGTGTCCCCGTTTCGGCTCCACCAGCTCTCGACGCACGGATCGACGAACTCAACAAGCAGAAGGATCAGCTCGAGCTTGAACTGTAGCCGCTTCGCGTAATCGATGCGTTTGATCTTTGACAATTTGGTTTGCTTATGCATTATGCAGCCTAGCCTCGCACGCCTGACCGTTTTCTGGCATATCACGATTACTCAGGCGGAGATTGCCATTCGCCTTCAATCAAGGCCGCAAGCACTTTGGCGAGAGCCATTTGATCTTCTTTAGCTGGTGGATATCCAACTATGTTTGCATGATTCGGGTTACTTGGAAGAAGTGGATCTGGAATCACTTTCAAGGTCTCATAAACACAACTGCTCGCGCGTATATTTGCCAGACCGTAAAGAATTTTGTTGCGCTATGAAGCAATTTCGAAACCGATACGCCAAGTTTCCTCTGCCGACGCTTCGCGATGTCGATTTACCGACAACTCAGTCCACTTTCAAGGCATGAAGAGCTTATGATTGACGTTTCCATCTTCGCGTTTTTCATTGCTGTTGTAGATAAACCTCTTGAGCAATTCATTGTCCGCTACCGGTGGAACGTTCTCAGGATCAATCACCTTCAAAAACCCTTGCGATTTGATCAAGGA
>Ga0105046_10013134_pt1 | contig 12837 bp, 4 predicted proteins | sample MAT03_FD_78385 | JGI IMG/M metagenome (GOLD analysis project Ga0105046, IMG submission 78385) | Freshwater microbial communities from Lake Fryxell liftoff mats and glacier meltwater in Antarctica - MAT-03 (megahit assembly) | ecosystem: Environmental > Aquatic > Freshwater > Ice > Liftoff... | reverse complement strand
TCGCCTTGGTAAAGGAAGAGGGGTACCACGCTACACGAACCGGAGCGGCCACCAGCCTCGCCGACCAATTGGGCCGCATCGAGGACGACCCCCTGGACCAGTTTACCAACGACCCGGAACGCGAGCGGGAAATGAAGACCTTCCAGCAAGGGCAAGCCGCCGTAGGCACCAACATGGCCGTGGTCATGTTCATGGTGGACGCGCTCACCCATTTCAAAGGGCAACCGCTAAGCACCATCAAGGAAGCAGCCACGGAGATCGCCATGCTCGGTACGCAGGGCATTCACCCCGAGAAGCAAGGCTACAAACTGCATAAGGTGCCCGGCAAGACCTTTAGCGGTTACCACATTCTGGCGTATTACTATGTTAGCTGGAAATTGGCGATGCCGGAGATGCTGGCCGAGTTGCAATTGCCCTTTGACGAGGAGTACGCGATGGCCGAACAACTCTACACCGCCACGCCATGAGCGGCAACCAAGAACTCATTGATGCCCTCGTGAAGTACCGCGATGAACGGGATTTGGCGCAGTTCCACGAAAGCAAGATCCTTGCGACAGCGAACGTTAGCGCGGCGGCGAAGTTGAATGAACTCTTCTTGTTGAAGACCATCAAAGAGAGTGAACAAGTGGCCCGTGAGCGCTTAGATAAGATGTTCCCTAGCGGCTGTTTGTTGCCACGCTGTATTGATCGCCACCGACTTAACTGACCTGTTTTCCGAGAACGACCCGTGCCGATGGACGCCTTCCTCCTACACGCAGATGTCAAGCAGTCCTACGAGGACTACCTCCGCTCGTTCTTCACCATCCGCGACAAACGGATCCTGGCTGAAGTGGAGAGGGTGATGGCCGAAGGGCGTTTCATGCCCGATCCGCTGATCCAATTCAATCCGTCATTCAGGTCGAACACTTCGTTGGACGATCTGATCACTGAAGGTGTGATGCATCCCGACCTGAAGCGGGTCTACGGTTCAAAGAAGTTGTTCGACCACCAAGTGGAAGCGTTCCGGAAAGGAGCAGCTGGTGAAGGCTTCATTGTTACATCGGGTACCGGTTCCGGAAAGTCGCTGACCTATCTCTCTACCATCTTCAACCACATCATGGGGTTGAAGGAGCACGTGCCTGGGGTCCGGGCCATCCTGGTGTATCCCATGAACGCGCTGATCAACTCACAGGTGATCGAGATCCAACGTTACGAGCGGGACTACCTCCTGTCCTATTTGCCCGTGGATGAGCGACGCGCATACCGCATACCGGTGAATAGCAAGCTTGAGGACGAGATCGCGCTATTAGAAAAGCGGACAAGCAGAAAATTCCCGATCAGTTACGCGCAATATACCGGGCAGACCGATCAGGCGACGCGGCAGTTGATCGAAGGCGAAAAGCCGGACATCATCCTGACGAATTACATGATGCTCGAGTTGACCATGACCCGGGCCAAGGAGGACTGGATGCGCAAGGCGATGCATGAGCACATGCGCTACCTCGTGCTGGATGAATTGCATGTGTACCGCGGACGCCAAGGGGCGGATATCGCCATGCTGATGAAGCGCTTGCAGGCGCAGGCGAAGAATGATCTGATCTGCATCGGCACCTCTGCTACCATGGCGACAGGTGCTACGGCCGAGGCACGTAAGGATGCTGTTATCAAAGTAGCAGACTCCATTTTCGGCAAGAGCTACCAGCGGGATCAGATCGTGGAAGAAACGCTGGCCGTGACGACCAAGGTTTCTGGCACACCACCTACCAAGGAGACGCTCGCTGTAACCGTTCGAAAAGGCGTGGACCTTGAAGGCAGCGAGACCGTCTTTCACGAAGACCCGGTGGCCATCTGGTTGGAGCAGGTCATCGCGTTGAAGCGGGACGACCAAGGGGTGTTGGTGCGGAACAAGCCCATGGAAATGAAAGGCTTGGTCACGGCTCTTTCAGCGGCATCCGGGCGGGACGAGCAAGCAAGCAGCGAGCACCTGTTGCAACTCTTCAAATGGACGGAACGCCTGAACATGCAAGCAGCCCAAGAGGGAAGGCGCACGAGCTACCTGCCACTGAAGATCCATCAGTTCATCAGCCAGACCAATACGGTCCATGTGACCTTGGAGCAGCCAGGCGATCGAGAGGTGGTCTGCGATGAGGCCAAGTACATCATTAAGGATGGCAAGGAACGGGACCTGTTCCCCGTCCTGTTCAGCAGGCACACCGGGGTGGAATTCCTGTGCGTGAGCATTGATCCCGAGCATGAGCGCATCCGACCGCGCGACCCGGATGAGATGCCGATGCAGGCGACCAAGAAGGACGTGCAGCAGTTGGCGAAGCAGTCGGGCGTGCCGATCAGCAGCGCAACCTTCCCGGCCGGGTACATCATCTTCGAAGAGAACCTCTGGACCGACGCCGATGAGGTGGACCTGCCCAACAGCTGGTTCAAGCGAAGCAAGAGCGCTGATCGGCTGGAAGACTACTACCGGGCTCGACTTCCGCGCCCGATCCACTTTGACATTGATGGTCGCTTCTCGTGGGAGAAAGGCAAGTCCTTACCACTGGCAGCTTGGTACATCCCGGCCAAGCTGTTGATCGACCCGACGTGCGGTGTGATCTATGACGAGCGCTCCAAGGAGTACACCAAGCTGATGCGCTTGGGCAACGAAGGGCGAAGTACAGCCACCACGGTGCTCAGCCATTCGGTCATCGGCAAGCTCACAGCGCAAGGCGTAGGAGACGATAAGAACAAGCTGCTCAGCTTCACGGATAATCGGCAGGACGCTTCGTTGCAGGCTGGGCATTTCAATGATTGGATCACGACTATAAAGCTACGCGCTGCCATTCAACAGGCCCTCGTTGCAGCCGGTCCAGCGGGCCTGCGGATCGAGACCTTGCCGGACAAGATCTTCGAACAGCTCGATCTGAAGGAAGCGGAATACGCCCGCAATCCGGCAGCGGACCCGAGTTGGCCGGACGAGGACAACGTACGTGCCTTGCGGGACTACCTGATGGTGCGTACCGTGTATGACCTAAAGCGTGGTTGGCGCTACAATACACCCAACCTGGAACAGTGCGCCCTACTTGAGGTTGACTATTACAAGTTGAAGGAGTTCTGCGCGGAACCGCGCTTCTGGGAGGGCAAGACGCTCCTACAGAATCTTGATGCCAACGAACGGCAGGAGGTGATGCATCAGGTCCTGGACTTCTTCCGCACCTCCTATGCCTTGGCCCACTTCAAGTTGGATCAGGACCGCGCCACCACCGAAAGCTTCATCAAGGACCATTTGGACCAGGACAAACCCTGGGCGTTGGAGCGTGAGGAACGTGTTGAGGTACCCTACTACCTGAGTGTGGAGCCTGTGCGAGGCACTGGCAACGGCCGCTACTTCGCCAGCATGGGTCCGCGAAGCTATTTGGGCCGCTACTTCAAACGACTTTTCGTTCATCACCAACTTGGCGTGCCGAACGAGGCTGACACCATGGCCTTCTTGAAGGTGGTAGCGGACACCTTGCACACGGGCCACTTCCTTACCAAGGAAGAGATACCGCTGCAAGGCCAACCGCAGACCGGTTACCGATTGCGCTTGGACAAGGTGATATGGAAAGCCGGGGACCGGAAGAACGTGACCCAGGACAGGGTGCGGATCCGCACTACAGAAGAACTGGAGTTGAAGCCCAACACCTTCTTCCAAGGATTGTATGAGACCGCCTTGAGCGACCGCGCCCAGATCATCGGTCGCGAGCACACGGCACAGATCGGTTCCGAGCAACGCGAGGAGCGTGAAGAGCAGTTCCGAAAAGGTGAGGTCAAAGCCCTGTTCTGTTCGCCCACCATGGAGCTCGGCATCGACATCGCCGAGCTGAACGTGGTACACATGCGCAACGTGCCACCCAACCCTGCGAACTACGCGCAACGCAGTGGTCGCGCTGGTCGTAGTGGACAGACCGCGCTCGTGTTCACGTACTGTTCCGGCACTTCACCGCACGATCGGAATTACTTCAAGAACAAGCTGGACATGGTGGGTGGCCAGGTCACTCCGGCGCGGGTGGACCTGACGAATGAGGAGCTTATTCTCTCGCACCTTAACGCGTTCTTCCTGATGAGGCTTGGACTGACCGACCTGCAGAGCTCGGTTAAGGAACTGCTGCTACTTGAGCAGGCCAAAACGCTCCCCTTGAAGCCGGATGTACAGGCCAGTATGGAAAGCCAGTTGGCGGACAACGGTGCGAAATGGTTGAAGGAATTCGTGGCGCTCTTGGGACCGCTGGACGCCCAGTTGCGGAGCGACAGCAGTTGGGGCTTCGGCACGCCTTGGCTGGAGGATAAGTTGAACAAGTATGTGGAGCGCTTCGATCACGTGTTCGATCGCTGGCGTGCCTTGTACCACGCAGCACAGGAGAGCATCGCCAAGGCGAACAGGATCAACGAAGACCCGACCTTCAAAGCGGAAAGTGACGAACGCAAGGAAGCGGATCGCTTGTTGCGTGCAGGTAAGCGGCAACGCGATCTGTTGTTGAACGATGAGAACCGCGAGTTCGGTGGCAACAGCGAATTCTATGTCTTCAGGTACCTCGCCTCGGAAGGGTTCCTGCCAGGCTACAACTTCACGCGCCTTCCAGTTCGGGTATTCGTAGGCAACCGGCACAAGCAGCAAGGCGAGTTCATCTCGCGGCCGCGCAATGTCGCCTTGTACGAATTCGGTCCGCAGAACATCATCTACCACAACGGCAGCAAGTACCAGGTGGACCGCATGATGGTGACCGACCTGGACAGCAACCGCAACGCCATCAAGATCTCCCGGCAGACCGGCTATGCCTTCCTGAACAACGCCATGACCGGGGCGAACGTGGACCCCATCACGCACCAACCCTTGGAAGGAGAGCAGAACGTACTAGTGCAGAACAACCTGTTGGAGCTGGACGAAATGGAGGCAAGGCCGCGCGAACGGATCAGCTGCGAGGAGGAGGAACGCACCGGCCAAGGCTTCGAGATCCGCCAATACTTCAGCTACCCCATGGGCATGGCCAGTACCAAACAGGCCGTGGTGATGGAAGGCGAGGCCAAGCTGCTCAACCTGATCCATGGGCCGAGCACCTCATTGGTGCAGGTGAATGAGCGCTGGCGGCGCGTGAAGGATGATGGCGGTTTTCGCGTGGACCCCGGCAATGGGCGCTGGCTGTCGAAGGTGCAGGCCGATCAGCTGAACCAAGCTGGAACGCAGACCGCACAAGTCCGCCTGTTCACCACGCTCACCTCGGATACGCTGTACATCCAGCCGCTAGAAGGGTTGAACCTCGACAAAAGCGGTATCTACACCTTGGGGTATGCGCTGAAGCGCGCCATTGAAACGCGCTTCTCGTTGGAGGAGAACGAGATCGGGGTGCTGCCCATGGGCGAGGCCAAGGTGCCCAACCTGATGCTCTACGAAAGCACCCAAGGTTCGTTGGGCGTGCTTTCCCGCTTGGTGCAGGAAACCAACTTGCTCACTGAGGTATTCGAACTGGCCTATTCACAACTGCACTTCGATACCAAGACACACGCGGACACGCGACCGGAACTGCCGAAGGCTAGCTACGAGGACCTCTTGAGCTACTTCAACCAACGGCACCACGATGACCTGGACCGACATGCCGTGCAACCGGCGCTGAAGCGCCTGATGGCCTGCAGCCCACAGCCGAAGAACAGCGAACGCAACTACGACGAGCACTTCGAATTCCTGTTCGCGCAAACCGACCCCGGTAGCGAACTGGAGCGGCGCTTCCTCAAGCACTTGTTCGACGGAGGAATCTCCTTGCCGGACCGCGCCCAAGTGGATCTGTCCAACGTCACAGGCCATTTCATCAATGCCGATTTCATGTATGAGGTCAACGGCACACAAGGCTTGGTCTTCATTGATGGCAGCGTACACGACACCCCCGACCAACAAGCCGACGACCACCACAAGCGCACCATCCTCCGCGACAAGGGCTACGACGTGGTGGAGTGGCACTACCGCAGCGACTTGAACGAACTCCTGGAACGCCGCAAGGACATCTTCCGCAAAGTGAAATGAGGACCAAGGAACACAAGCCTGGCAGTTTGGTGAACTATCGCCAGCGTCAATGGATCGTGCTGCCCAGCGAGAACGCCGATCTGATGAAACTGCGGCCGCTTGGTGGCGCGGAAGAAGAGACCACGGCCGTGTACTTGCCCTTGCAGTTGCCCGGCGAGGAGATCACGGACAGCCACTTCCCACGCCCGACAGCCCATGACCTCGGCGACTTCAGCACCGCGCGCATGCTCTTCAATGCGGCGCGACTTTCGTTCCGCCATGCCAGCGGGCCCTTCCGTTGCATGGGCCGCCTCAGCTTCAGGCCGCGCAACTATCAGGTGGTGCCGCTGGTGATGGCGCTCAAGCAATCCATCACGCGCTTGATGATCGCGGACGATGTCGGTATCGGAAAGACCATCGAGGCCCTGCTCATCATCCGCGAGCTCATGGAGCGCGGCGAAGTGAAACGCTTTGCAATTCTTTGCCCACCGCACCTCTGCGACCAATGGGCACAGGAACTGCGCGACAAGCTGGACATTGAGGCGGCCGTGATCCGCAGTGGCACTGTGTTGTCGCTACAGAAGAAAGTGCCGACCGGGCAGCGTCTCTTCCATTACTACCCCTACCAGGTCATCAGCATCGATTACATCAAGAGCTCCAAGAATCGGACGCTCTTTCTAAGCGAAGCGCCGGAACTGGTCATTGTGGATGAGGCCCACACCTGTAGCCGTCCCATGGGCGCGCGGGGCCGCGGACAGCAATTGCGCTACGACTTGCTGAGCGACCTTGGCAAACGACCGGACCAACACCTCTGCCTGCTCAGCGCCACACCGCACAGCGGCAAGGACGAGGAGTTCCTTTCGCTGCTGGGCCTGCTCAACCCCGACCTGGGCAAGATCGACCTGCAAGGCTCCACCAAGAAAGAACTCGATGCGATCGCCGAGCACTTCATCCAACGCAAGCGCGACGATATCCGCAGTTGGTTGGGCGAGGACACGCCTTTCCCGGAGCGCATCAGCGAGGAAACGAACTATGTACTCTCGCCGGATCACCACGCCTTTTACGCCAACGTGGTGCGCTATGCGCGCGGCATCAGCAGTGGCAGCGGACCGGGGCACCAGAACCGCATGCGCTGGTGGGCGGCCTTGAGCTTGCTGCGTGGTTGTGTGAGTTCACCGGCCAACGCGAAGGTGTTGCTGGGGAACCGCTACCAACGCAAAGTGGAAGATGGGGATGCCTACGAGCCCGAAGAAGGCACCAGCATGCTCACCGGTCTGGAGACCGACAGCGATGCACCGGAGACCGACATCATCACGCTGGCGCAGTTGGATGAAGCCGAGTTGAAAGCCCTCGCCAAGTTGAGCGAACAGGTGGAAGCCCTGCATGGCGTGGAGCAGGACCACAAGGTGCGCGAACTGGTGCGCGTGGTGAAGAAGCTGCTGAAGGACGGCTATCATCCCATCATCTTCTGCCGCTACATCGCTACGGCGAACTACGTGGCGAAGACCTTGAAGAAAGAACTGCCGCCCAATGTGGACGTGCAGGCCGTGACCAGCGAACTGGCCGATGAGCAGCGTCGCCAATTGGTGGGCGAACTGGGCGGCAGGACGCGTCGCGTGCTGGTAGCCACCGACTGCCTTAGCGAGGGTATCAACCTGCAAGACAATTTCACGGCGGTGGTACACTACGACCTGCCGTGGAACCCCAACCGATTGGAGCAGCGCGAAGGCCGCGTGGACCGTTTCGGGCAGGAGGCGGAGACCATCAAGACCTGGCTCTTGTTCGGCAAGGACAATCCGGTGGACCTCTTCGTGCTGGACACGCTGATCCACAAAGTGAAGAAGATCCAAGGCGACATTGGTGTGAGCATCAGCATCGGCGAGAACAACGCCACCGTGATGGATGCCGCCGTGCGCAAATTGATCTTGGATCCGGATGCCATCAAGGTGAAGCAATTGCACATCGACTTCCAGGAATCAGCGCCCGAACTCTTGGCTGCCGAGCACGCCATGACGCGCGAACTGGAGGACATGAAGAAGCGCGCTAGCAAATTGCGCGAGGTGTTCGCGCACAACAACGTGGATGCTACGCTCATTGAAAAAGACCTGCGCGAAGTGGACGAGGCTATCGGTGACATCCAGAGCGTAGACGCTTTCGTGTGCCAGGCCATCGCACACTTGGGTGGTACGGTGGAACGCGACCTGGCCGACCACAAGGCCCACGTGGCCAACCTGCCGCGCCATATCCGCGATCTCCTCGGCGGCAAGGGCGACACGGTGCGCATCAGCTTCCGCAGCCCTACACCGCACGGCTATGTCTACTTGGGGCGTAACCACCGCTTCGTGGAGCAGTTGTGCCAGTTCATGCTCAAGCTCTCATTCCAAGCACAGGTGCCCTACCACCGCGTGGCACGCACCGCCGTGGTGGTCACCAATGCGGTGCAGACGCGCACCACCTTGGTGCAGTTCCGTGTGCGCAACGTGATCAAGGAGGTGAACAGCCAGCAGCAGGTGATCAGTGAAGAGATGTACCTGTGGGGCTACGAAGGCAGTGGCGCCAACAGCCGCACGCTGGCGTATGCCGAGGCCAAGAAACTGCTGCTGGAGACCACCGCCATGGCCAACCAGAGCGTGGAACAACAACGCGACCGGCTGGATACCGAGCTCAAGGAATTCAAAATGCGCGAGAAGGAATTCGAAGCGCTGGCCAAGGAGCGCGCGCTGCATTTGGTGGAAGCCCATGGGCGCTTCAAGAACCTGGTGGGTGGCCGCCGCTATGAAGCCGTGCATCCGGTGTTGCCACCCGATGTGATGGGTGTGTACATATTGGTGCCCAAACCATCGACCCCACACTGAACATGGCGCGTTCCTCCATCTTCATCAGCAGTGTTCAGAAGGAACTGGCCGACGAGCGCCAAGCGCTGAAAGCCTTCATTCACCATGACCCCTTGCTGAAGCAGCACTTCGAAGCCTTTCTGTTCGAAGATCTGCCCGCGCAGGACCAACGTGCCGATGTGGTCTATCTGGATGAAGTGGACCGCTGTGCGCTGTACCTCGGCATTTTCGGTGCGGAATACGGCTATGTCGATACCAATGGGATCTCGCCCACCGAGCGGGAGTTCGATCGCGCCACCGCACAAGGCAAGGAACGCTTGATCTATGTGAAGGGCGCCACCGATACCAGTCGCGACCCGAAGATGACGGAACTGGTGCGCAAGGCCGGTGACCAATTGATCCGTCGGCGTTTCGAGGCCACCAGTGAATTGATCACCGAGGTGTATGCGAGCCTTGTCGAGTACTTGCAACGCACCGGCATTATCCGCACCCTGCCCTTCGATGCGGCGGCCTGTCCGCGCGCCACGTATGATGACCTTGATGCACAGAAACTGGAGGACTTCCTGCGCACCGCCCGCAAGGAGCGCAACTATGCGCTGAAGCCGGACACTCCAATGCCCGAAGCGATCACGCACCTGAACCTGCTTGATGATGGTGCCGTGAACCATGCCGCCGTGCTGCTCTTCGGTAAGGCACCGCAGCGGTTCCTGATGAGCAGCGAAGTGAAGTGCATGCACTACCCCACCACCGCCGGTGGCAAGCCCATGCTGGACTACAAGATCTTCAAAGGCACGGTGTTCGAACTAGTGGACCAGGCCGTGGCTTTTGTGATGGGCAAGCTGGCGCACGCCACCGGCACCCGCAGCGAAAGCACCACCGCGCCGGTAACGCCGGAGATCCCGCGCGAGGTGGTGACCGAGGCCATTGTGAACGCCGTGGCCCATCGCGACTATGCCAGTGCCGCCAGCGTGCAGGTGGAACTCTTCGCCGATCGCTTGGAGGTGAGCAACCCGGGAACCTTTCCGCTGAGCCTGGTAGGGGTGGATCTGAGCAAGGCCCATGCGTCCCTGCCGCACAACCCGCTGATCGCCGAGCCGCTCTTCCTGGCCCGCTACATCGAAAAGGCGGGCACCGGCCTTATGGATATGTACGCCAAGTGTCGGGCGGCTGGCCTGCCCGACCCGCAGGTGGGCCCCGTACGCGGCCGTGGCGTTGTGCAAATGGTGCGCCGCGCCGCGCAAGTCACCATGCAAGTCACCATGCAAGAAGAGGCGCTGACAACCAGCGTGTTGGAAGAACTTGCTGCGGCGCTTGACGCGCCCACCATGCAAGTCAGCATGCAAGTCGCCATGCAAGTCGCCGCCTTCATGGCACTGGCGGCACAGGCCGAGCGATCAAGGGAGGTGCTTCAGGATGCCATGGGCTTGGCCAACCGTGACCACTTCCGCAAGGCCTACTTGAACCCAGTGATGGTCGCTGGCTGGTTGGTGCGTACGCTCCCCGATCCCAACAGCCGCCTACAGCGATACCGCATCACCTCCAAAGGCCAAGCCTGGCTCGATCGCTTCAATACCCTGCCCAAGCCATGACTCCGCAGGCCACCCCGCAAGCACGCGCATTCCATGGTCTGATCGCCCGATCGTCTGATCTTCTGATCCACGCCCAATGAGCTTCCCCAGCCTAGACCTCCAAGGCAACGTCCTCAGCGCCGAGATCCTCGACCTCATCGCGCGCGGTGAGGCCGAGGGGCAGAAGCCCGCTGCCTTCGGGCTCGGCACCGATACCACCGTGGACCGCGCCGTGGGCGAAGCATGGGCCAATGCCCGCACCTATTGGAAAGCCTTTGCAGACAAGCGTGCCAAGTTGAAGGAAGGCGATAGCGGCGTCACCATCACGCGTCGCAACTGGATCACCCTCTTGTTGGGCGAACTGGGCTACGAGTTGGAGACCGCCGAGCCGGAGGTGCTCAACGAAAAGCCCTATCCCATCAGCCACCGCGCCAGCAACCGGGGTGGGCTGCCGGTACACATCATGGGTGTACACGATGGCATGGACAAGCGCCGCGAGAGCGGCGGCCCGCGCCTGAGCCCCCACGCGCTGTTGCAGGAATACCTGAACCACAGCGAGCACGTGTACGGCCTGGTGACCAACGGTCTGCAGCTGCGCCTGCTGCGCGACAGTGTGCGCTTGGGCCGACCAGCCTATGTGGAATTCGATCTGGTACGCATCCTGGACGAGGAGCTCTATCCGGACTTCGCGGCGCTCTTCCGCAGCCTGCACGCCACGCGTATGCCGCAAAGTGTGGACGATGCCGCCGAGGCCCTCATCGAGAAGTACCACGTGCAGGGCATCGAGAGCGGCACCCGCATCCGCGAGCAGTTGGAGGGCGCGGTGAAGACCGCTATAGAAACACTGGCCAACGGCCTCTTTGCCAACAACCCGGCACTGGCCGATGCCGCCATCGCGGGGCGCGTGGAACCCGGCACGTACTACCATGTGCTGTTGCGCATCGTGTACCGCATGCTCTTTCTGGTGGTGATCGAAGAGCGCGACCTGGTACACCCCGCACCGCAGGGGCAGGATGATCCCGTGGGCCACCTGCGCGAGATCTACCGCCGCTACTACAGCTTCGCACGCTTGCGCAAACTCGCGCTGCGCGCCACGTATGTGGATGGCCACAAGCTGGACATCTGGTACAGCGTGCTCAGCACTTTCCGGCTCTTCGAGCGCGACGGCAAGGGCGCGGCCTTGGGCATCGCCCCCTTGGGCAGCGAGCTCTTCGGCACACCGCTCACCGTGGCCGGGCAGGATCTGCACGACCTGCACATCGACAACCAACGCCTGCTGAAGATCCTTAGCGGACTGCTGCTCACCAAGAACGCGCAAGGGACCCTGGTGCCCGTGAACTACGCGGGCCTCAACGTAGAGGAATTCGGCAGCGTGTACGAGGGCCTGCTGGACCTGGAGCCCGCCATCGACACCAGCACCGGCACGCCGCACTTCAGCTTCGTGGCCGGTGATGACCGCGCCAACACCGGCAGCCACTACACGCCCGATGAACTGGTGCAGCCCCTGATCAAGCATTCGCTGGACCACCTGATCGCGGAACGCTTGCGCGACCCGCATCGGTTCGTTTCGGGTGCGGCACCGACCTCGTCGGCCGCACCCGTAGCGTCGACCCATGGGGTCGACCCGCGCGAACGCGCGTTGTTGGGTTTGCGCGTGGCCGACATCTCCTGCGGCAGCGGCCACATTTTGCTGGCCGCCGCGCGGCGCATAGCCACCGAACTTGCCATTGTGCGCACCGGCATGGAGCAGCCACGCGTAGCGGACTTCCGCATAGCCATGCGCGATGTGATCCGCAACTGCATCTACGGCGTGGACCTGAACCCGCTGGCCGTGGAACTGTGCAAGGTGGCCCTCTGGCTGGAGGCCCACATCCCCGGCGAGCCGCTCAACTTCTTGGACCACCGCATCAAATGCGGCAACGCCATTGTGGGTTTCGCGCACCGCGAAGAACTGGACAAGGGCGTGCCCGATGAAGCCTTCGCCACACTGCCCGGTGATGAGAAGGACGTGGCCAGCGCTTTTAGGAAACGCAACAAGGAAGAACGCGGGACCAAGGACCAGACCGCCTTGGACCTTACGGCCGAGGCCACCGCCGAAGTGGACCGCGTGATCGCCGCATACAAACTCTTCGAAGGCCTGCCCGAACGCACACCCGAGGAGATCGAGCAGAAACAGCGGCGCTACAACGAAGCCGCCAGGGCCGATGCCTACCACCTGAACCAAGTGGCCGCCATCCCCATCGCGCAGTTCTACATTCCCAAGACCAGCGCGCACAAGGACCAGCTGATCACCGATGCTGCGTACCGCCGCTACTGGCAGCAGGGCCGCCAGCTAACTGGCCAGGGGCCTGCCTTGGCCTGGGCCACCGCCGAGCAGAAACACTTCTTCCACTGGTTCATCGAGTTTCCCGAGGTGATGGCCCAGGGAGGC
>Ga0105046_10013132_pt1 | contig 12839 bp, 14 predicted proteins | sample MAT03_FD_78385 | JGI IMG/M metagenome (GOLD analysis project Ga0105046, IMG submission 78385) | Freshwater microbial communities from Lake Fryxell liftoff mats and glacier meltwater in Antarctica - MAT-03 (megahit assembly) | ecosystem: Environmental > Aquatic > Freshwater > Ice > Liftoff... | reverse complement strand
TGCGGGTTGATGCACCCATATTATGCGAGGCATACAGCGCCGCCATCGCCGCTTCGACCCGTTCCGCCGTTTCCATCGAGTCGCACAGCGCGCCCAACGTCGGCCCTGCCCCGCTGATGCACAAGCCCAGCGCGCCCGCCGCTTTCGCCACAGCGCGACACTCGTCCAAATACGGCATCAGATATTTGCGCGCCGGTTCAACCACCGAATCGTCTTCCATCGCCTCAGCCCACGCGCTCAAATCGTCCCGGTACAACGCCGCGACCAAGCGCCCGACGGCCGCCGTCATCTGAATCAGATGCTTCATCGGGATATCTTTGGGCAGCGCCGCCCGCGCCAACGCCGTCGGCACGGCCACATCCGGCGTCACCAATGCGAACACCGCCCGTTCCGGCACAGGCAACGCCAACACTTTATCCGGCGTCGTCCCGCTGATCAGGACAAGCCCGCCCATCAGCGACGGCGCGACGTTATCGGCATGGAATCCGCTGACCGCGCCCTCCCCCACCACCGCCGCCGGAATCAACTCACGGTTGCTCAATGGCGTGCCGAACAGCGCGTTAACGGCCAACGCGCCAGCGGCGGCGCTGGCGCTGCTGCTGCCCAGCCCACTCGCCAGCGGCATATCTTTATAAATGGTCAAGGCGACTCCATCGGTCACGCCCAGTTGAGTTAACACAGCCTGCGCCGCCGCGCCCGCTGAATTTTTAACCGGGTCGAGGGTCAATTTCCCGCCGTCCCCGTGAATCTGGTTAATTAAAACCCCCGGCTCAGGCCGACGGACTGCGACCACCCTGTCACCCGGCGCTTCAAAACACAGTCCAAGGATGTCGAACCCGCAGCCGACGTTTGCCATCGTCGCCGGTGCGAAAGCTTCTGCTCTGGTTAAGGCCATTTTTCGTGTTATCCTTGTGGCGATTTTAGGTGTAGATTTAACACTCTTAGCGAGGTGGCGCGTGGCGAGCATCTTACAATGTATGGATTGCGGGCGGCAATACCCGATCAACTCGGTCATGTACGTCTGCGACTCCTGTGCGGGTCTTTTGGATGTCCAACATGACTTAGAGGCCATCCGCCGAACGTACCCGCGTGAGACCTTCGATAAACGCCTCGGTTCGCTAGATCGTCCGTATAATTCCGGTGTCTGGCGCTTCAAAGAACTGGTCAACCCCGATGTGCCGGACGATTTGATCGTCTCGTTCCCAGAGGGCAACACCAATCTTTATCACGTCCCGCGCCTTGCAAAATGGGCGGGCGTCGAGTCGCTTCACCTCAAACACGAGGGCGAAAACCCTACCGGCAGCTTCAAAGACCGGGGCATGACCGGCGGCGTCACCCAAGCCCGCGTGCTGGGTATGACTCGCGTCGCCTGCGCCAGCACCGGCAACACATCGGCATCGCTGGCCGCCTACGCCGCCTTCAGCGGCTTAGAGGGCATCGTCTTTTTCCAAAACAAACAGGTCGCGATGGGCAAGCTCGCCCAGTCGGTGGCCTATAACGCGACGGCCATCCGCATTGACGCCGATTTCGACAAAAATCTCGAACTCGTGCGGCAAGTGTCACAAGAATTGGGCATCTATGTCCTCAACTCGATTAACCCATTCCGGCTTGAGGGTCAAAAGACAATCATGTTCGAGACGTTGCAACAGTTGCGATGGAACGTCCCCGATTGGATCGTCGTCCCCGGCGGCAACCTCGGCAACTCATCCGCCTTCGGCAAGGGCTTAAACGAGTTATACAAGCTGGGTTGGATTGACAAGCTCCCCCGTGTCGCAGTCATCCAAGCCGAGGGCGCGTCGCCCTTTTATGAGGCTTATCTACGCGGCTTTGACCGTCTCGAACCCCAAAAGGCCGAGACCATCGCCACCGCCATCAAAATCGGCAATCCGGTCAATTACCCCAAGGCCGTCCGCACCATTCGCACCACCAACGGCGTCGTCGAGCGCGTTACTGATCAAGAGCTTATGGATGCCAAAGCGCTAATTGACGCGCACGGCATCGGCTGTGAACCGGCCTCAGCATGTTCGCTGGCTGGCGTCAAGAAACTGGTCGCTCGTGGCGTCATCGGCAGTGGTGAAAGCGTCGTCGGCATCCTGACCGGCCACGTCTTGAAAGACGCAGAGGCCGTCATCGGCTACCACGCCGACACCCTCCCCAACATCGTCGGCAACTATGCCAATCATCTGTATGAGGCCGGGCCATCGGTTGAGGAATTGGCGCGCATCCTTCAACGCAACCGCGAGCCACTGCTGGCCTAAAACGCGATACAACATACGCAAAAAAACACACGGGACTCTCTGGAGTCCCGTGTGTTTTTTGATTAGGGGCATGTATGACCTTTGACCGAAAAGTCTATAGACTAGGCCGCCGTTGATCGTTTCTGTTTCCAGCTACGATACCATGCTTGCCATGCGCCCGTCGCCCACAATGCCCATGCTACCAACACCGGTTGAAACAATAACCGGATGGCTCGCGCCTGATCGGTATCCAACCCAAAGCCGTCCACGCGATTCACATACTGCGAGATATTGCCCGGAAAAACCACCACGAAAAATGCGGCTGTGATCCAGCCCACCGCCACCCGGTAACGCCACGGCACAATCAGCGCCGCACCTAGAATCAACTCAACAATGCCCGATAGAACGACAACCAGATCGGCGTCCAGCGGAACCCACGGCGGCACTTGGGCGAGAAACGCTGTGCGCGCCCACGTCAAATGGGATGTGCCTGCAAACAGCAAACTGAGTCCTAGTAAGACTCGAAAAATAATCTGAATGGTGCTGGTTGTGTCTGATGTCGATTTCACGTTTTGGTTGTTCATACATCCTCATTTCAATAACAGTCATATCTCATACGATTATATCGCGTGCGGCATAAAATTTCGGGAGCTAAGACCGTTGCGACATCCCCACCCAGCGTAAATCCGTCACTGCACGCTGTTTTTGTACTTGTCCAATGGAAAAGGCGCTAGAATAGATTCACCAAACGACTGGTGAGAATTTATCTGCTGAATACCCTCAAACTTACAGCACATACCGGAAATGATGGAGTCCTCAAGCTAGAATTTCCTACATCCCCAAATCAAACATTTGAAGTCGTCGTGATATTCCAACCCATCCAAGAAGAAACAGATGCACTGGGCTGGCCGATTGGTTTTTTTGAAGAAACCTATGGGTCTTTAGCCGATGACCCTATCGAAATAACGGATAATCTACCTCAACCGATTCGAGATTGAATCAAGTAAAATACCTGCTTCCCTGATATTGGTGACACACAACATCAGGGAATTTAGCCGTATCCCGCAATGGGTGATTGAAGATTGGGAAAGCTGATTAAATCACGCTCAGACCCTGCTCCAAGTCGGCGATCAGGTCGTCGGCGTCCTCAATCCCAACCGCGAAGCGCACCAGATTGTCCTTGATGCCGATGGCGAGACGTTCCTCAGTGGTTTTTTCATAAAAACTCATCAGCGCGGGTTGCTCAATCAAGCTCTCGACCCCGCCGAGGCTGGCCGCGATGTACGGGATATTCAGCGCATCGATAAAATTACCCGTCTCCGCGAGGTCGCCCTTTACCTCAAAACTGACCACCCCACCGAATCCGGTCATCTGACGGGTAGCGATGTCATGCTCTGGGTGCGACGCCAAACCCGGATACCACACGCGCTCAATCTGCGGTTGCGCCTCTAGGAATTCTGCGACTCGCTGCGCCGTCGCGTTTTGCTGGCGCACGCGCAAGCCGAGCGTCTTAATGCCGCGCTCCAACAGGAAGGCGTTCTGCGGGTCAACCACCCCACCCAAGACGCCCCGACTATCTCGGATGGCCTTAATCCGGTCTGCCCGCCCGCTGACCACGCCCGCCAACAGGTCATTATGGCCGCTGAGATATTTGGTCGCGCTGTGGATGACGAAATCAATCCCCCACTCAATCGGGCGCTGATTGATCGGCGTGGCAAACGTGCTGTCAATCATGGTCATCACACGATGCTGCTTGCCCAGCGCCGCGATACGTTCTAGGTCTGCCACGCGCAAATACGGGTTGGTCGGGCTTTCGGACAGGATGAAGCGAGTTTTGCGGGGGATGATCGCGGCCTCGATGGCCTCATAATCGCCACACTCCACCACCGTCGTCTCAATGCCGAGCCGTGCGAGGAAGGTTTGACAAAACTGGCGCGTGCGCCGATAACAGTCCGCGGTCATGATGATATGTGACCCAGTAGGCAGCACGGTCAACAACAACGACGTGACCGCCGACATTCCGCTGGAAAACAAAACCGAGTCGCCCGCGCCGTCCAACGCCGCCAAACGCTGTTCTACCGCCGACACCGATGGGTTGCCATAGCGCCCATATTCTTCGCGGGAATGACCGTCGCCCCATGTCTTGGATTCCATGAAGTCCACGAGGTCTTGTGTATCATTAAACGTATAGGTCGCCGTCTGTACGATAGGGGTATTCAGGGAATTATGCGCCTTGCGACGCGCCGCCCCCGCGTGTACCGCCCGCGTGCTTGCCCCACGGTGGAAGGCTTTACGTTCGGCCTTCTTGTGCAGTTCGGTCTCGTTCACCGTGTCCTCAATGTGCTGTGCGACCATAGCCGTGTGCTTCCCTCGGTTATCTGTAACATCAAAAGCGCCCAACCCCAACTTATCCAGAGGATGGGCGCTTTTAGACTCGGCCAAGAGATAGCAAAAAGCATCGTCCCTAAGCTGTTCAGAAAGCTTATAAACGATGCAATGGAGACGGATGAGTCAACAAGCACACGCTTATCTATCGGCGCTACCCGCGCCGTCGGAATTGGCACCTTCTCATCTTCTGAGGAATGAGGGCTGCCGCAACATCATAGGCCCGATTGCCTCCGTCGCTCTGGATAAGTGGTGATGGAAAGGTGCTGGTATACTACCGTCCACTTTAGCAAGTAATGATCAAGCGCGCAAGGGGTATCAAGGTTAATGTTAGATTGGCTCATCATCGGCGGCGGCGTCCACGGCACGCACATTTCGTTTCAACTGACCGGGCGCGGCAAAGTCCCATCAGACCGCGTGCGCGTCCTAGACCCCCACGCCGTCCCGCTCGCTCGCTGGGAGATGTTCACCCACGCCGTCGGCATGGAATATTTGCGCTCACCTATGGTTCACAGTCTGCATTGGGATCAAGGGTCACTCGGCTTGTTCTCGCGGATTCACGAAGGCGCGCCAGATGTCCATTTCATCCCACCGTATGCCCGCCCGTCGCTGCCGTTGTTCAATCGGCATAACGCCCACATTATCAAGAAATTTGGCTTGGACAAGTTGCGCGTGCAAGGCTGGGCGCACGGACTCCACAAAATAGCTGATGGTTGGCGGGTCGAAACCGAACATGGCGACCTGAAAGCCCGCCGTGTCGTGCTGGCGCTGGGCTTGTCTGAACAGCCACATACGCCAGAATGGACAAAAACGCTGGATAAGAATCGCGTTCAGCACATTTTCGCCCCCGGCTTTGACCGCACATCGTTGTCCGGCACTATCGCGGTCATCGGCGGCGGAATCACCGCCGCACAAGTCGCTCTCGCGTTGGCGGAAGACCAACCGCTCGGTAAAGTCGCGCTGATTCGTCGCCACGGGGAGCGTGTCCATGACTTTGACGCCGACACCGGTTGGATGAACGCCATCAATCTGACTGGATTCGCGCAAATCGACGACTGGGCGGAGCGCCGCCGCGTGATTAAGCAAGCCCGTTATCGGGGCAGCATCCCGCCCGAAGTCGCCGACGGATTACGCGCCGCCGTACAGGTTGGGGCATTGGAAATCATCAGTGGCGCGGTTGAGAGCGCCGAATCGTATGACGAGCATATCGCCCTCATGCTCAACGACGGCGAATGGCGCACGTTTGATCGCCTCGTCCTCGCCACCGGCTTCGAGCAAACCCGTCCCGGCGGCAAATTCTTGGATGACGCCATCAACGCGCACGGCCTCCCCCTCGCGCCAGACGGCTACCCCATCATCAGCCCATCGCTGGAATGGGCGGATGGCTTGCACGTCAGCGGCCCGCTCGCAGAATTAGAGGTCGGCCCCGCCTCGCGTAACATCATCGGCGCACGCATGGCCGGCAATCGGATTTACGACGCGCTGTAAATAGATTGGTCTGAGTTGACTTGTCGTCTCACTCAGACCAAGCGTTGCTTGACCAAATCCTAGACCTCGGCAAAAATAAGGGAAGGAACAGGAGAAAAATCATGACCACATTAGATGTACAACTCACACTCTCGGAAGAAGTGTTGGAATATTTACGACAACAGGCAATCAGCCGTAACATGCCGCTAGGTGATGTGGTAAGCGATGTGCTGGCCGATTATCTGGGTGATCCGACCAAAGAAGAGATATTAGAGACCATTCGCGCTTCATTGCGCGATGGGTTGGCGGGTAAGGTGCGTCCGGTGGATGACGTTTTAGCCGAACTCAAACAAGAATTAGGATGGTATGCCGACGAGAGTTAACATCCCTGCGCCTTTTCAACGTGACTTGCGACGATTGGCAAAGAAATACCCCGCCGTCTTGACAGAATTTGAGACATTAGCACAACAACTAAAAGCGGATGCGCGTCCGGGTGATAAAATCCCGCGAGTCGGACAAGAAGTGTATAAAGTCCGATTGGCGAATCCATCTGCCAGTCGTGGCAAAAGTGGTGGCTTCCGCGTGATTTATTATGTGCAATTGACCGATAGCGTGTTGATGCTCACGATTTATGCCAAAAGCGAACAAACTGACATCAGTCCAGAGGATATCCGGCGTATTTTAGATGACCTCTTATCCTCGGCTGACCCAGAAAGCGACACCTCATGACTGATGCCTTAACTAGCGTAATTCTGGCCGTGAAGTCAACTGCCGCCTGCACAAGGCTGATGACTTGTAAGTCGATAGTGCTTTTGTCTTCGCCCCGCCTCGCGTAACATCATCGGCGCACGCATGGCAGGCAATCGACTGTACGAGATTTGCTAATACTTCTACGGTCAACATTCGTTTGAGGGACAAAGACGAATCCGGCTCAACAAAGCTGATTATTTTGAGGCGGAACGACTCCCCTTCTCCCTGAGGGAGAAGGGGTTGGGGGATGAGGGCTTGCTGATGAGTAACGCATAGCCACAATGGAGAGGGATGAGGTTTACGTCCCGAACTGACGATCCCCCGCGTCGCCGAGGCCGGGGACGATATACCCCTTCTCGTTAAGGTGACTGTCCAGCGCCCCGACGTGAATGGCGACATCCGGGTGCGCCTTATGCAAATGCGCGACGCCCTCCGGCGCAGCGATCAGCCCCATGTACTTGATATGATTCACGCCGGACTGCTTGAGCATGTTCACACACGCGACGGCGCTACCACCCGTCGCCAACATCGGGTCTAAGACGAGGCAAAATTCGATGTCCGCAACGCTCGGCAAACGATTGTAATACGTGATGGGTTGCAGCGTTTCTTCATCGCGCCGCAACCCGACATGCCAGACCTGTACATTGGGCAGCAGCATAATCACGCCTTCCAACATCCCCAATCCGGCGCGCAAAATCGGGACAACCCCGATGTCCTTAGACCGAAAACCGTCCGCCGTGGTCAGCGGCGTTTGAACTTGGCGTGAGGTCAACGGCATATCTTGAGTCGCTTCGTAGCACAGCAGCATCGCCAATTCTTTCACCAGCGAACGAAAATCGCGGTAATTGGTATCGACATCGCGCAAAGCGGTCAATTTGTGCTTGACCAATGGATGGTTCGACACATACAAATTTTGGGCGGGCATATTTAGGGTGGTCATGTCTACACGTCCTATCTGGTTGTTTTTCCCTCTCCGCATGGCGGGGGTGAAGTTGCGCTAGTATCGCCTAAACCCCTACCCACGCGCAACACCGCCTGATTGTGTTACAATTCCCAAAACTGGAATCTCTGTTCGAGAGACACATACTGATATGAACGACGACCAACGTATCGTCAGCGGCGGCATAAAACGCGACGAGCGCGAAAACGTGGCCTTACGCCCCCAGCTCCTGAAGGATATGGTCGGGCAAGATCGCGTGCGCGAAAACCTAAAAATCACCATTGACGCGGCCAAACATCGCAAAGAGCCGCTGGATCATACGTTATTTTACGGCCCGCCGGGACTCGGCAAGACCTCGCTGGCCTATGTCATCGCCAATGAAATGGGCGGCAATATCCGCATCACGGCGGGTCCGTCGATTGAGCGTGCGGGCGACCTCGCCGCGATTCTAACCAACCTCAAGGCGCATGACATCCTGTTCATTGACGAGGTTCACCGCTTAGGCCGCGCCGTCGAAGAAATTCTCTACCCCGCGATGGAAGATTTCGTCCTAGACCTCGTGATTGGCAAAGGTCCCGCCGCTAAAAATGTCCGGTTGCGACTGCCGCGCTTCACCGTCATCGGCGCGACCACCCAATTGGCGCTACTGTCAGCCCCGTTGCGTGACCGGTTCGGCTCGCGTTTTCGCCTAGATTATTACACTCAAGCGGCGCTGGAGAGCATCGTCACCCGCGCCGCTGGGATGCTCAACGTCCCCATCAAACCAGAAGGCACGTCCGAAATCGCTCGTCGTAGCCGTGGTACGCCGCGTATCGCCCTCAGATTATTACGCCGTGTGCGTGACTTCGCGCAGACCCGCGCCGACGGCATCATCACCGGCCCCGTATCTGGCGCGGCGCTCGAACTATTAGAAATCGACCTACTCGGACTCGATGATATTGACCGCCGCTACCTCCGCAACATCATCGAGAAATTCGGGGGCGGCCCCGTCGGCTTGAATACCATAGCAGCGGCCATCAGCGAAGACCAATCGACCATCGAATCGGTGTATGAGCCGTACCTGATTCAACTGGGATTCATCGCCCGCACCCCACGCGGACGCATCACATTGGCCGCCGCTTATGAGCATCTCGGCATCCCGTATGACAACCCCTCCCACCCCGTCATCCCCGACCAACCCCCCTTACTCTAACCGCAGTGACGAGTCCCGAAGTCTCAAGAGAGGGTCGGGATTCTCAGAACTCAGGACTCAGCACTATGCAATTAACTGATTTTGACTACGACCTCCCCCCAGAATACATCGCGCAGACGCCCGCCGAGCCGCGTGATTCGTCGCGGTTGATGGTCTTAAACCGCGCAAACCAAACGATTGAGACGCATCGCCGTTTCCGCGACATCCTTGACCTCATCAACCCCGGTGATGTGCTGGTCATCAATACCACCCGCGTCATCCCCGCCCGACTGCCCGCCTTCAAGAATGACACGGGCGGCGCGTCGGAAGTTTTGCTCTTGCGCCAACTCACCCCCACCCGCTGGCAAGCCTTAGTCAAAGGCCGCAACATCAGAATCGGCAACGTCCTCGGATTTCCCAATACGACCATCACCGCTACTGTTACGGAAGAATTGGACGGCGCGGAGCGCGTTTTAGAATTCAGCGAACCGCCCGCCGATTCACTTTCTAAAATCGGCGAGATGCCGCTACCGCCCTACATTCACGAACGCGCCGCAGACCCAGAACGCTATCAGACGGTGTACTCGCGCCAGCTAGGGTCAGCCGCCGCGCCCACCGCCGGACTGCACTTCACGCCAGAGTTACTACTGGCCTTGCGCGATAAAGGCGTGCATTTCGCCCATGTCACATTGCACATCGGCTTAGACACCTTCCAGCCGGTCAAAGTGGAAGACATCACCGACCACAAAATCCACTCAGAAGGGGCTGAACTGACAACTCAGGATGCCGAAATCATCAACCGCGCCAAACTTGCCGGTGGGCGGATTATCGCCGTCGGGACGACCAGCGCCCGCACCCTAGAGACGGCGGCGCTGGTTAGTGCGGGCGGCGACCCATCCAACCCGACTCAAGCCCTAGACCTCTGCCCGTGGCGTCCGGTATCCGCTTTTCACGCCGATACCCGCATCTTCATCTACCCCGGCTATACATGGCGCGCCGTAGACGCCATGATTACCAATTTCCATCTGCCCAAATCCACCCTCCTGATGATGATTTCTAGCCTTGCCGGGCGCGAGTTCGTGCTGTCAGCCTATGAACGCGCCAAGTCTGAGGGTTTTCGGTTCTTCTCGTTCGGCGATTCGATGTTCATCGTTTAAAGCGCCGCGCCCTATTTCCAAAACGATGATACGCTCTAATTAATTTCTTCCTAGCGGGGGCAAATCTTATGCGTATCGGCGCTGGCTGTGGCTGTCTAAGCATCATCATAGGCGTGGCAGCCTTACTTCTAATTTTCGTCCTGCCCTCAGTCATGACCGATAACACCGGCCTGAATCAACTCATGGGCAGCATCTTTTGCGGCGACGCAGACGCTTACGTCAACGAGTCTCAGTCTTACTCATATCGCCCCGGTGAAACGTCGTATACCTTACAAGCGGGTTGCCGAAAAACTGAAGGTGGCAAGGTTGAAGATGTCACCAACACCCAAGCGTTGGTCGGTTTCGGAGTCTTTACGCTGGGATTATTGGGCGGAATTTGGCTGATTATCATGTCATCGGTTCGGGGCGCACCGCGAGGCATCACGGCGCTCACGACAGCGTTAGGGTCATCACTGGTCTATGATGACAAACGACAAGGCGTCAACCTGACAAAAGCGCCGCCGACTGATACGGTGGCAACTTCCGATAACAACAACCTTTCGGAAAGATTGCGTGAACTGGAAGCCTCTTACCAAGAAGGCCTCATCAATCGCGAGGAATATGACGACGCCCGCAAACGCATCCTGCAAAACCTTTAGACAGGATTGACCCGCCCGCCCTACCGTGATATAAATGACACGCTACGTCCCCATCGTCTGGGGACGTTTTTCGACAATACGCCGTCTTCCCCGCGTGCCTGACTTCTTAAGATGTCAACAGTACAGCAGTGGAAACAAGCGAAGATTGGAGCAACTCCTATGATGTATGCAATTATCCGTTCGGGCGGGCGTCAGTACCGTGCCGAAGTCGGGCAAGAGTTCGATGTCGAACGCCTGCCTTACGAAGAAAATGAAAGCTTTGTGATCACCGATGTCTTATTGGTCGGCAACGATGACGCCACCGTCATCGGTTCGCCCATCGTTGAGGGCGCGTCGGTCAACGTCACCGTCACCATGCAGCTTAAAGGCGCTAAGGTGATCGTCTTCCGTTACCGTCAGCGTACCAACTACCGCCGTCGCACCGGTCACCGCCAGTACTACACTCGCCTGCGTATCGACGCGATCAACGGTTAAGACCAAGAAATTTTAGAGGAGACTCACAATGGCTCACAAAAAAGGCGGCGGCGCTACTCGCAATGGCCGCGACTCGAATGGACAGCGCCTCGGCGTGAAATCGTTCGGTGGTGAATTCGTCATCCCCGGCTGCATCATCGTCCGCCAACGCGGAACTAAGTTTCACCCCGGCGACGGCGTCGGCCTCGGCAGAGATTACACCATCTATGCTACCGTTGAAGGCTACGTTTACTTTGAGCGGATGCGTGGTCGTGGTGAGCAGAAGCAAATCAGCGTGCGCGCCGAAAACCCCAACAAAACCATCCCGGTCTTCCCCGCAGAAACCGAAGCGGCAGCAGACTAGTTTTACCCCAAATATCCCGCGTGTAAGGGCGTAGCGTGCTACGCCCTTGCCGCACACTTCCCATTTTCTGGAACGCTACCCCACCTTCATGGGGCCGTACCCTACTGCTAGGAGCTAACAATGAAGGAAAAATTGCATCCGAAGTGGTTTTCCGAGGCCAACGTCGTTTGTGCCTGCGGTAACACTTGGAAGACCGGCGCAACCATCCCCGAAATCCGCACCGACATTTGCTCGGCTTGCCATCCGTTTTATACCGGAGAACAGCGCCTTGTAGACACCGAAGGTCAGGTTGACCGCTTCCTCAAGAAGCTGCAACAGCGCACCAACAAGGTCGCCGAGCGCCAAGCCCGTGTTGAGGCTAAGGCCGCCCCGACCAACCCCTCCATGACCGACCTCGGTCTGGACAAGCGCACCATCAACTTGCTTAAAGCGGTTGACATTGAAGATGCCAACGGCCTGATGGCGAAGTTGGGCGAAGGTGGCGATCAAGGTATCCTCGACATCGACGGCATTGGCCGTCAATCGCTCATCAACATCAAGAAGGCGTTGCGCTCTGCCGGGTTCGAGGTTCCGTCGGTAGACGCCGAATAACCCTCACTAATCCGTGTTTCTAAAGGCAGGCGCGCCCTCAACCAGCGGCCTGCCTTTTCATTTGTCTAGCTCTGAAACGAAAGATTTTGCTGATGATTCACCACTCCGGCCATGTCGAAGTGATCTGCGGCAGTATGTTCTGTGGCAAGACCGAAGAACTCATCCGCCGCGTCCGCCGTGCGCTCATCGCCCGTCAAACCGTGCAAGTCTTTAAGCCCAATATTGATGTCCGCTATGAACTGGATTCGGTTGTCACCCATACCGGCCAAAAAATCGACGCGCAACCCGTCCGCCTAGCCGAGGACATCCTCACTCAACTCAACCCGGACACCACCGTCGTGGCGATTGACGAGGTACAATTTCTAAATCTCGAAATCGTCTCGGTGATCGAGAAACTCGCCAACAGCGGATTACGTATTATCATTGCCGGGCTTGATCTTGATTTCCGCGCCGAACCGTTCGGCGCGATGCCCGCACTGCTGGCGATGGCCGAAGAAGTCACCAAATTACGCGCCATCTGCGTTGTATGCGGGGAACACGCTTGCCGGTCACAGCGCCTCGTCAACGGACAGCCCGCGCGCTACGATGACGCCATCATTTTGGTCGGCGCGCATGAGGCCTATGAAGCCCGCTGCCGTCAGCATCATCTCGTCCCCGGCTCACCTTATGGGATAGACTAATCTTCC
>Ga0105046_10013130_pt1 | contig 12841 bp, 6 predicted proteins | sample MAT03_FD_78385 | JGI IMG/M metagenome (GOLD analysis project Ga0105046, IMG submission 78385) | Freshwater microbial communities from Lake Fryxell liftoff mats and glacier meltwater in Antarctica - MAT-03 (megahit assembly) | ecosystem: Environmental > Aquatic > Freshwater > Ice > Liftoff... | reverse complement strand
CGGCCTTCGGCTGCTGCTTGCCGTCCGGGTGGGCACACTCCACCGCCACATAAACGAAATCGTCGTCGAACGCGAAGTACGTTTTGGTGCCGTACTCGGTCATGCCCGCGCCGGACCCGCCCTTCAATTCCAGCGGCTTGTACTGTTTCCAGCAGTCGTCATCCAGCTTGCCGTCGAGGAACGGTTTGACGGCCGTCTTCGGGCAGACGGCGAGCGGCTTCGGCTGGACGGCGATGGCCTGCCGGTTGGCCAGCCACGCCTCGGCCGCAAGGCAATCCCGCCAGTGGTCCTCGCCCGGCGAACGGGTGGCCGCGCCGGGGGTGGCGCGGAAGTAGTCGGCGAGCTGCTTCGCGGCGTCCCCGGTCAGACCCATCTGACGCCGGCTGGAATAGGTGCAAAGAACCGTCGCCGGGTCGCGCGAATAGACCGGGCCGAACCCTGCCAACTTGCTCTCCAGATCGACGCACGCCTTGCCCCAGATTTTCACCCCTTCGCCGTCCGTCAGCTTGAATTCCCGCGTGTTGAAAACGGCTTCCTGGTTCGACGCCTGCTTCACACCGGTCGGCGCGAACCGCAGATCGGTAATGAAAAGCTTGTCCTGTTGCTCGGCTCGCCGCCGTGCCTCGCCGCTGGCGTAATACCGGGACAGCCATCGCACCGCTTCCACCGTCTCCGGGTAGGCGGAATACTTCTGGATGGCCAGCAGGTGCAGTTCCCGCGCGGCCACCCACTTGCCCTCGGCGGCCAGTTGCCGGGCCAACCCGATGACGGTGCGAGCGGCCACGTCGTCGGGCAGCCGCTTCAACTCGGTGCCGATGCGGGCGAGGGACTTATCCGCCCCGCCAGTGCTTTCCGCCGCCGCGATGAGTTGGTCGAGTTGCTGCCGCTGCTTCGTCAGTTGTTCGCGGTCGGCGATCAACTGATCGAGTTGGCCGATGAACGCGGGCAGTTTCCGCCGCGACGGGCCGCTCTCGGCCACGTCGATGCCGTCGAACAGCGAAGTTTGCGTCTTGGCATCCGGGATGTAGCTGACGAGCGCGGCGAAACAGCGACGATCCGGCGGCAGCGAGCCGAGCAGCGCGCAGGCCGGTTCGGCGAACCCGGCGGGCGAGTCCAGCAGTTGCTTGGCGAACGCGGTCTGGTCGTACTTCACATGGCACTTGTCGCCGGACTCCGGGCCGCCGGTGTACAGCTTCTTCGCGCGGTGCGGTTTCAGGTGAAGGGCGGTCAGTTGGTCGGGATACGCGGCCGCGTCGCCGGCCAATTTGAACGCCTTCTGCGCGGCGGTGATGACCAGATGCGCCGCCGGGGCGCGGTTGTGGTAGGCGTCCGCGACGACCACCTGCGGTTGCCACATGCGGATGGCGAGTACGAGTTCGCCGACGAGTTTCTCCTCGGCGGCGGGGCCATGCTGCTTCACCCACGCGGCCAGTAGCGCGTCCGACTTGCCGTCGAGCAAGTGGCCGGGAACGGGGAACTGCCAACTGGCGTCGGCCGCGAGTCCGCTCGCCTCTCGCATGGCGGCATGTAGTCGGAAGGTGTCGGCCGCGCGCTTCGGGTCGGCGGTGTTCGGGTCGGCGGCGGCCACGGTCATCGCCGCGATGAAGTGCCCGTCCCGCCCGCCGAGCAAGGCGACGGTTTCCAGCGGCACCGACTTCGGCTCGCCGTGCGCGAACAGCGCCGCCGCGTGCATCCCGCCGCATCGTTGGGTGGCCCACGTCTTCCCGCCGTCGGCCGATTTCAGCACCGCGCCGAGGTCGCCCACCGCCCACACTTCCTTTTCGCTGATGGCGCACAGGGCGTTAATGGGCGTGTTCCACCCGGTCGCGGCAGTCTCCCACGTCTTGCCGTAGTCGTTGGAACGGAGCGCCACCGAACCGGGGCGGCCGACCGCCCACACGGATTTCCCGAAGGACGCCACGCAGCGGAAGTTCAACCCTTCGGCGACCGCCGGCGGCAACTTCGTGTCGGCCACGGCCCACTTCGTCCCGGCGGTCGTTGTCGTCAGGATCAACCCGCCGTCGCCCACGGCCACGCCCGCCGCGCCGTCCATGACGATGCCTCGGATGGCGCGGGTACCGAGGGAGTCGATTTCGGCCGGGGTCAGTTTGCCGTCGGTGAACGTGGCCAACCGGCCCCACGCCCCGCCGACGACGCCGTTTTGGGTCGATGTGAACGCGGCCCCGTGCCACGACGGGGCGCGACCGCCGTTCGCCGCGACCCAGGTTTTCCCCGCGTCCGACGTGGTGAAGACCCCCGCCGGGGAACCGGCCGAGCCGTCCCCGCACACGACCGCCGTTTTGTCGTCGAACACCTTCACGGCGTTCAAACCGGGCAGCACGCCGCTGGTCAATTCGGTCCAGTTCAACCCGCCGTCGGTCGTGGTCAGAATCACACCGGAGGAGCCGGCGTCGCCGGGCAACTCGGTGCGGCCGACCACCCAACCGGTGTACGGGTTCAAGAAGCAGACCCCTTTCAGGCAGGCCCGCGAGCCGGTCGTCTGGCGTTCCCAGGTTTTGCCACCGTCGATGGAGTGCCAGACGCCGCCCTGGTCGCCGACGGCCCAGCCTTCGTTGCGGTCCACGAACTGGATGGCATGCAAGGAGGCGTCGTCGAAGTGCGGCGGCAGCGGGTTGGCGGCGGCGAAGCCGGACGCGGCCAGAACGAGGAGTACAGCGAAGTGCGACCGCATCAGGGGGTTCCTCCCGGAATCGACGACGGTCCCGGCGTCCGAGCCGGGGGCCAGAGTGGCCGTCGCCGATACCCCCACCCCCCGCCGCTTTCCAGCCCAACCGGGAACCGGTGGGCGGTTCGCAGTCAGCCCGCCGCGAGCAATCGCTTCCGCCAATACTTCGGCCGGGCGGCGATGTCGGTGAGGAGCAGGTGATCCGACCCGGCCGGCACTTTCGTCCCCGCTTCCCACGCCTTCACCCGCGCGGCGGTCACGCCGAGCAACTCGGCGAACGCCTCCACCGACACCTCGAGCGCGGCCCGCGACTTGGCGACTTCGGCCCCCGCCTTCAACCGCTTCTCCCGCTCCTTCGCCCGAAGCTCCTTCTCGGCGGCGGATCGGATCGCGCGGACCTGGGCAGCCGTCGCCCCGTGGGGCATGGTGTACCGCAACACGCCGACATCCTCGCCCCGTGCGTCGGCGGCGATGTCCTTTAATCCCCGAACGATACTCTCGCCGAGAGTCATCGCGGGTTTGATACGGGGGCGTTTGCGAGCCGTCGCGGTTGCCATCAGTTATACCTCCGGTGAGTTCTTTCGTGCCGCTTCCCGTTCGGCGCGAACGGCGGCTTCCGTCTCGGTCGCCTCCTTCCTCATGCCCGCGATCTCGTCGGCGGACACGTCCTCCTTTCTCGCTCTTTGAGTAGCCGCTCAGCAGAAGCAATAGAGTCGAGTCGATGAGGACGGTATAAACCACTCGGAAGCCGCCTCGCTTCCCCTTTCCGTGTCCGGCCATTCGCACCTTGCGAATCCCGCCCGAACCGGGAATTACGTCGCCGGAATTCGGGTCGGTCATCAGAATTGGAACAAGGTCATCCAGCAACCGCGACACTTTCGCTTTCCGAACCCAACGGCGGAAGCGAATCGTCTCGCGGAGTTCGATACCCGTCGGTGACGGCGGCATTCGGATACCCTCAACGCCCGCATCGCACCGGGATTTTATCCTCGCCACACCGCGACCGGGTAGGAGCCAGAACCACTTTCCGCATTTTCCCGCACCGGTCGCGGGCGGCGACCCTCTGACTACTCATGTGGTGCGTGGCGAAAGGGTGCGTTTCGCCGGCCGCTTCCCGCCATCCGCCGGCGTCCGCTTGACCCGGCTCGTTAGCAAACCTACTATTCCGTACCTCACGGTCTGCCCTCGACACTCCCGGACGCGGCGACGCTAAACCGGGCGTACTTTCCGACCTCCCCCGAACACAATCCGGGCGAAGCCGGCGGCGCTAGTTGGAGCGACGGGGGTGGCCGCATAGGATAACACGACGGACGCGAACGCCACTGCCGTTCGGCCGCACGAAGACCGTCGGAGACGCCACGACATGTACGAGCGATTTACCGACCGCGCCCGCAAGGTGATGCAACTCGCCAACCAAGAGGCCCAGCGGTTCAACCACGAATACATCGGCACCGAGCACATCCTGCTCGGGCTGGTGAAGGAAGGGTCGGGCGTGGCCGCCAACGTCCTGAAGAACCTGGACGTGGACCTCCGCAAGATCCGCCTGGAAGTCGAGCGGATCGTCCAACACGGGCAGGGCGGTGACCAGGTGGTCATGGGCCGCCTGCCGCACACGCCGCGCGCCAAGAAGGTGATCGAGTACAGCGTCGAGGAAGCGCGGAACCTGAACCACAGCTACGTCGGCACCGAACACCTACTGCTCGGCCTGCTGCGTGAGCACGAGGGCGTGGCCGCCCAAGTGCTGATGAACCTGGGTCTGAAACTGGACGACGTGCGGGAAGAAGTTCTCAACCTGCTGGGGCACAATCCGATGCCGAACGAAAACGAACCGGCCGGCGGCGGCGGCTCCGAAGGCCGTACCTCCTCCGGCGGGAAGTCGAAATCCAAGACGCCCGCGCTCGACAGCTTCGGCCGCGACCTGACCGAGTTGGCCCGCCAGGGCAAACTCGACCCGGTCATCGGCCGCGCGAACGAGATCGAGCGGGTGGTGCAAATCCTGTCCCGCCGCACCAAGAACAACCCGGTGCTGTTGGGCGAAGCCGGGGTCGGCAAGACGGCCATCGTCGAAGGTCTCGCACAACAGATCGTGGACGGCAACATCCCCGACCTGCTCCGCGACCGCCGCCTGGTGGTCCTCGACCTCGCGCTCATGGTGGCCGGCACCAAATACCGGGGCCAGTTCGAGGAGCGCATCAAGGCGGTGATGAACGAAGTCCGCCGGGCGAAGAACACCATCCTGTTCATCGACGAGCTTCACACGCTCGTCGGGGCCGGGGGGGCCGAGGGTGCCATAGACGCCTCCAACGTGCTGAAGCCGGCCCTCGCCCGCGGCGAGATCCAGTGCATCGGCGCGACCACCCTGGACGAGTTCCGCAAGTACATCGAGAAGGACGCGGCCCTCGCCCGCCGCTTCCAAGAAGTGATGGTCAACCCGCCGTCCAAGGACGAAGCGGTCGAAATCCTGAAGGGGCTACGGGACCGGTACGAGAGCCACCACCGGGTGCAGATCACCGACGGGGCACTCCGGGCCGCGGTCGAGCAGTCCGACCGGTACATCTCCGGCCGCTGCCTGCCGGACAAGGCCATCGACGTGATCGACGAGGCCGGTGCCCGCATCCGCCTGAAGGCCATGACCCGGCCGCCGGACCTGAAGGAGATCGACGAGCAGATCGAGCGGCTCAACGCCGAGAAGGAAGCGGCCGTCGCCGGCCAGCAGTTCGAGGAGGCCGCCGCCCTCCGCGACCAGGCCGACAAGCTGAAGAAGCGGAAGGACCAAATGACCAAGGACTTCCGCGAGAAGACCAAGGAGGCGGAGGGGGTCGTCGATGAGGAAGTGATCGCCGAGGTCGTCTCCAAGATGACCGGCGTGCCGCTCCGGAAAGTGGGCGAGGACGAGACGCGGCGGCTGCTGAAGATGGAAGACGAGCTGCACAACACGGTCGTCAGCCAGAACGAGGCGATCTCCGCCATCGCCAGGGCCGTCCGCAAAAGCCGTAGCGGCCTGAAAGATCCGAAGCGGCCGATCGGCAGCTTCATCTTCGCCGGCCCGACCGGGGTCGGGAAGACGCTGCTGGCCAAGGCGCTGGCCAAGTTCATGTTCGGCGACGAGACGGCGCTCATCCAACTCGACATGAGCGAGTACATGGAGAAGCACAACGTCAGCCGCCTGATCGGTGCCCCGCCCGGCTACGTCGGGTACGAAGAGGGCGGCCAGTTGACGGAGAAGATCCGCCGCAAGCCGTACAGCGTGGTCCTCCTCGACGAGATCGAGAAGGCCCACCCGGACGTGTGGAACATGCTCCTCCAGGTCATGGAGGAAGGCCGGCTGACCGACAACGTCGGCCGGGTGGTGGACTTCCGCAACACCATCCTCATCCTGACCACCAACATGGGCGCGGAGATCATCTCCCAGCGGGACGACCTGTCCACCGTGTTCACCCGCGGCCTCCAGAAGGACGCGGAGGTCAGCTATCACGAGATGAAGAAGCGGCTGCTGGAGCGGATGGGCAAGGAGTTCCGCCCCGAGTTCCTCGGCCGGTTCGACGACGTGATCGTGTTCCGCGGGCTGAACAAGGCGAACCTGGTCCAGATCGTGGACATGGAACTGGCCAAGTTGTCCAAGCGGTTGAAGGAGAAGGGCTTGAACCTGAACGTCACGGAACAGGCGAAGGACTTCATCATCGAGAAGGGGAGCAGCCTCGAACTCGGTGCCCGCCCGCTCCGCCGGGCCGTCGAGCAGCACATGGAAGACGCCCTGGCCGAGTCCCTGCTGCGGGGCGAATTCAGCGGCAAGGACACGGTGACGGTGGTCAAGGCGGAAGTGGACGGGGAGGAGAAGCTGGTGTTCGAGACGACCGACGCGCCTGCCCCCGCCAAGGCGGACGCCGAACCCGTCGCCGTCGAGGCCGAGTCCAAGGCGTGACCCGGCCGGACGACGGAGATGAAAAAACCGCGACCCGCCTGGGACTGATCCCCGGCGGGTCGCGGTGTTGACGGGCAACCGATTCGCCTCACTTCTTCGGCGGCATGGTCGTCCACGGGAAGTCGTCGGTGCGGAACGGCACCACCGGCAGCCCCTCCCGGTTGTACACGTTCGCCACCGGGAAGTTCTTCCAGCCGAACCGCACGGCCACCGGCTTCAACACCTTGTCGCACGTCACGATGACGGTGTCCTTGCCGCTGATGACCGCCTTCGCCGGGTAAAAGTACTTGTCCTCGCCGCAAACGGTGAACCCGTTGAGCGTCTGATACTTAGCGACCAGCCCGGAGCCGACGTTCTCGAACGTCAGCGTCACCTTGTCGCCGTCGATCTTGCTGGCCGTGAACGTCGGGCCGCTGCCGATGACATTCTTCTCGTAGGTTTTGGCGAGGGCGGCGCGAGCCAGCCGGTTGCCGACGGTCGCCTTGTCGCGCGGGTGGATGTCCAACAGGTCGCCCACGTCCGTGATGACGGCCATGCCGACCCCCTTCAACTTCTGGGTGGCCTCGGTCTGCGCCTGGCGGAGTTCCGCCCACGACACCCCGTCGGCGTCCCTGGCGTGCCACGGCGCGAGTTGCACCAGGTGGAAGGCGATGTCGGTACCCCACTTGGCCCGCCAGTCCTGAATCATGGTCCGGAACAGGGTGCGGTATTCGTAGGCTTTGCTCGCGTTCGACTCGCCCTGGTACCAGATGGCCCCCTTGACCGCGAACGGCAACAGCGGGTGGATCATGGCGTTGTACAGGCTGCTCGGCGTGCCGGGGCCGACCGGCTTTTTGTCCTTGGCGAATCGCTCGGCCGACCCTTTTGAACGGTCGGCGTAATACTTCAACTCCGGCACCGCCTCCAGCGCCGCGTTGCTCGTCCACGCCTCGGCTGGGGTGCCGCCCCATGACGTGTGAATCAGACCGACCGGCACCCCCAGCGCCTTCTGCAAAGTCTGCCCGAAGTGGAAGGCCACCGCCGAGAAGCCGCCCACGTTGTCCGGCCGGCTGCTCGCCCACCCGCTGAAGTGCTTGAGGTCCGCGTACTCGGTCAACGGCGTCGGGCTGGTCTTCTTGTCCACCGTGAACAGCCGCAGGTTGGCGTTCAGCGCCCCGGCCTTCGCCTTGTCCGCGTCGTAGCTGGCGTTCAACGGCCACTCCATGTTCGACTGCCCGGAACAGACCCACACCTCGCCGACGGCCACGTTCGTCAGGGCGACTGCGTTCTTCCCCGTCACCTCGAAGCGGTATCCGGTGCCGGGTTTCTGCGCGTCGAGCGTCACCTTCCAATCGCCCTTGTCGTCCGCCTTGGCGGTGCCGGTGCCGGTGGAAGTTTTGCCGTCGAAGAGTGCGACGGTGACTTCCTCGCCGGGGGCGGCTTTGCCCCATACGGGCAGTTTGACCCCTTGCTGAAGGACCATGTTGGCGGTGAAGAGCGGGTGTAACGTCACGTCGGCACGGGCGGTGCCGGCGACGGCGACGAGCGCGAGGACGGACCAGTGACGGGAGAGCATGAGGGACTCCGAGACGAGGGAAGGGAGAGTTCGGCGGGCGACGGACAAACTACCCGGCGGCGGCGGAAGGGCAACGGGGGCGCGCGAAAAAGCTCGCCGCCGGGCGGGAGAGGCCCGGATCAAGCCAAGTGTCCCCACGACACCGGACCCAACCCGGACCTCACCCGACCGGCGGCGAGGTGTATCGGTGCCCGCGCCCGGCTCAATTCTTCTTCGACTTCGGGGTTTTGGCGGAGGGCGCGGGGCGGGGGACGAAGTTGGAGTTCGGCACCTTCAGGCGGGTGATTTCAAAGCGCGTTTCGGCCTTCTCGTTCGGCCGCGCCTCCGAAATCCGCGACAGGTGGGCGAGGACCGGCATCCCGGCCTGCACCGCCGCGAGGTCCGACGCTTTCCCACTGGCGGTCGTCACCTTCACCAGCGGGCTGAGGGTGAAGCTTTCTTCCTTCTGGACGACTTTGTACTTCGGCACCTGCTGCTTGACGGTGCGGTACGAAGTGTGGCCCCGGCTGCTCCCGCTCGGCACCCGAATCGACTTCGTCGTGTAACCGTTCTGCACCTGCTGCGGAATCTTTAGGGTGATCGCGCTGGCGGACACTTTCACCACGGTGGCTTGGGCGTCCCCGGCGCTGTACGCATGGACGGTCACGTCCGGGGCGGGGCTGACGGGCGGATCGCTCTTGGGCGGGTCTTCAGCTCGAACCGTGGTGAGCGAGGCTCCGGCGAGCAGGGCGAGAAGTGCGAGGCGGGTCATGGGAGAGACCCTCGAAGGCGGGGGGAGGATGTCACACACACCTTGAGCAACAGCCGTGCCAAGGGCCGGGCGGTGAAACGCCGGCGGTTTCCCAGCTGAACCGCACGGCCATTCATCACCGAGGGTCGCCGAGTTGGTCGGGAAGTGGTCACGCCGGTCGTCGCGCGACCACCCGACCGGTAACTGATGCACGAACGCCCCCGGCGCGATAGGCTGTCCCCGTCCGCATCTCTCCCGGAGGTCGTCATGTCGCGTTCGCTCCTCGCCGTCCTGCTGTCCGCCTCGGTCGCCGTCGCCGACGGGCCGTTCGCCCCCGACGCCAAGGTCGAGAAATTGGCCGGAGGCTTCAAGTTCACCGAAGGCTGCGCGTCCGACAAGGACGGCAACGTGTACTTCACCGACCAACCGACTGACCGCATCTTGAAATGGTCCGTGGACGGCAAACTCTCGACCTTCCTGGACAAGTCCGGCCGGTCGAACGGCCTGTGCGTGGCCGCCGACGGTAAACTCTGGGCGTGTGCCGACGAGAAGAACGAACTGTGGGCCATCGACACCGCCACGAAGAAGGTCGAAGTGCTGGTGAAGGACGTTGGCGGCAAACTGCTGAACGGGCCGAACGACATCTGGCTGACGCCGACCGGCGGGGCGTACTTCACCGACCCGATGTACAAGCGGCCGTATTGGAAACGGAACCCGGCCGAGCAGACCAAGCGGGGCGTTTACTACCGGAGTCCGAAGGGCGAATTGACCCGCGTGGCGGACGACCTGACGCAGCCGAACGGCATCATCGGCACGCCGGACGGCAAGACGCTGTACGTCGCCGACATCAACGCCGGCAAGACGTACCGGTACGCGATTCAGGCCGACGGCACACTGGTGAAGGACACGACGCCGTTCTGCGACAAGGGGTCGGACGGCATGACCCTCGACGACGCTGGGAACGTGTACCTGACGAGCGGTGCGGTGTGGGTGTTCGACAAGGCCGGCAAACAGGTGGCGCAACTGAAGGTGCCGGAAAGCCCGTCGAATGTCTGTTTCGGCGGGAAGGACCAGAAGAAGCTGTTCATCACCGCCCGGACGGGGTTGTACAGCATCCGCTGCACCGTGACGGGTGTCGGCAGCCAGTGACGACCGGCGCGGGCATTCGCCCAAAGGTTCTTTTCCCGTCCAGGGGTGCCGGTCGCGTGTCCCCCGCCGAAGATTTTACGTCGAAGGTTCTTTTCTCGCCAATGGGTGTGGCTCGCGGCAGGGCAACTCGCCACCATTTCCCGCCAGCGCTGGCTCCGACTTTCCTTACGAGTGACCTCTCGTGGACACCACGAATTCTCAGACATCTCCTTCCGAGGAAGACCCGCGGTTGGTGCGGGCGAAGGTGGAAGTCAGCGCACTCCGAAAGGCGGGCCAGCCGTTCGATCCGGTACCCTGGCTGACGGCGCAAGTCGCCGAACTCCAAGCCCCATTGCGCGAGTTTCTGGAGGGGTTGGACTTACCTGTCCCCGCTCTCACCGGCGGCCGCACCCTGCCCGATACCCTGCCGGATTTCGACCGGTACGAGGGGTTGACCTTCGTCGGCGGCGGCGGGATGGGGGCTGTCTATCGGGCGACCGATACGCGCCTGCGGCGCGTGGTGGCTGTCAAGGTCTTGCACGCGGATTTGGCGGCGCGTCCTGATTATGTGGACCGGTTCCTCGCGGAGGCGCGAGTCGCCGCCGGTCTGCAGCATCCCAACTTGAATCCCGTCTACGACTACGGCCGGCATGGGCCGGATGATCGGCCGTATTTCACCATGCGGCTAGTCGAGGGGGCCCGACCGGGTACGACGGGGCGAACGTTGGCCGATGTGGTCGGCGAGAATCTCACCGCCCCGAATCTCGCGCCGTGGTCGGCGCTCCTGACGCACTTCATGGCCGTGTGCGCGGGCGTCGCCTACGCGCACCAGCGGGGCGTGTTGCACCGCGATCTGAAGCCCGCGAACGTGATGGTCGGCGCGTTCGACGAGGTGTTGGTGATGGACTGGGGGCTGACCACGGTCGCGGGGGCGGACGGCGACACCGCCCATTCCCTACCCGTCTCGGCACCCCACAGCGCCGCGGGCGGCGTCAAAGGGACGGTCCAGTTCATGAGTCCCGAACAGGCGCGGGGCGAACCGGTCGGACTCCCGACGGACGTATTCGCCCTCGGAGGTATCCTGGCGTTCATCCTAACGGGCAAACCGGTCTACACCGGCGGGGCCGCTTTCGATGTGCTGAAGGCCGCCCGGACTTGCGACACCGGGCCGTGTCTCGAACGAGTCGCGGCGGCCGGCACCCCACCGGCGTTGATCGACTTGATTCGGGCGTGCCTCTCCAAAGACCCTCTCCAACGGCCGGCGTCGGCGGACGATTTGGCCGGGAGCGTGAGGGAATACCTGTCGCGGGTCGAGAAAGAGTTGGTGGAAACGCGGGTGGCGGTCGCGGCGGCCACCGCCCGCGAAGCGGAGCAGCGGACGAAGCGCCGCTGGCGGTACGCCGCGACGGTGGCCGTGGCGGTGCTGGCGTTGGCCGGCGTCTGGTATCGTTACGAGAGGGCGAACAAGCGGCTGGCGCTGGCGAACGCCGAACGGGAGGCGGCGAACAATATCGAGTGGGCGCGCTATCAGGAAGGGTTGGTCCACAGCATTGACGCGCTCCGGCACTATTTGTCACCGTCGCGGCGGTCGAAGGAGCGGGGCATCCAAAAAGCGCGGGCCGCTTGCGGATTGTTCGGCCAACTCGTGGCCGACTTCCCTCACGAACCGACCCACCGCGTCCGACTCTCCGAAACACAACTCCTGTTGGGTGGCTTCCTCCTCCGGGAGAAGCAACCGGACGAAGGACTCGTGGACCTGCGGCGGGCCGCTCTCGGGTTCGCCGCCCTGGCGGACGAGGTCTCGGCCGCACCGCCGATCAGCCGATTGAACTCCCAGCCGGAGACCCTGACGCAGGAGTACCTCCGCCGCCTGAGTCGGGAGTGCCGAATCACCATCGCCGTCGCGCAGTTGGTCCGACACCAGCCCTTCGAGGCGTTCGTCCTGCTCGACGCCGTCGCCCGCGAGCGGAGCATCCAGATGCCGCCTCTGGAGCGGGGGTTCGACCCGCTGGCGCGACAGTTGCGAGCCAGGAAGGGCGTGACGGACTGGGTTGCCCAGCAGGTCGATCCGCCCGTGGAGGGGCTCGAGCAACCCGCCGAGGCCCTCCTCGCACAGCGGGATGTCGCGCTGATGGCGCTGGAGTTGGAATCGGGACGGTTGCCCTATTCCCGCGGCAAGACACCGGACCACGCCCGTGCGACGCGGGAGATGGCAGTGCTGGCGGACGCCGCGCGAGTGAGCGACGCGGCGGTCTACAACTCCGCCTGCGCGTTCGCCCTCGCCGCCGCCGAACCGGGAGTCGGCGGGGAACTGGCGGAACGTCGAGCCGCGACCGCCGTCGGCTACCTCCGGCGGCTGTCCAAGGCCGGGTATTTCCTCGGCAAGAAGCAACTCGCGGAACTGGGGAGCGACGAGGATCTCATTCCTCTCCACGGCCGGCAGGACTTCCGTGTGGTCGTCGGGGACGCACGGCGACTGTGGGCGGTCGCCGGAGCGGTCGGCGGTTGGCGAGTACTCTCCGGGCGTTGACCCGCCCCGCGAGTCACACCAGCACGGGTAGCGTTTTTCCTTTCCGCAACGACGTGACTTCGGTGTCGTACCGCTGTTGTCCGGTCTCGGTCGGGTACTCCCCGGTCAGGCACGCCCGGCAGAGCCGTTCCGGGGGCAGTTCGATGCACCGGGCCACGGCGTCGAGCGGCAGGTACGCCAGACTGTCGGCCTTCAGGTCCGCCGCCATCGCCGCCATTTCCGCCAGGGTGGGGGTCGAGCCGGCCATGAACTTGGGGGCGTAAAGTTGACCCACGTCGGCCATGTCGATG
>Ga0105046_10013128_pt1 | contig 12842 bp, 10 predicted proteins | sample MAT03_FD_78385 | JGI IMG/M metagenome (GOLD analysis project Ga0105046, IMG submission 78385) | Freshwater microbial communities from Lake Fryxell liftoff mats and glacier meltwater in Antarctica - MAT-03 (megahit assembly) | ecosystem: Environmental > Aquatic > Freshwater > Ice > Liftoff... | reverse complement strand
TCAGCGAGCAGCGACGCCTGCGTTCCGTAGCTGCGGGCGACGAAAAATTTACATTGATTCAGCCGCAACGTGTGCCCGGCCCAGGGAATTACCGCACTGACAGGCTTGTTCCAACGGGCTACGCCGCTCAGAAGACTTTCCGTGCCGCGCGTGAAGCGGAAGAGCAGCAGGTCTTTCGGCGAGGCCGATTCGGGCGGCAATTGATCGTCCACAAGCCCAGGATAATGCGGCAATTCACAGCCGAAGTATCGCACGTTTCCGCGCTTCGACATCAGACCCGCCGCGGAATTGAACGTCTTGAAGTGGTCGGCGTAGCTAACCTTTTCGTTGCTGGGATACCCTTTTTCGATCGCCAGCGGGTCTAGCGTATAGGGTCGATCGCTAATCTCAATTGTTGATCCGATCTGCACGCGTGCTTCAACAAATCGCTTCGCGCCGACGAGTGCCGCGAATCTTTTGGAGGCGTCTTTCCCGTCGGACGTCATTCGCGCCGGCGGGCCGAAGATCAGCACGTCAGCGCTCAGTCTCTCCAGCGCCGCAAACGCTGCCGGCGTGAGCAGGTCCGGCCACGGAACGATGAGCCTGCGGTACGATCCGGTCGAAGTCACGACGCGCCTCTCACGGGATTTTGCCTTCTCAAGTTGCTCGATGCTGATGAATCGCATCTGCTCACCCGCGAGCGTGAGTTGCTGCGTGAGCAGCAGCAGATTGCGGCGGTGTGTGTGCAGATAAGGCCCCGCCTGGCCGGCGAGCGCCCGCCAGTTGTAGAGCACGGCGGTGTCGGCGTCGGGGGTCGCGCCGTCGAGAAAATTCAACGCTTCCCCGTGCTCGCTCAGGTGAGATTTCATCGTCGCCCAGCAGTCATGATGCGGATACCCGGGGCCGAAAAGATGTGAGCTGCGGTACGTGTGTCCGATCCAGCGCACGTTCATCGCGCTCATCAGTGAAATGTAATAGTCGTGTTGCGCCTCGTGCGTATCGAACCCCCAACTGTTGTTGTACGCCTGCGCGTCCCCGCCTTTCTCGGCCGCCAGAGAGCGGGCGAGATGCATCATGCTGATCATCGAATCTTCACGCCCGAAAACGCTGTCGGTGAAGCCGTCGCTCGTGAATCGATTGTGGCGGAAATAGTCGACCGAGCCGATGAAAAAATCGTCGCTCGTCTCCTCGTGCATCGTCCGATGAATACCCAGGAACACGCGTTTAGCTTTCGTGCCGGCGGAGGCTTTTCTCTCGAAGTAGGATTCCAGATCGGCAAGATTCTTCTCCATCAATTCCGCGTAGTGCAGGCGCGTCAATGGCGAGCGTCCGTCGGGCAGGTCGTACCAGTGGTCAATCAGCCGGGGGCGGAGGTCATAGCCGAATCGCTTTTTGAATTCATCGCACATTCTGTCGTTGATTGCGCGTCCGTCGCCGGCGAAGAATGCGAACCCGAAGTGGGGCTCGTCCCAGCAGAAGCCGTCGACGTTCATCGTTCGGAAGTGCTCAATCATGCGGTCGACATACCGGCGAATCTTCGGCTGACCGAGGTCGTGATAAGCATATTCATAACGCTGCCGCAGGAGCACAAGAACCCGCCCGGTCTGCACGCCCGCAACGCGGTACGTCGCGGTCGCGATGGCACGGGCTTTCCAGTTGGTCATTCCGCATCCGCCGCCATTGATGTAGATGTTCTCGACCTTCAATTTTGATGTAACGTCAGTCGATCGCTTCAGGCGGTGCCCCTCTGCGGGCTCGATTAAATACGCCCGCTCAATCTCGCGGTGGAGCATTTCTTCAGGCCCGGAAATGGTGAACGTGCCTTGCTTCAGATCGACGTGAACGGGGAAGAGCGAATCGGAAAAACACTCCGGTGCCTCGCGAATCATTTGCGGGCTGAAGACGTTGTAGCTGGCATTGACGACGACGGGCATGCCGAGCTTTTTCGCAGCCGACCGCAGCCGGCGATGCGCTTCGCGCACGCGCGGAGCTTCGTGGTCGGCGCGGAGGTTGCGGCCTTCGAGGTAGATGGCATCAAACCCGCGCGATTGAATGTCGGCCACGCCTTGTTCGATCAGCTTCGGATTGAAAGTCTCGGCTTCGGTGAGGCTATAAAAAATCAGTCTTTGCATGGGATCGAAATCGTAGCCGGAGGGGCAGGGATTCGACAATCGACCGACCGATGACGGTGGCACCCCCTCGAAAGGAATGATCATCGTTTGGCGATGCGGTATCTGGGCGCGCTTGCCGCGGTTGCGATCGCGCGATCGAAAGAGTACATCGACGTTCAGAATGCTTCGCCGCACAGTGCTCATTTTCCACTCGGCCGCGCTGGGTGATTTTATCCTCAGTTGGCCCGTCGCTGCGGCGCTGGGGCGATTGTTCGCGCAAAGCCGGATTGTGTACGTCACCACCGCGCAAAAGGGTCGATTGGCGGAACGTGTGCTGGGCGTGGAATGGACGGATGTCGAAGCGGGCTGGCACGCACTGCACGGCGACGCGACCTTGCCCGAGCGGGCGGCCGCCGCGCTGGCGGGGGCGCACACGGTCGTCAGTTTTGTCGCGCGGGCCGGCGAACCGTGGGAAGCGAACGTCGCGCGGCAAGCACCGGAGGCGCGGCGATTCCTCATCGATCCGCGCCCGTCCGCGGGGCTTGATCGATCCATTGCCCATCACCTTATCGCACAGATTCCGGACACCGTTTTGCGCGGCGGGTGCGAATCGATGCTCAAATCGTTCGACGAGCGCGGCACTGGCAGGCGGGGCGCGCCGGGTGACGACATCGTCATTCATCCGGGCAGTGGATCGCTTGAAAAATGCTGGCCTCTCGATCGATTCCGATCGCTCATCGTGCGCCTGAAATCCGCCGGCCGACGTGTGAAAGTGGTGGCCGGTGAGGTCGAGCGCGAGCGCCTCGGCGACGCCGTCGCAACCTTGCCCGCGGACGAAATCATCTGGCCGGCGACGCTCGTCGATCTTCACGCGCACGTCACCGCTGCGAGAACGTTCATCGGCAACGACAGCGGCCCGACGCACCTCGCGGGCGTGTGCGGCGTGTCCACGGTAGCGCTGTTCGGGCCCACCAACCCCGCCGTGTGGAGGCCCCTGGGGCCCCACGTGAAGCTACTCCGCGCCGGCTCGATGGATGAGATCTCAGTCGGTGACGTGCTTCGTTGCATCTGACAATTTGTGCCGCGAGCGTCAGCCAGTTTTTCTTGCGGCGGGCGTGGGGTTAATGTCGTTCCTTGTCGAATAGATCCTGGCCTCAGCGCTTGGCTAAGCGCGAAGACTGGTACCTCAGCAGGGCAGCATTTCGCAGGGCTTCAATTAGCGGGCTACATTTCGTCCGGGCCAGCGCGTACAATCGCCCCTCGACATGAGTCGGATTTTGATCGCAGTTTCAAGCCCGTGGGCGTCGCAGAAAGTGGTCGACACTGTCGCCGACCTTGCGCGTCGACTCTCGGCCGAGGTGCTTGTGGTTCACGTGTCGCGCCCCAGCGGCGGACAGATGCGCGAGCAGGAACAAGCCGACGGGGAAGCGGCCATCAGTTTTTTGCGGGGCAAACTCCAGGAAAAATCGGTCGAAGTGCAGACCCTGCTGATGTTCAGCGACGACATCGCCCGCGCGATTCTGAACATCGGTGTGGAGCGTCAGTGCACGCTGATTATTCTCGGATTAACGGGGAAAAACGTTTTTGCCCGACTGCTCGCCGGGAATGTGCCGGTGGAACTCATCCGCAACACAAGGATCCCGGTTCTGCTGCTTCCGCCGGACTGGAATGGCACGATTTGAACCGCCTGGCGACCGGCCGACTGTCCACGAATAAATGCGACGGGGATGGGTGCGATGGATCGCACGTCCGCGTTTTTCGGCGCGATCAAATCGCACCCTGATTCTTGCAACACGGAACGGCCGAGCAGATCGGTCTGGCTTCATCTCGATCAACTATTTTGCATATCCGCGTGGGTGTTTTTCGAACCAGTTCCAAGCGGATCGAATGATCGTATCTGGGTCTTTGTATTTTGCTTCCCAGCCCAGGACGCTTTTGGCGTGGCGGGGATCTGCCCAGAGCGCGATCGCGTCGCCGGCGCGACGCGGGCCGTACTTCACGGGCACCTTTCGGCCGGTCACTTTTTCGACGGCCGCGATGATCTCATTGACGCTGAAGCCAACGCCCGTGCCGAGGTTGGCGATGATGGGCTCCTTCTGATCGTCCAGCCGCTCCATCGCGCGGAGGTGCGCGTCGGCGAGGTCATCGACGTGGATGTAATCGCGCACGTTCGTGCCGTCTTTCGTCGGATAATCAGTGCCGAAAACGGTGATGCCCGGACGCACGCCGAGGATCGCCTGGAGGATGACGGGGATGAGGTGCGTTTCGGGCTCGTGATCTTCGCCGATCGATCCGTCGACGGCGCAGCCGCTGGCGTTGAAGTAGCGAAGCGCCGCGTAGCTGAAGCCCGGCCAGGCGTGCGGGAGATCGGCCAGGATCTGCTCGACCATCCATTTGCTTCGGCCGTAGGGGGATACGGGGGCTTTCTTTTCGCTTTCGGTGATGGGCACTTTGTCCGGGTCGCCGTAAGTGGCGCAGGTGCTGGAGAACACGAATCGCTTCACGCCGGTCTCGCGCATCGCTTCAAGGACGCTAACGGTGGTTGCGACGTTGTTCTGATAGTACATCAGCGGCTGCTCCACGCTCTCGCCGACGTACGCGTACGCGGCGAAGTGCATGACGCAGTCGATCTTCTCATCGCGTAGCGTTTTGGTGAGCGTCGACCGATCGTTCAGATCTGCCCAGATCGCCGGGACTTTGAGAATGTCCGCAACAACCCGATGCCCGCGCGACGCGTTGTCGTAAATCATCGGCGAATGCCCGCTGGATTTCAGCAGCTTTACCGTATGCGATCCGATATATCCGGCTCCGCCGGCGACGAGAACGTTCATGTGGGATGATCCTGTGTTTTTTGGGGATTCTAAGTCAGAAGTCAGAAGTCAGAAGATAGAAGTCAGAAATTGGAAGTTGGAAGTTGGAATTCAGAATTATGAGTTGGGGGGGGCGGCATCTGAAGTCATGCTTCATCGTTCTCACTTTCGTTTCCCACTCTATTCCAGTGGCTCGAGGCGTCGCGGGCCGATCTGATTGAGCGAATCTTTGATCGCCGGGACGATCGTGTCTGCGAAGCCTTCGGCCTGGAATCGGACGATGTAAAGCCTCGGCCGATCTTCGATGAACGCGGGTGCAACGGCGGCGACCTTCACGCCTTCCTTTTGGAGGGCGGCGATGACGTCGTTCACCTCGTACTCAAGAAGAAGGAACTGGCCGGACGCGTTGAGCTTTCCGCACGGGCAGTTCCACACGTGGATGCGCGATTCAAGCCCCGCGGCCGCGGGGACGGCATTGCCGTCGATGCGCAGTTCCACGTCGTCGCGCGGGGAGACGATGGTGTAGACTTCGTCTTCAATCGTGCCAAGGTCGCCGAGTAATTCCGCGGCGGCGTCGAGCGGCGTGGCTTCGGCGGGTGGCGCGCCGGCGGACGTCGATACTTCCTCCGCGGGTTGCGTCGCGGGCGCGGCTTCGGGCAGGTCTTCGGCGAATATCGAATTGCAGATTGATCCAAACATCATCACACCGCACAACACGCCGGCGGCGCGTGAATCGACCGACAGCAGCGTCCGACGAAGGCAAGCACGGATGTCTGCCTTACTGAATCGCGCAACTCTGCCAGCGGGGCGTATTGCAGATCGAAAATCAAAAATCAAAAATCGAAAATTCATTTGCTTCCTTCGGGCAGCAGTTGCCCGCTGTCGCGCAGCCGTTTGAACGTCCTTCGCCGCAGGAGAAAATACGGCTTGGTGATGAATCGGTGCGCTTTGATAAACCAGCTTCGTCGCTCGGCGGCGATGCGTTCTTCCGGCGTGAGTTCGTCCTGCCGCAGGCGACGCTTGTGCTTGAGGATGTGATAAAAATCCTCCCGCTGCAAGCGGCGAAGCATCCATCGACCGATCGGGTTTGCCCCGATCGTGTCGAGATCGAACGAGATCTGGAAATCGATCAGGTGCGGCTGCCCGTCGTCACCTTGCAGAATGTTTTGCGGCTTGTTGGTGTCGACATAAGCGATGTTTCGACGATGCACTTCGGCGAGCAGTTTCTGTAGCGCGCTGAAGAATCCGTCGGGAACGGGTTTGCCTTTTTCCAGTGGGGCACCTTCCACATAGGCGTGGAGGAAACCCGTCGATCCTACTTTTCCCAGCACGGCGGGGATGTTGGGAAGATCTGACAGGCGGGTGTAGAAGCGCATCTCCCGACGACACAACCACGCCCCCAGCCACTCCAGCGGCAGCCCGCCGAAGTCGGTCGTTCGTCCCATCTTTAGAACGGATTTAACTCCGTCGGACGATTCGTAGAAGCCGGTGGCGGCGTAGAAATCGTGCTTGACGGTTTTGGTTCGATGGAACGTGTTGCCGGCGACGTCGACCGATTCCGGGAGATCGTCTCGGCCGAGCGCGCGCATCGCGTAGGCGAGGGAGCCGTGTCGGGATGATCTGGTTTTTTCGGGCATCGGTTCGAAAGGGCGACGCCTGCATCGCCCGCGTTACGTGCCCGAGCCGGACGCAAGGACGAGGCAGGCCTCGACCTTACATCGTACGTCACTTCTTCCAGATCCGTTCCTTGAACTCTGCTAGCACGGCTTTCAGCTGCGTTTCAAATTCGCCGGTGAGTTCCTTCTTATCGGCCAGCCCCTGGCGGAGGCCGCTGTGGCTGGTATCGACATAGCGAAGGAACGCGTCCTGGAATTCGTTCACGCGAGCGCGCGATATGTCATCAAGGTATCCCTGCGTGGCGGCGTAGATGACCATCACCTGCTGCTCGGTCGCCATCGGCTTGTACTGCGGCTGCTTCAGAAGTTCGACGAGCCGCGACCCGCGGTCAAGCTGGCGTTGCGTGGCTTTATCCAGATCAGTACCGAGCTGCGCGAACGCTTCGAGTTCACGATATGCCGCAAGATCCAATCGCAGCGAGCCGGCGATCTTCTTCATCATTTTTGTCTGCGCGTTTCCACCCACGCGGCTGACGCTGATGCCCACGTTCACGGCGGGTCGCACGCCGGCGAAGAACAGGTCGGGTTCGAGATAGATCTGACCGTCGGTAATGCTGATGACGTTCGTGGGGATGTAGGCAGAGACTTCGCCTTCCTGCGTTTCGATGATCGGAAGTGCGGTCAGTGACCCGCCGCCGTTGGCGTCGGAGAGCTTCACGGCGCGTTCGAGCAGGCGGCTGTGGAGATAGAACACGTCGCCGGGGTACGCTTCACGCCCGGGCGGACGACGCAGAAGCAGCGAAAGCTGCCGGTACGCGGCGGCCTGCTTTGTCAGATCGTCATACACGCACAGTGTCGCCTCGCCCTTCCACATAAAGTATTCGGCCATCGTGCAGCCCGCGTACGGAGCGATGTACTGCATCGGCGCCGGGTCGGCCGCGGACGCGACGACGACGGTGGTGTAATCCATCGCGCCGCTGGCTTTGAGCACTTCGACGATCGCCGCAACGGTCGATTCTTTCGAACCGATCGCGACGTAAAAACACTTCACGCCCTTGCCCTTTTGATTGATGATCGTGTCGATCGCGATGGCGGTTTTGCCGGTCTTGCGGTCGCCGATGATCAACTCGCGCTGCCCGCGGCCGATGGGGATCATGCTGTCGATCGCCTTGATGCCCGTCTGCATCGGCTCTTTCACCGGCTGACGTTCCGCGATGCCCGGCGCGACAATGTCGAGCTTGCGATTCTCCTTCGACTGAATCGCAGGCCCGCCGTCGAGCGGCTGCCCGAGCGGATTCACCACGCGACCGATCAGCGCCTCACCCACGGGCACTTCGAGCAGGCGGCCGGTGGTTTTTACGGTGTCCCCTTCCTTGATCCCCAGGTAGTCTCCGAAGATGACCGCGCCGATGGAGTTTTCTTCGAGGTTGAAGACCTGTCCCATCGCGCCGTTCTCAAATTCCAGCAGTTCGCCGGCCATCGCGCTTTGCAGCCCGTAGATGCGTGCGATGCCGTCGCCGACCTCCAGCACCGTGCCGACATCATTTACCTGCAACCGGTTCTCGAAGTTGGAGATTTCCTTCTTCAGAACACTCGTGATTTCCGCGACATTGATAGCCATAAGTTCCTCTTCGTCCAGGTTGAAATCTATTGGCCCGCGACTGCCGGAGCAAGCGGGGGCGGGTGCTATTGCTGATCCTCTTCGATGACCTCGTCCGGTATTCGCCAATCATTCGACGGCTTTGTCGTCGCCGGTTTCGCGGGCAGTTGTCTTGCACGCTCGATGACCGTCGGATCCTGCTGACGTATCTCCGCCAGCCGCCGGGTGATGGCTTCGACGGGCACACGCGGCCCGGTCGATCCGATCGCTTCAAGATATTTCCCCGCCGCTCCGACGACGTCACCGGCGGCGTCGAGATTTCTCGCCACCTCGTACGCTTCCAGCCCGAACAAATCACCTGCCAGCCAAGCGGGCATGGTGTACCCGCCGTAAAACGCAAGTCGATACGCGTCCAGCGCGCCCAGGGCCGCGCGGTAATCTCCGGCCGCCGCCGCTTGATCCGCGAAAGCCAGCTTCGCGCGGTCGGCCGGAAGCGACGCATCTTCGAACGCCTCGGCGGGCAATGCGCGAGAGTCGATGCTCGCGCGGAGAATCAAATCCAAACTCCACGCCGCCGTCTTCTTATTCCATCGGTGTCGCGCCAGATTCATCGACTGCTGATCGCGCGACGCGCGCCGTGCCGGCGGACGCAGCTCTTTCCAAAACTCCCCGAACCGGCGATTGATCAGATGATCTTCCAGTGACTCCAGCGCCGCGAATTCAAGCAGCAGCGACCCGAGCTCGCCGGTGATGGTCTTGTTGTCGTAATTTTTCGAAGGGCCGCGGAGCATCGTCGCCAGCACTTTGCCGAGCTTGCGAATCGCTGCCGTGTCGGCCACTGCGTCGAAATCGGCAACGATCTTGCGAAGCTCCGGTTCGCGAATTGCGTTCGCTTCATTGGAGATCAGATTCTCCAATCGTGCCGCGGTTTCGCTCAGGCGCTGAAGCCCGATCAATCGCCGCGCGATCGTCCGATCGGTCAGCTGGCTGCCCGTGCCGGTGGGAATGAGTCGCTCCACCTCCTGCCGCGCCGCGCGATATCGGCCGGCAGATTCATGGTCAATCACCACCGCCCACTGATCCATCACCACCAGCGCGCGATCCCATTGCTGTTGCCCCTCTGCATACGGATTCAAAAGCCTTTGCCGCTGAAGATCTTGAATGTCCTGCCGAAACTGCGCGGCGACCTTGTCCACCGCCTCTACGGTTTCCGCTTTCGCCAGTTCGTCGCGCGCTTTCGCGAAGACGCCGTCGAACTGCTTCGCCGACGCCTGCTCGATCGCCTCTCGCTTTTCTTTGATCAGGCCCGCAGGAATGAGCTTAAGATTTCGATCGAGCTGCGAAACCTCCGTCAGCGACTGATACGCCGCCAGCAGATCGCCCGATTTTTCGGCAGCCAAAGCCTGCTGCCAGCGCTCCAGCAAAACAGAGATTTCGTACAGCCGCGTCTGTGCCCGCTGCCTTTCGTGCATCCGATCAGGCGGAACAGAGTTGCCTCGGTTCAGGCGCGACTGCATGTCGTCGAGCCGCTCTCGCAACGCCGGCAAATCTGCGTCGCCGCGGGAGAGATCCCCGCGGATGCTTGCGATGATCGTGTCTATCTCCGCGAACAAGTCCTCCGTCCGCTTTTCCATGCCGACGGCGAGGTGGGTGATTAGTTGGGTGACCAGCCGACGCGCTTCCGGGGTGTGAACCTGCTGCAACAGATTCTGCGCGCGCTGCCGGGCCGATTCCAGATCGCGTTGGTCGATCAATTCTCGAATGGTCGAAAGATGGCTGTTGAGCGCGCGGCGTTCTTGAAGCAGCCGTTCGCGATTCTCTGCCGAGATGTCCGCGGGCATCGCGCGAACCACCATCGCTGACAGTTCCGCCATAACGGCGTCGACGGTGGGGCGGGTCGAGGGCTCGGTGGTGGAGTCCGCGTCGGCGCGGAGTGACAGCAACAACATCACTCCGACACAAACACTTGCGATTCCTCGATGCAGCACGGTCAAGCCTCTTTCGTTTACGCCAACTGCCGCGAGGCGAGTAGCCGCTGTTTCAAAGAATCCAGCTGCGCCTTGACGCTGCCGTCGATCCGCTTGTCGCCGATCTGCAGCACGATTCCGCCGATGATCGATTCGTCGATGCTTACGTTGATGCTCGCCTCTTTACCCAGTGCGCGGCTGACCTGCTGGCGGATGGTTTCCTGTTCGGCGGCGTCGATGGCGTGGGGGAGCACTACGTCCACATCAACTTTGCCAAGTTGCTGACGCAAAAGATCTGCGAACGAAGACGCGACCTCGCCGAGATCGCCGAGCCGGTTATGTTCGTTCAGCACGCCCAGGAAGTTCGCCAGCAGCGGCGAGACCTGCGGGCGAATGGCGCGGTCGAGGACGTCCTGGCGTTCCTTCGTGCCGATCGCCGGCGAGGAGAGAAAGGTCGCGAAGCTCGGGTCCTGATCCAGCGCCTCGAGCAATTCCATCAGCTCCTGCCCGATGACTTCGGCCGAGCCGGTTTCGTTCGACAGCTCCAGAAGCGACCGGGCGTACGCGTTGGCAGCGGATGAATGTTGTGGTGAAGACATGAGCTAGTTTTCGATTCTCAATTTTCGATTGTCGATCGCAAACGGCCGATCGCAAATCGCAAAACCGCGAATCGCAAATCTCCTTAGTTTTTCTGCGCCGAGGCCAATTCCGCAAGGCTTTGCCGAACCAGCTCGCGCTGGTCGTCGGCGTTGATGTTGCGCTTCAGAATCTTCTCGGCGATGCTCGTGGACAGCACCGCCGCCTGCTCGTGGATCTCGCCGATGGCCTGGTTCTTGGCGGCCTCGATTTCCTTGTTCGCGCGTTCCTTGATCTCTTCACTTTCCTGCTGCGCCTGCATGCGGATGTTGGTCGCGAGCTTCTCGGCGTCGGCCTGGGCCTTGCTCAGCAGGTCGCGCACCTTGCCTTCGGCGGTCGCGAGTTGTGCCTGGTACTCCTTAAGCGACGCCTCGGACTTCGCCCGTGCCGCTTCGGCGTCGGCGATGTCTTTGCGGATCTGATCTTCACGTTTTTTCAGACCCGTGACGATCGGGCCCCAGGCGAATTTGCCCAGCAGCACGACCAGCAGGAGGAACACGATGAGCGTGGTAATGCCCGTGATCAGCCCCTCATTGGCGCCGCGCAGGAGCGAGGCCTTCGGCTCGTCGCCGTGGGCGGTGTCGGCACCGTGGTCGGCGGCGGCGCGCGCGGTGGAGACGCCTAGCGTGAGCATCAGGCACAGGCTCAGGAGCAGTCGTTTCAGGATTGTCATGTCTTGCCTCTTCGTATCATGGGCTTGCAACCCATGTCTTGGCTTCGCGAATTACCTCACGGCTTAACGCGCGTGATACAAAAACTTCGCTCAGACCTTTCGATCTGAGCGAAGTGAAAATTACGGGGCAACGAAAGAGATCAGCAGGCAGACCACGATCGCGAAGAGCGTGGCACCTTCGATCAGGGCGGCGCTGATGATCATGGCGGTGCTGATCTGCCCGCCGGCTTCTGGCTGACGCGCGATGGCTTCGACGGCATTGCCGCCGATCTGCCCGATGCCGCGACTGGCACCGATGATCGCCAGGCCAGCGCCGATGGCGGCGCCGAACAGCGCCAGGCCGCGGCCGCTGAAACTGTTAATCAGCGACGACGCGTTTGCGGAAACTTCCTGCGCCGACGCGATCGCGGGCATCGCCAGCATCGCAAGGGCAATCAAAACAGCATACTTCATATCACATCTCCAAAGTTGCCGACTCCCGACGAGGAGGAGATCGGATTGACTGTCACATTCATCGGTTCATCCCTCGTCGATGAACCGCCGCGAGGATCTCACCGGCACAACGGCTTCGGGCGTTCGTTTCCGGGGGGAACTGGACGATCCCGCCGCCGCCGCGTGCCGAATTGAGTCTCTCGCGAAAAAATTCAGCCTGGCAGGGCGTGCCAAGGTACGCCCTACGGTTTCAATGTCCGCTCACCGCCTGGGGGTGGCCGGGGTTTTCATCGTGATGCGGGTCATCGTGGCCGTGGTGGGCGGCCATCTGCCCGATGAACAGCGTCGTCAGGAACGTGAACAGGTACGCCTGCAGGACCGCGACGAACAGTTCCAGCACCATGATGCCGACCGCGCCGAGCACCGACGGGATGCCGACGAGGAAGCCGCCGGTCATCCCGATTCCAGACGTCGCCATCGCGACAAAGCCGATGACGACCGCGAGCAAGATGTGCCCCGCGGTCATGTTGGCGGCGAGTCGAACGGCGAGGCTGAACGGCTTGACGAGCATGCCGAGGATTTCGACGGGGATCATGATCGGTGCGAGGAACACCGGCGCGCCGCCGAGAAAGTGTTTCGCCCAGCCAGCGATGCCAAGGTTCTTGATTCCCGTCAGTTGGATTACCACGAACGCTACCACCGCCAGGGTGGCCGTCACCCAGAAGTTACTCGTCGCCGTGCCGTAAATGCCGTTGCCGTGGTGACCGAGGCCCAGGATCTTGCCGGTGAGCAGGTCGATCGGCAGCAGGCCGAGAATGTTGCAGAAGAGGATGAAGAAAAACAGCGTCCAGAGGTAGCTGATGTAGTTGTCGGTCTTATCGCCGAGGACGGGTTTGACGACGTCGTTGCGGATGTAAACCATGATCGCTTCGAGAAAGTTGCGCGACCCGGTGGGCACGCTTTTCCCGTCGGCGTAGTGTCGGGTGATGGCGGGGAAAATCAGTACCATTAGCAGCGC
>Ga0105046_10013125_pt1 | contig 12845 bp, 13 predicted proteins | sample MAT03_FD_78385 | JGI IMG/M metagenome (GOLD analysis project Ga0105046, IMG submission 78385) | Freshwater microbial communities from Lake Fryxell liftoff mats and glacier meltwater in Antarctica - MAT-03 (megahit assembly) | ecosystem: Environmental > Aquatic > Freshwater > Ice > Liftoff... | reverse complement strand
TGGCAGCAGGTGGCAGTGTCGCCCAAATTAAAATTAGCGATCGCGAGCTAGATATTTGTCGAGAATTATGTCCAATTTTGCAAAGGGATGGTTTGATATTTGTGGGGATTGATGTGATTGGTGGTTATTTAACAGAAGTTAATGTAACTAGCCCTACAGGAATTAGAGAGATTGATCGGCTAGACCATACAAGACTAGCGGAGCAGGTTATAAACTGGTTGGATTTACAAACGAGCAAGTTAAAACTTTAAATTTATTAAAAAATATTTTTTTACGAAGCGATCTTGACCTTAACTTCATTTACAGTTGATTTTGCAGGAATTGGAATATAGGGAGTTTCTGCACCTTGTTTTAGATATTCAGCTAGTTGTTTTTCAATTTGATCCCGAACGATCTGGCGATATTCTAAGAAATGTTCATTATGGGCGCAAGCTGCTAAGTAATGTTCCAATACCCTAGGGTTTTTTCGCGCAATATCAAACAAGTGGTGCCAAAATTTCCAACGAGTTTCCCGTTTTACACCCTGTCGCCAAATTACGATCAGTAAAGCCTTGACGATTTTGAGTTCTGGAGTTTTAGAAGGTGCAGTCCAAGTGGCACAACCCATCATTAAAAAGCAGCGATAAGTACGGTCTAAATATTTAACTGGATCGTACAAAGTGCAAAATGCTTCAATATATTCTCTGCCAATATCTTCTAAAGGACGAGTAGCCACAAAATTCATTAATGTAGTCTGATTAATATTTCCGTCGGTATTTTCCCTGAGTCTGCCTTCTTTGTGCAAGCGGTGCCACAGAGCAGTATTTGGTAACGCTTGCAACATTGCAAAAGTAGTAGAAGGAATACCTGCTAGTTCTGCAAATCGTACAATGCGATCGCCTGCTCCAGACTTTTCGCCATCAAACCCAATAATAAATCCCGCCATTGGACGTAATCCAGCTTTAATTATGCTTTGGACGGCATCAATCAAGGAACCACGGGTATTTTGGAACTTTTTGGTTAACTGTAAACTGTCTTCGTCTGGGGTTTCGATTCCTAAGAATACTGCCGCAAATCCACACTCCACCATTAACTCCATCAGTTCAGAGTCTTGCGCCAAATCTACCGAAGCTTCGGTATCAAAACGGAAAGGGTATTGATGCTCTGCCATCCAGACTTTTAAAGCCTGTAATAGCAATTTAACATTACGCTTGTTGCCAATAAAGTTGTCGTCAACCATGAACACGCCCCTTCGCCAGCCTAGTTCATAGAGATAATCTAGTTCTGCTAATAATTGCTGAGGGTTTTTTGTCCGAGGTTTACGCCCATACAGGACAATAATGTCACAAAACTCGCACTGAAAGGGACAGCCACGGGAGAACTGCACCGACATCATGTCGTAGGCATCAAGTTCTAATAAATCAAAGCGCGGAATAGGGGTATTGGTAACATCTGGCTTTTCCGATGTCCTAAACTTTCCAGAAGTTTCACCTCTTTCTACAGCTTCTACAAACATGGGTAGGGTAATTTCGCCTTCATCTAATATCAAGAAGTCGGTACCAACATCTTGAACTTCGTGGGGTACTGATGTGGGATAGGGACCGCCGATCGCTACTAATTTCCCCCGACGTTTTGCTTCTTTAATTTGATTGATTAAATCTTCTTTCTGCACGATCATTGCTGACATAATTACCATGTCTGCCCATGCCCACTCAGCTTCGGTAACTTCACGAATATTGCGATCAACCAGCTTAAATTCCCATGTTTGGGGCAGAATTGCGGCTACAGTTACTAATCCTAGAGGTGGAAGTAAGACCTTGCGGTCTACCATTTCCAAAATCTTTTCATAAGACCAGAAAGTTTTTGGAAATAATGGATAGATTAGTAAAGTACGCATTATTTAGTTTTTATCCTTACTACTTGGAACCAATTAATTAAAGTGTATTAGCAATTAATCTTGAGTTTGTAGTACTCAGATCCTGCCGAATATGAACTTATACACGAACTTATACTACTACAGTCTCAGAATTTATCGAATTTTTATGACTAGTCTTTCAATTTCCTGAAGCAGAACTATTTATCTTCTCTCTACTCCGTCAGTTACGGTTGTTACATTTGAGCTAGAGTCATTCCAATTAAAATCACTGATCCGAAACACCACTTCCCCAATCTCACGAACGGGATTATAACGAATCACAATGGCATAGGTGCGGCGATCGTATTGCAAGCTGTAGTTTGAGTCTACTATTCTGCCCGTCTCGGGATTTAATGATTGCTCAGCGCCAAATCGAAATGGTCCATAAATCTGCTGCACGATCCCAAAGGTAATAACTTTAGTATCCACAATTCGATCAAAGAGGAATGGTGACCTACCACCGACAAGACCTTGGGTGTAACTAACATTTAGCTTGGTGTAGTCGAAAAATGGTTTAGAAAAGTTACCAAATACTCCCGTTAGCCCTACAGTACCTGAAATATAACTTTGAGAGTCTCCACTGGAATAAAATGAGTAATTAGCCCCCACCCCCAAAAAAGCATCAAGGCTAGGCGTAATTGGTTCGGGTAGATATTTTAAGCCAGTTTCACGCTCTGCTGGCAATGCTTGTCCTCGCCATAGGGGGAATGAGCGGCTGAGAACTGTAGCTCCCTGGAGTCTCATTAAACTAGCTACATCAATAGGTTGAGAGTTACCGCGATCGCGATCTGCTCCAATATACTGGGCTCCAAATTGATAATTAACATTAATATTAGTATCGCCAAGGGTGTAGTTTGGTGAAAATACATTGAATCCTAAGGAGTTACGGACATCTTGAAAGCCTAATGAACCATTAAATAGGCGATCGCGATAGGCATACTGTCCAACTAAAATATGATCTCCGAAGACGGGACGACTGTACTCGATGTTTACCCTTAATTGATCTTCGACTTTCTCTAAATTTAGCCCTGATAAAGTGGCTCTACCTGTCAAAAATTGCGAATCAGGTAGGATTGCATCTAATTTGGCGGACAGTCCTAAAATATTCGCATCTAGTAAATTACCTTCTAAGCCTCTTTGTAACAAAATTTGGGGTGAAATTTGAAAATTGATAGTAGGCGTGGTCAAAGCATTAAAGTTTTGCTGATAGAAGAAGCCGCCGCCATCTCGCCGATCAAAGCCTAAGCGCACAGGAAACGATCGCTCAAATCGATCAAAAATGATGCTATTAATGGGAATGGGTAGGGTCAGTCCTTGATCAAAAACTAGAGTAGGCGATTCCGCATCTAGGCGATCTTGGGTTGGTGAAATCCGAGTAAGTGTAGCTTTGGGGGAGCGAATTTCTAATTCTGGGGGACTAAATGGATCATTGGTAACTCTCAGATTTTCCGCTGTCCAAGTTTCCCCATCGAGTAAAAGTTTATCGGCTTTAAACCCAGCCCTACTAATATCTTTGCTTGTGGAATTACTATCACCGAATAAATTAATAATTGAAGATCGAGAACCCACATCTCGATTTACTTGACTAGATGTTAGGGTATTTAAATTTATAAATCCAGAAGCCTGATCGATTGAACCTTTTGACGTACCGTAGTTATAGGCAAGTAGACTACCTTTGATTTGTTGATCGCCTCTTTTTAAGGAGACATTGCCGACCGCCGTTGCGTCCTTAGTAATTAAATTAATCTTAACTACATCACCCTTTAGCTCTGAATTTAGGTAAACAACTGTGACATTACCACTGGCAGTAAATGTTTGTTCTTTGGCGTTAAAATCTTGGCGATCGGCAATTACGCTAACTAATTCTCCTTTAACTGGTGGAGGGGGTATAGGATCAACGGATTTAGGGCGGAAAATTCGCTCAGGTTTAATTGGTCCAGCTTGGGTGATTAAATTGCTTCTGGAAAATTCCAAACTGGGAATAGCTACCATCAGCGATCGCAAAGCAGACTCTACTTCGGGCGAGATTTCCGTAGATTGCTTGCCTGTGACTGATGATGACACAAGACTATAATCTGCGAAAGGTGCAGCTTGAAAATAACTGGGAGGGGCAGTATAGGTCATGTACTGAATATTAGTACTTGAATCCGTTTTTACGGGTATGGGTTGCTGGTTCTCCATCACGCAGTTTTTCGCCACTATTAATTTGGGCAAAAACTATAGAATGATCTCCTGCATCTACTACTTGTGTAACTTCTGCATCTAGATAGGCGATCGCTTCTTGTAAATAGGGTTGACCACTGGGAGCGATCGCTGTAGAAATTTCCGCAAGAGGATCGGCTTCTGGGGCAAAACTTTTAGCAAAATGTCCAATAAGTTTGCCTTGTCCTTTTTCTAGAATATTGACTACTAAAGGACTACCAACATTTAATAAGGAGGCTATATCTCGCCCTTTTGCCACCGCAATAGTGACTATGGGAGGAGTAAAACCTGCTTGTTGTACCCAAGATGCCAACATCACTACATTTTTCTGATGTTGGGTGGTAGTTACAATAAACAAACCACTGGGTATACAGCCGATCGCCGTTCCTAAAATTTCTTGATTGTCAGTCATGATCTACATTTGGGTGCTAGGGTAGCTAAATTTAATTAATTTGAAATCTAATGGAGAGCTATTGGTAGGCTGTATTTAAGCCCCACCAGATTAAAAAGGTAATGCCACTTAAAATTACTAATGCCGATAGAACTAGGACAATAGGGTTGTCTGCTCCATCAAACTTCATAATGCCACGGTTAAAATCTGACATAAAAAAAGTTAACTCCGCAATTACATCTTAATTACATTGAATCAATCTTGTTGACCACCGTCCTGACCATCGTTAATATACTACCATTTTGAAATTATTAACCTGATCAAACCAGATTTCTCGTAAAACCTGACTAGACTCGCCTGATATGATTAATGGGTAATATACTTCTGTTCAATCTTTCTTCCAGTTTTTATAATTAATGCCACAATTATGGCGCAGGTTAAGCTCGAAAAAATCGCTAAACGTTGGTCTAATAATGCCCTTGAGGGGATTGAATGCCTTAATCTTGATATTGCTGATGGTGAGTTTTTGGTTTTAGTTGGACCTTCGGGTTGTGGAAAGTCCACGATTTTACGCATGATTGCAGGTCTTGAACAACCTACTTCTGGCAATTTATATATTGGCGATCGCCTTGTCAATCAAATTCCAGCCCGCCAAAGAGATGTGGCAATGGTGTTTCAAAACTATGCCCTCTATCCCCACATGACTGTGGCAGAAAATTTGAGTTTTGGCTTAAAAATGCGAAAGGTCGGCGATCGGCAAATTATTAATGAACGCATTCAAACTGTGGCTTCATCCTTAGGCATCGATCAATTAATGAATCGTAAACCTGCCCAATTATCGGGAGGACAGCAGCAAAGAGTGGCATTAGGGAGAGCGATCGCCCGTGAACCGCAAGTATTTTTACTTGATGAACCTCTATCTAATTTGGATACCCAATTACGAGACGATACCCGTGCCGAACTTAAACTTCTGCATCAAAAATTGGGGATTACGATGGTTTATGTCACCCATGATCAAACTGAAGCCATGACCCTTGCTGATCGGATAGTTGTGCTTAATCGGGGCAAGATTCAACAGGTAGGCACTAGCAACGAAATTTATCATAATCCCCAAAACCTGATGGTTGCCTCTTTTTTGGGTAGCCCGCCGATGAATATCCTTACAGCAGTTTATAGTAATCAAGCTTTTAAGGTTGGCAACCAAGTTATAGATTGTCCAAAATCTCTGCGATCGCTTTTAGTTTCCGCCGATGGTCAGTTGTTAAAATTGGGGATTCGTCCTGAATATTTACAACCATTAGAAGAGCATGGACAGGGAACTCGATTGAATTTACAAATTGTTATTGTTGAAGCTCTAGGCAATCGCACTTTGATTAAAGCTTGTCTAGTAGATGATCCCCAGCAATTGATTTATTTAGAAGATAGGAATAATCGTCTTTGGCATTCAGGGGATTTGATCTGGGCAGAGTTTAAGCCTGAATATTTATTTTTATTTGATCCTAATAGTGGCGATCGCATTAGTTAAAAGCCAGAGATTAAATATTAAACGGCGTTTTAGAGCGATCAATGTTTATTGCTGGCGGACGAAATCCACGAAATTAGACAACATTTTAATCCCATGCTCTGAGGATTTTTCAGGGTGAAACTGAACTGCCATCAAGTTTTTAATTGCGATCGCTGCGGTAGCTTTTTGCGTGCCATGGATTGTATATGCCGCAATGACCGAGGGATCAGTGGGCACAGCATAATAGGAATGCACAAAATACATCCAAGGATTTTCTGGGAGTTCATGCCATAGAGGGCATTGAGTTTGGGTAATTTGTAACTGGTTCCAGCCCATATGGGGAATGGTAATTTGGGGTTCCAGCTTAAATCGTTGCACCCGACCTGAAATTATGCCTAATCCAGCCTCTTTTCCTTCTTCACTACCTTCAAATAGAATTTGCATTCCCACACAAATCCCTAAAAATGGCTGACCAGAAGCGATCGCAACTTTAACAATTTCTTCTAGTTTATGTTCTCGTAATTTCTGCATACAGTGGTCAAAGGCTCCAACTCCCGGCAGAACTACCCCATCGGCGGCAGCAATTTCCTTGGGATCGGAGGTGATGATGGTTTTTGCTCCAGCCTGTTCTAGCCCCTTACAAGCAGAATGAAGATTGCCAATGTCATAGTCAATTACAGCGATCGCAGTCACGTTTTCTCTCTTTATATTTTGAATAATTATGCTGTTTTAAATAATTAAGCACCTATAGACATGATTGCAGGATATTTAATCGATGGATAAAAATTAGCAGGAACATTGCTTAGATCATAAACTCCTGCCCAAGCTGCTAAAAGGTGATCGCCCAGATTAGTTGCTAATTTTAAGTACTGAGTAGATACTTCGGGAATATGTCCTAAATACGCCGCAGCGATCGCCGAGATCGAAATTTGATAATGCCCCAATCCTTGATTTACTAAATTCCAAGTGTAGGGAGTGCTAAGAAAACCATAGAATCCAAATGCCAGATCATCTTGAGAAATTAAAGTTTTAGCGATCGCTCTACTCGATCCTTGGTCAGCTAGGGAGTTGGCTAAATTTAATTGAGACCAAAAACTAGGATGATCTTTGAGGTAATTACCCAGCTTATTAACTAGGGTTCGAGGCTGCATTTCTCCACGACAACAGAGGGCGATCGCAATAGCAATTACTAAATCTTCTGGCTCAGAAAAATACTCAATTAAATTAGATAGGTCTTGATGATTGTAGAGTCCAAAAATTACGGCTGGGATTTGGGAATTTTGGAATGCTTGCGGTTCACAGAAATTTCCACTAATTAAATCATCAACTAATTTAGTTAAGGATTCTGTTTGCTCAGGTTCTTGGGCAGCTACTAAAACTGTCAAAACAGCCTGAAGTTTACGTTTTAAGGAATGATGATTAGAAAAATTGAGCATTTTAAGCAATCCAGATTTTACGTTAAGTTTCGATTAGCAAAATCAACCTTCTACTCGATATTTGACTTGATATTTAAGATCGGCGATCGCTTGTAGTTTATTTCTTCTTCAGAAGTCATATAATTACTTCTTTTCTAAGTATTTATACTCATGATAAATGTAAGATCCATCCAATTTTATGGGAATCAAATCATGGGAATTTTTGCTAATATCCCTTTTTTCAGTGGCTCAGGGCGGTCTGCCCAAGGTAAAAGACCATCGGATTTAGCATAGTAGTTGTCGGCACAATTCAAAATGGCGATCGCATCGGAGTAAGCTAGATTTCCAAATAAATAAGTGAACTTACTCAAAGCTGAAAATGATACGACACAGTTCTGGCTGCAAGCACTCATACAACTAACAGGTTCAATGGTAAATTGTTCTTTTAAGTTCCAAGTTTCGGCAATGTTGACTAATTCTGCCAAGAGCTTTTCCCCACCTGAAATACCTATACGTTTTCCTGCTTCCCATGTACTAGCACAGGTAGTGCAGACAAATAATTTGTGAGTTTGTTGATTTTTCATATTCGGTTTTAAGGAGATACCAAGTGAGATTAGTAATTTAATTCAGATTGCAATTTAGAAGTTCATGCCCAAACCAAAAATCTATGACCTAGGGTTAACCCAATTGTCTAGGTCAGATTTTCGATAAAGATTTGCCAGAGAATATTTAAAGAAGTAGGTGAAGCTGATAGTACTAAGACAGCTAGAAAAATTACAATTTGAAAAAGGAAAAATCCACCAATTAACTAACCGCTCACGATTAAACTTAATCACTTTTCTGTGCCTCGCAGATTTATATTTATGTGCAAATCTCGGCGGGCATTCTGACTAAGAGAACTCTAGATCTCATCACAGTTGCGGGACAGCGTTGGGTTTTCACCAAACTTTCCCCATTACTTCCAATGGCTGAACTCCACTGAAACCGAGAGATTGAATATATCATATAAAACATTTTTAAGCTGAGACTAATCTAAAAACTGGAGCATTTGCAATCACAAACTGATATCAAGGGATCGATAAATTTTGCTGTAGTCAAGCTGTTGTGTCGGTTCGACTTCTAAGCCTCTAATTCGCGATCGCCCAAAGGCATATTCTTTATTTTGCCACAAGGGAATAAACGGTACATCACGGGCAAGGATTTCTTGAATTTTAGTTAGGAGGGCGGAACGTTTTTGGGAATTGGATTCCCGTCGTTGCTGGGCAATTAAATCATTAATTTCAGGATTGTAGTAAAAAGAGCCTTGATATTGCGATCGCCCCTTAATACATCCTTTTTCCAAACTAGCTTGATCACAGGTTAGGAAAGGTTGCAGAAAATTATCTGGATCGAAAATATCGGGAACCCAGTCTAAAAAGAAGGTGTCATATACGCCCTGATCGAGATAGCTGTATGCAGTGGTTGTATCAACTTTTTCCAGTTTAATTTCTAAAATTTTACCGACATCTCGGGCGATCGCGGCTTTGAGGGTACTTAAAACCAATCCGCCATTGCCTGCATATTTAGGCGAATACCAGAAGCTAACTTGAACGGGTTTAGCGTCACTGTATCCCGCCTCAGTTAAGAGTTGTCGGGCTAATTTACCGTTACCATCGCCATAGAGATTTTGAAAAGTGGGGATAGAATCGTTCAGAGTTTTGGGAACGAGACTATACAGAGGAATGCGTTGATTTTGAAAAACTCGTTCTGATAATAAGGGTCGATTTATGGCGGCAGCGATCGCTTGGCGGACTTTAAGATTATCCAAGGGCGGTTGACGCACATTTAACACTATGTAGAGAATTACTGAACCTTGATTAGAAGCAATTTTCCAGCCTTGTTTTTTGGCATTTACCTCTAAATTATGAATCTGGGCGGGACTGAGGGTTTGCCATGCCACATCAACACCACCAGTTTTGAAAGAGTTTAATACATTGGCATTGGAAGATATAAATTGCAGATCTATTCCTGCGTTTTTGGGCTGCTCTCCCCAATAGTTAGGAAAGGGATTGAGTCTTAAAATATTTCCTTCAATGTATTCCCCCACTTGATATGCCCCTGTGCCGATCACTTTGTTAGGAAGAAATCCTTCTGTATTTTTATAGGCTGTGGGTGAAATGGCGGCGGCTCCTGTAAATGCCAAAAGCTTTGGGAAAAATTCCAATCGCTCCTTCAGTTTGATTTCTAGTTCTGTTGGACTAAGAGCCTTAACCGAAGTCACAATATCTGCCAATAAAAAGGAAGGAGAACCACCGAGTTTTATAAACCGATTTAAAGAGAATGCCATCGCCGCCGCATTAAAATCCGTACCATCATGGAACTTGATTCCAGTTTTAAGGGAAATCCGATAGGTTAAGCCATCTGCACTAATTTTGGGGTAATCGGCAGCGAGTTGCGGGATTAAGTCAGTGCTTCCAGAGTTGTAGGTGTAGAGGCGATCGCACACATTAAATAAAACATTCCCTGAAATTAAATCATAGGCATCGGCGGGATCAAGGGTGCGGATAGTGCTGGTCGTACCGATTGTGATCCGAGGATTTTCATTAATTTGAGAAAGGCTAGGACGAAAATAGAGATACACAAATAAGCCGCTCAACAATAAGCCAAGCAGCCATAGAAACAAATATTTAAGTACAGTTTTCAGCCTTGGCATCCAATCTCCAGTAATCCGATCAAACAATTATTCAAATCCTAAGAAACTTTATGATCAGATTGCTTTTTCAAAAAATTTGACTGTTCTAAGTCATACAACGAATTCATCGCAGGCATATTAACCCATTTTGCTTCTGAATGCAGCTTATCCATGTAAACACAAAATGCTTCTTCATCTTCACGGTGAGAGAGGATGTAGGCTTTTAGGGTCTTTCTGTCCATTGCTTGAAAGTTAATCTTGCTCATAAATATAACTCCATTCACCATTGGGGAAAATTTCAATTTCGTTTTCTTCACCAGCCAAGAGGAATATATTTTTCGTACGCTCGTCTATACGGATCAAGTTTATAGAGATATACATCTTCGTGAAATAACAGGAAAGTACAAAGCATTGAAATACCTGTTGTTGTGTAGGAATAACTTAAATCTCCTTTAATAAAAATAGCCCCCGATCGCAATTGGGGACATTACTAAAACTGGATCAATTTTAACTACAAGCTACAGGTTCACCTACTTCTTTAGGAGTCGCAAAGGAAGTACCACAGCTACAGGACTTGCTGGCATTGGGATTACGAAAGCGAAAGCCTCCGCCCATAAGATCTTCGGTATAATCTAGCTCCATACCTTGCAGTTGGGGTAGATAGCTATCGTTGATTACGATTTTTACGCCGTTGCAGTCATATTCGTGATCTTGATTTGCTAATTCTTGGGGAAAATCCATCATATAAGAAAGACCAGAACATCCGCCTTGTTTAATCCCTACCCGCAAAGGGGCAGTGGTATCACGTTGGGTTTGGAGGTTTTTGACTCTGGCGATCGCTGAATCAGTAAGAGTAATCATATATCTTTAGCTAATTGTCTATCTATATTGTTAAGTTAATTATAGTGGTGAGAACTACCCCAGCCACTCAATTTTAATTAATCGTTATCTGTATTTACTCTAAGATCACTAGAGCAATACTAGCCGCAGAAACATTGGCATAACCTGCAACCTTTGCTAGTTTATAAAATGGGCTGGTTAATGGGCATTTATGTACGCCAAATAGTCTCACAACTTTGTCAGATATTAAACCTGCTTTGAAGTGAAAGTCTCTGTGGCTTTTAATGGCTGAATAGAGCAAGGATTTCTTTTTGCAACTCATATATTTAAGAAATTTTAAGTTTAGTAATTTACACTTAATATTATATAGTCGCTCAGAATTTCTTAAGTCTGAGTAAAAGCCTAAAAGTTAAGCTAAATTCCCCAACTAAATACTCAAGCAATAGTAGATGATAGTAGCTGCTATATTTCTATAGGTTTTGCACATTGCGATCGCACCCTTTAATTTCCCTAAGTAAAACTATCATCGTTCTGGCAACCCTTGGCGCAGTTGGGTTAGGCGTTGGTTTAGCGCAAATAGTACCACTCCAAAATTTTGACTGGGGCGGATTGCTCTCTGGTAAAAATCCCCAAGAAATATTTTCCGAAGGTTTAGGACGTAAGCTCACACAGCCCTACCAGATTTTAGTCATGGGCATAGATGGGGCGGGTTCTTTTGAAGGTCGCAGTGATACGATGCTTTTAGTGCGGTTTGATAATAGCGATCGCCGTATCAATATCCTGACTATTCCCAGAGACACTAGAGTTAGAATCCCCAACTATGGCTATGACAAAATTAATGCGGCTAATGTATTTGGTGGTGCAAATTTAGCGATAGAAACTGTTCAAGAAAAGTTAAATGAGGTCAAAATTGATCGTTATGTCAGGTTAGATAGTTCTGGTTTAGATGAAATTATTGATGCGATCGGTGGTGTGGAAGTAAATGTGCCGAAGGTGATGCAATATGAAGATAAGACCCAAAAACTCAGTATTGATCTGCAACCTGGGCTGCAAACCCTAAATGGCAAACAGGCTGAAGGATTTATTAGATACCGCAATGATGGGGATGGCGATATTGGCAGAATTAAACGCCAACAGATTATGCTCCAAGCTCTTAAAGCCAAAATTACTAATCCTTTGATTCTTCTAAGATTACCTGAATTAATTCCCGTCATTCAAAAGCATATCAATACAAATTTAACTGCTGAAGAAATACAGGCGATCGCTATTTTTAGTATTAGTCTGAAATCTGAAGAAGTTAGTACCGCATCCTTGGCAGGTATTCCCAGCGAACCCTACGAATTTGATGCTTTATATTGGCTGGTGGATGAAAATGATGTAAATCAAGCAATTGCAGGTAAGTTTATAAAAAATAATTAATTCCAAAGATTTTCACTGTAAGATTTTTCTATCATCTATAGGAATTTTTATGATGTCAACTGCAAACACTTTCAAAATGGGGGGGGTAATTGCTCTCCTAGCCAGCATTCTAGCCATTGCTCCGACCGCTTCGGCTCTTAGTTATACTTTTTCTTTTAGTAATGAAAATGGTTCGGTTCCTGGCACAGTTCAAGGTACGTTCGATTTACCCGATGGAGATGGTATTAATATCGCTGCCACTTCTCTTTTCGTAACCTCTGCACCCGCATTAGGATACACTCTACCTTTTGATGCTTCCGCTATTTTTCCTAACGTATTCGTAAATTCCTTTCAGGTTGTAGGTGGCAATATTGTCCTTGCAGGAAGTAGTCTCGGGATTCAAAATGCTACTTCTGCTTTAGCCTTAAACGTTAGCAACGGAAGTGCTGGGTCTCTTTTGACTATCTCAGGGAGTGGCAATATCTCCCTTGGAGTTCAAGATCTAGATAGTTCTACATTAATCTTTTCCC
>Ga0105046_10013120_pt1 | contig 12848 bp, 14 predicted proteins | sample MAT03_FD_78385 | JGI IMG/M metagenome (GOLD analysis project Ga0105046, IMG submission 78385) | Freshwater microbial communities from Lake Fryxell liftoff mats and glacier meltwater in Antarctica - MAT-03 (megahit assembly) | ecosystem: Environmental > Aquatic > Freshwater > Ice > Liftoff... | reverse complement strand
ATTCACGTCGTCGTAGACATAGGTGTAACTACCGCTAACATCCGACATCGCCGTCCGGCTACCGACCGGATCGTAACTAAATGAGCCTGTGCCGTCGACGTCCTCTCGCGTCTTCTCGCGACCCAGCTTGTCATAACTGATTGTGCTTCGGTGGCTCAGCGCATCGATCTTCAAAGTCATGCGGCTCGCAGGATCAAAGGTATAAGTGGTACGCTGACCCATTGGACGCACTGATTCGGTCCTACGGTTTACCAAATCGTATTTAGTCTCTGTAAGTTTTCCACGTTCGTCTTTCACAATAGTCGTTCTACCCGCTTGCTCGTACATCGTCGTCACCCGCGTGTTGTTGCTCTGCCAGGTTTCGGTTGGACGATAAACGTTATCGTAAATAGTCGTCGTGGCCGCGCCCGTCCCGTCGAGCACTTCCGTCTTGCGACCCGCCACATCGTAAGAAGTTCTTAACCTATTGGTAGCTGCTCAATCGTAAGCATCTAAAGCGTGAAATCGCTGAGCTTGGAGACTTTCAGTGCCAGTTCGTAAAGCGAATCAACTCGTTCATTGCTATTGATCTCTCTCAGAGCCTCTCGCAACGAAAGCGGAATCTCACCAAAGCGAATCTCTAGTAACTTCAAAAGCCCTTCGACTTTACCTTCAGCTTTTCCTTCAGCTTTACCTTCGACCCTACCGATTGCGATCAAGTCTTTGCCGGATTGGGTTTCGCAAAGGTCTGGCAATTGTCCGAGTAGCATTTCTTCAATCTCCATTTTCCCTTTGTGACTAAACCTTTGTTCGATCAAATTGATGAACACTTCTGCCAGCGTTTTTCGGACCGTTGGGGGAAGTTCACTCTGTTGAATCCAATTATAGCATGGTCCCGCTTCGCGTTCCAAGACTTCGTCACTCTCGATCAATAGCGGGCTAAACACTGCGACCAAGGGATGATGCGGCTCCGCAGTCTGGATTTGCGCAATCGACTCTCGTAACGAAATCGAGCGTACTATTCTGGTCCAGGGCTCCGTTTTGGGGTCAAGCGATTCGTCAAGAAAGATAATCATTCCTTGAACTTCGCGGCCAGCGTTTTGGCGCTGGACCATCGCCATTTCGATGGCAACTCGCTCGTAGATGTGGGCGTCGTGGTAGCCCTGAATCTCAACTACGGTCAGCTTCTCTTCAACCGAGTCTGGAATCAAAATCCCATCGCAGTGCGTTTCAATCGCTTTGAATGTCACCGATTCAAACCGACACTCGCCCGGCGAAGGCTGTCCTGCCAGTAAAAAGACCCACTGCGGTTGAGCCTGGAAGATTTGAAAGATTTGCTTATCGGTCTTCATCGTCAAAATTGTAGCAAAAAATCGACTAGCAAGATTTGGATCACGTTGTCTCATTCACAGAATGCTCTCGGTCAAGGTAATTTCGGCGTTGAAAGTGCGGTGTCCATGCTTCAGCAGATTCATCAGTTTGAACTTAAGACAACAAACGATCTCCCATGGCGATCATGGTACTTTGTGAAGTCCAGGTAGCTATCATGACCACGAATCACCATCGAAACAACTAGCAACGCGTGGTAAGAAGATTTTTGCAGCCAAATCGTAAAGGTTCGGTTCCACTAACAATACTTCTGGCACTGCGTCCAAATAGAACGTTCGGCTACCGGTCGATTCCGGTTCGTATAAAACTAGGGTCGCGTCAGTGTCATCCGCCAGATGCACGAGCCCGCGATACGGTTGCTCAATCCTGTCTTCCTCAGAAGTGCCTACCACTTCTACGGCTACCCTCTCTACCGCAAACAGGAATCGAGCTGTCTCATCATAGATTTTTACTTCCCTTGATCTGACGGATCGAAGGCGGTTCGACAAATGCATATTCGAGCTAACGTCTTCAAAGGAAATTAGTCGTTGTGGTTTCCCAGCTTTATTGACATGGCCTTCTGCAATGGACAGGCCGTCAACATCGATTCCAGAATCGCGGATCGCAAAATTGCCGTTGATTCTTTTTGGGTAGTCACATTGGCTATAGAGTCGAACAGTATGAGTGACGTTTGAAATCAGAATCATCGTTGCCTGACAATTCCGAGTTGTGGCACTAGTGCAATGTCAGGTAACCTCGGAAACGACATGGCTTTCTTTGGCTCCTGGCGGAACAATTAAATACTCGTGCTGTAATTCAGTATACAACGCACATTGTCCCCGTTGCACCACAAAAGCAATGACTTTCCAGCACCCGAGAAATCAGAGAGGTATGCCAACAACTGTCTTTTCTCATCCAGTGATAACCTTATTTCCCATCGGTTTCTACCTCTCTCAAGTACAACGCATGTTCGATAGTCGCGATTTACACCATAGTTATTAACTCCAAATCGAAAAGCTCTGCAGCCTTCTTGAGTTGCATTTTCCAAAAATCGTACTTTTTCTTGCATCTCGGGCCATTCCAGCTCCTGACGGCTAACAGGAAACGGCCAAAACTCGGTTTCAATCGTAGTCATAGTTAACCTGCGATCCGTGTGGCAATTATGTCCCAAACATCCTGACCATTACGCTGAATCACTTCAACCTTCCATTTGCCACCGAGTCGCCTCGCCAGTGTTTGCGAGTACAATTCGGTGTTGAACCGACCTGATTTAATCAACGTTTCCAAACCAGCGGAAGCCATTCCGGTTATCTTGATAACGTTGCGTCATATTGCGAAAACTTGAGTCAAGTGACGCATAAATCTAACTGATCTCGGGGGCAATTCCTGTCAAGAACTTCGTCGTCTCTGGTTCCATTTTTCCATCAACTAAGCCACCTAGACTAGCCGTCCTATCAAACAACCAATATTCTCATGCTGACGTCTCGGACTCACCCTTTCCAATACTCCCTCGTCAAATACCATCCACGGCACGCTTTCTCGACATTGCTCGGCTAGCTCCTCGTCGGTTTCCCACCGTACATTTTCCAGTACGGTGCGACTTTCGGGCGATTCCAAAACTTTCATACTACTCCTGCCTATTGGTCATACAATTGATAATCGAGTAATCTGATTGAGCATCGTGCGGTTTTTTGTTGTCGCCTTTTGCCCCGCAAAGGTAGCGTAAGTCTCGCGAGAAATTGCTATTCTCGCAACTTTCACGGAGCGAAAGGCGACACTTATTTTCCGCACGATGCTAACATGTCAAACATCCCAGCTTACTGTACTCGATACAGGTCATCGCTACTTACCTTGGTGGTACAGAAGTTCTTGCAACACAACTCAACCAACATCAGTTCAAAGGAACCATCATGGGCAAGAAAAAGCGGACCACGCTTCACAGTTCAAAGGGTACGAAGCTGTACGCGGTACGTGACGAGAAAGGCAAGTTCGAAGACATTCAAAGCTACCAGCGCGCGCACTCGCAGGATATCAAGCGAGTAAGTAAGAGCGAAGCCGCAAAGAAGGCAGCAGGAAAATCCGCATCCGATGAATCATCCCCAGACGGTCCTGCAACCAAGAAATCCGCTGTTAAGAAGGTGGCAAACAAAAAGACTGCAAAGAAGAAAACGTCAGCCAAGAAGGTTGCAACTAAGCAAGCTGCTGCGAAAAAGTCCACCAAGAAGTAGTTCCGGTAGCTTGGGACCATTTGTCCCGAGCGATTTCCGAGAACGATGATCGTATTCCGCTTGGAACCGGACGGGTCAAATGGTCCCATCTACGTGAGAAGGCCGTCGTCACTGGTTTTTCTTGGTGTAAATGTCCGCTGGTTGTTTTAGCCGCTCTTCAACCAATTCGACTTGGCCATTTCCCTGCAACTTGCGAAAAAAACAGGTTGGATAGCCTTCATGACAGGCCGCCCCCTCTTGGTTCACTTTTAGCAAAATCGTGTCCGCGTCGCAGTCGATCAATACGGCGAGAACCGTCTGCACGTGCCCACTGTCCTCGCCCTTGCGCCATAGCCGACCGCGACTTCGGCTAAAGTAAACCGCCCGACCGGTTGTCATTGTCTCACGAAAAGCTTCTTCATTCATCCAAGCCAACATCAAGACCGCTCCGGTGGTTGCGTTCTGCGCGATCGCGGGCAGGAGTCCACCAGGAACATCGAAGTTCGGCCACGCGATTCCCTCAGTCTTTTCACTCATTGTTACCAATCTAATTGCGGCTCGCGCTGCTTGCTGAAATCTCGAAACCGACACTCTGCGATTGACCCGCTTCAATGATCCAATTGTGCGGAGCAATATTCGCTGTCTCAACGCAACACATTCGCTCGAATTCATCGTCCCCAAAATCGCTCATCCGCTGCGACTTGGCGACCCAAGGATTCCAAACTACTGTCGAATAGGAATTGCGAGGCCTAATCCGGATGCTTCGTGAATTGGCTTCGTCTTCAATTGTTACCACAGACGCAGTGCCACGATACACACGATCGGTTTCCTCAGTGAAGCGAATCCCCGTCCCAGCCGCCGCGTGAATTTGTCCGGTCAGTTGATCGCGGAACTCGTTCTGCTCCAGCCCAACTATAGTCGCACGCCGAGCATCGCCCAGTTGAAAATACGTATGCAGCGCAACTTCGCAAGATTGCTCAGTTGCCGCTTCGTTCCGCACATTCATCGTCACATCGAGCGTCTCACCGAAGACAACGGTCAGTGAAAGTCGGAACGGAGCTGATTGGTAACCGAGCGTCACCAACACACCGCTGGCGGTCAGCTTGCTTTCCAGAACGTCCCACACCGCAGTTCTTACCAGTCCATGCGTAGGAGCGTTTGCATCCCTTTTATTGGGGCCGAACCACGGGAAACAAATCGGAATACCACCACGAATCGGCTTGCCGAATTCGAAGACCGCTTCACCGCTCATGAACAGGATTGGCTGCGATTGCGACCTCGGTTGGAACTCAGCAATATGTGCCCCGAGTAAGAAGAAACTGCCGGAGCACTTATCGGTGTTGATCTTTGCCTGCACCAGTCCACTTGGGTGTATTTCAAATTTTAGTTGCTCGCCAATTGCGAATCGTCGATTGAGTTCTTGCAGCATAGATTTTCTTTAAATAGTATCACTCACTTTGGCATTAACTTTGTAGCGTAAGGGCGCGAGCCCTACGGTTTTTGTATTGTTTTTCAATCGTTCACCGGACGGCTCTCGCCGTTCCGCTTCGAAAGTGAGGTGACATTGGGCGGCCCACTTGCGAGGCCACTCAAGTCCACGGTTCTGCATATGACTTGGCCGTTTTTAACAATCGCACGGACTGATCAGCAGCGATTATAGCGGTAAAGTGCCGAAAAACTAATGATCTGTTGTTGCATGCACGTTCGACCGATAAATGTCGATGACTCACCAATTCTTTGGACGCCCGCGGAGCCTGAGATGCCAATCTTGAACAAGCCCCTGACCGCTGCATTGCTGCTCGCCGGTGCCGCAGGCGGTCCCTACGTGCTCTATGAAACCGATGCAGGCCAGGCCGCGCGCAGCACCGCCAACCAAGCTATCGGTGCTAACCCTACGACATCCAGCCCCGGAGCAACGACAAGATCGAACAGTTCATGGTGGGGTTCGAGTTCAAACGGTGGTGCCGGTGCGACCGCTTCCCAGACACCGCCCGTCCTATCCGTCACGCAAATCAATTCGCTCGCAGAAGTACTGCGTTTCGACATTCCACCAGCTTGGGTCATGCAAAATTTCCCAACTGTCAATACCGGCGTGGGCGATATGAACCTCGATGGCTTGCGAGTGCCATTGATCACCGGCACTCGTCCCGATGATTTGGTCGGGACGTTGACGTACTACTTCGATCGATTTCAACGAGTGCAGCGCATCAGCCTGCATGCGGTGACCGGCGACCCAACTCGCATCGGAACTGAAATTCAGCGCAATTATCGCTTGCAGCAACAACCCGCACTGGGCGGCGGTCTCTATACGACTACCTGGAACGGTACTCCAACTAGTATCCTACACATCACCCCAGCCACGGTGATCACCGCAGATCAGCAGAATGCGCGTTTCACAGTCTTTGTTGAAATCAATCAACCCGGTCTGCAATACGGGTTGAGTGCTCAAGCTCAAACGTTGATTCAATCCGGTAAGCAGATGAATCGCTGGTAGGCTGCGGGTCAAACGATATTGCATTTTGTTTGACCGCGACCCGTACGAGGAGCCCGTCTTGTTAGTCGCTCAGCAAGAATACGGCCGATGGCAAGAAACTAGGCGCGTCGGGAACTGCAACTATTGCGCCCGACGCAAGCCGTCCCCTCCGCCGCTGGCTGCGGATTAATACTTTAGAAAACGAGAGCGTCGCCGAATCGATCGCGTTCGTGCTGTGTCAATCGATACATATCGTTGATTAGCTGCATGTCGCATGGCCTTTGCTCGACTTTTCGTCGTGCAAACATGCGATTCTGAGTCGCTGTCATCACATCGGGTGGCAGAGTTGTCATTTGCCCGAACAGCCTCGCATAGTTCACAAAGCTCGGCACGTTGCTGGTCACAAAGCCATACATCATGCTGCACACGCCGACAACTTTACCAGTGAAGATGCCGGTGTTAATCGCTGTTTTGCTGTAGTCGCCCATGACGCATCCGAGGAACTGCATCCCCGTAGTCGCTTTCCCTCCCGGATACTCCATGTTCACCGCGCCATAAGTGTTTTTTAGATCCGAATTACAAGTGCCTGCACCTAAGTTGATCCAACTGCCTAGGTAACTGTGCCCGAGAAAGCCGTGATGCTGTTTGTTGCTAAAGGGCTCCACCACTGCGGCTTCCACTTCTCCGCCAATTTTAGTTGTATGGCCTAGCGAAACCGCATCTTTGATTGCTGCGTGCTCCAGGATTTTCGTCTTCGCTCCAATGAAAACTGGGCCGCGGAGCAAAGTGTATGGACCAACATAGGCATCACTATCAATGACGATCGGCCCGGATTGAGTCTCCGTCAGAACGTAGTCACCCAACCGCGCTCCTGGTGCCAAAAACAAACCATCCTTTTGCTGCGTGTATCTTCCGGAAGCGATGCGATGCTGCAAACTATCGTTGATGATGCGCATGTTGGCAGCGATCACATCATGGGGATAGTTCAGCAACTTGAGTGGGTGCGAGAGCGTCGGTAAGTGATGTGCCGCAATCAAAACCGATTCAATGCCCACCGAAGTTCCACTGGCCAGAGAATCCCAACTCCAATTCGGCCTTACAACTGCAGCGATCTGATCGCCGTCCCAAACGATTCCTGAGTGCTCAGCAGTCGTCGCGAGAATCTCACGGATCGTCTCAAGCGTTTGAATCGAAGGCACCAGCCGCGCATTGAGCGCCAACACGGGTGATGGAGTATCACTTAGTTGCGGATCTCCAAGTTGCCGAACATGCGGTTGATCCAGTACGCAGAGCGTTCGCAAATGTGGACGAACAAAGCCGACCAACGACTGCTGAGTGAGACTTAACAGGTCGAGCAGCGTATAAGAACCGACGGTGACACAGTATGCCGAACGAGCGGTCGTTATCGGTGCCAACTGATCTACTTGGGCGTCTTCAAAGACTAATATTGACACTACTTCGGCTCCTTGCCTGTTGTCTTAGCTTTTAGTTATCCAAATGGGTAGCTGGTTTTGTGAGGACCGGATGCCCACTATGTAGCTGGTTTCGTGAGAAACCGGATGCGAAGGAGATGCTCCGCAGGTTCGTCCGGTTTCTTACGAAACCAGCTACGTCTAAAGCATGCCGTTTGATCCGTCCCTAACGGCAATGAAATAACTACTTCGGTGCAATAGTACAAATCATCCGTTTCCCCATTTGTTGAGGATTGGATTCAAGCTTTCCGAATTCGAGAAGAATCTTGACTACGTTTTCCATAACGCGTCGACCTTCTTCAACGTGAGCCATTTCGCGGCCACGAAAAATTACGGAAACCTGTACTTTGTCTTTGTGCTGGAGAAAACCGACAGCTTGCTTGACCTTAAAGCCAATATCATGCTCGCCAGTTTTGGGGCGCAGACGAATCTCTTTCGTCTTCCCATGGTGACTTGCACTCTGTCCGGCGCGCTTCTTGCTTTTTTCGTATTTGTATTTGCCAAAATCCATGATTCGGCAAACTGGCGGCTTTTCGTTTGGTGCCACTTCGACCAAATCGAGCCCAATATCACGGGCGCGGTTTAAAGCCTGTTCAGTTGAGATAACCCCGAGCTGTTCACCTTCTTCGCTGATAACTCGGATTGGAGAAATTCGAATCTGGTTATTGATCCTCGTCTGATTCTGCGTTGGCTGATTGCGTTCGGTCCTTTGATCATTTCCTGGTGGAGACACGTGGTTGGTTCACCCCTTTCTTTTGGTGTAGCGGCGATGCACAGTTCGTCCCCGATCGCGATTTTCGATCGATTTTCGAGCAATACGCCATTAAGCCCGCGACTACAAGTCGCGTTCGCGTGGCGTCGTGGCCGCCGTAAAGTCTAGCACATGCTAATTTGCACGGCTTACAGTGGTGCTAAGTATCACACAAAATAGGCCGCTGAGTCAATATATTCAGCAGCAATTCGTGAAAGACGGTACGGAACGAACGGATTTTTACAATCTTTTCGCGGTCCGAAGTGGCCCCAAACCAGTTAAACTGGGGAAATCCGGCCCCGTTTCAAGTGGCTGGTTTCGTGAGAAACCGGACGCGAAGTAGGTGGTCCGCAAGTTCGTCCGGTTTCTTACGAAACCAGCTACATCTAGAGCAAAGCGTTTGATTCAGCACCCGCTCAACCAGTCACCAAACTGACAGTATTGCCCGTCCGACCGCAGAGTTGCAAAAGCTGTTTGAATCGAAACGCAACTTCCTCGGTCATCTCATGGCTTTCGATCCGCCAGCCCCAATTGCCGTCGGCTTGGCCAGGCACGTTCATCCTGGCGCTACTGTCCAGTCCCAACAAATCCTGAAGGGGCAATATGATTGTGTTGGCGTTCGAACCCACCACGTCGCTGACCGCACGCCAATATGCGTCTGGGGCAGTTGCGTTTAAATATTCCTCCAAGATGTCTTCGCCGGGCTTAAAGCGTGACGCCCTCGAGCTCAACCAACCAGCAATGGTTTCGTTATCATGCGTCCCCGTATATGCCACACAATTCTCTGGATAACTCTCGGGCCGATGGTACCGACCGCCCTCGTCGTCGAACCCGAATTGATAGACTCGCATTCCGGGAAAATCTAGTTCCTCGCGCAACTGATGAACTTCATCGGAGATCATCCCAAGATCCTCCGCCACGATCGGCAACTGCCCTAACTGATGCCTGGCCGACTGGAACATGGCTGCCCCAGGACCTTTCACCCAGCGGCCATCAACGGCCGTCTCAGCCGATGCTGGCACTTCCCAATAAGCTTCGAATCCACGGAAATGATCCAGTCGAATTGAATCGTAAAGTTTCAGACTATGCCGTAGCCGCTGCACCCACCAACTGTAATCGTCGCGAGCCAACACATCCCAGCGATACAACGGATTACCCCACAGTTGCCCAGTCTTTGCAAAATAATCCGGCGGAACGCCCGCTACGACCAATCGTTTACCCGCATCATCCAAATAGAAGCAAGCTTGATTGGCCCATACGTCAGCGCTTTCATAAGCCACAAAGATCGGCAGGTCACCAAGCAATTCAATCTTGTGTTCGTTCGCCAACTGCTTTAGCGCCCACCATTGACGATGGAAAATAAATTGCGTGAACTTTTCCTGCTCAACCCCTTGCGCTAAACGCAATCGCCAGCGAGCGAGCGCCGTCGGTTCGCGCTGCACCAACTCTTGTGGCCAACGACTCCAATCGGCCGTTCCAAAACTTTCCGCCAATGCCACGAACAATGCATAGTCTTCCAACCACTCTTGCTGGTCCAAGCAAAAACGATTCAATTCACTTTGAAGTCCGCCACGGCTTTGCTCGAACTTTTGAAACGCCAGCTTCAGCAACTTAGTCTTGGCCGCAATGACTTCACCATAGTCGACCGCTTTTTCGCTCAGTTGTGGATAGCTCGCCAAGTCTTTCTCGTGAAGCAGTCCATCTGCCACCAGATCATCCAAGCTAATCAACAGTGGATTGCCAGCAAACGCAGAAAGCCCAGAGTATGGCGAGTTGCCCGCAGCCGCAGGCACTAGCGGAAGCACTTGCCAAATCTCGGCGCCTGCATCACTTAGGAATTTAACGAAGCTTCGTGCGCCGGCTCCGAAATCACCGATACCAAAGCGACTTGGAAGCGAAGTGATGTGAAGCAGTAAACCTGCGCGACGAGTGAAGTGCATGGCTTTGATTCTTGACAAAGTACTTTATTGAGCCGCCGTTCAAACACTAGCTTAGCGGATTGTGAACAATTTCAAAGACCGCAATGAAACGCTTACATAAAACAGTAGGTACGCTTGCAGGTGACTAACGATCTCCGCAACAATAGGATACCGATATTCATACAAGGGTGGCACGTCCGGAGTCTTCGAACGAACAGTGCCTGGGGTGGCACGTCCGTGACTACTTGGCGTTGCGTATTGCCTCAGGGTTCGTGTTACTGACACTCAGGTCATTTGAGGCAACAAATACAAATCCGCTTCAACTGGCTTGCGGACTTGATCGATCAAACTGAAACGCATCGACTCAGGTAGCAGCGGGCGAAAGCGGGCAATGGCTTCTCTGGGTTTAAACAATTGCAGCAATCTCTCCAGTTCGCCCATGATCCGCAGCAACTCTTTCGGCTCGAGCTCACTTTCGCTCGTGTAATAATCGCAGAAGCGGTCAAACAAGAATTTACTCAGGCTCCCATCATGAACAGCGATTAATTCGCCGTTTTCGTCAAAACACTCGGTACATCTGGGAGATTGCTCGACTAGAAATTGTTCAATCGCCTCCTGCCAATCGCGCTGAATCACTTCGATCTCTGCCTTGGACACCGATTGTTGATCGTACTCGAAGACATCGCGGATTTCTGCTGCAGTCAATCCACCGAGCTCGATCCGCATATCCATCTCAGCCGCATGCGCCACTTCGAAAAACTCGTCAATCTTATCCCTATCCACTATCAAAGCCCCATTTTCCTCCGAGAGAGCCCTCGCTCGCTCCAACATCTCTGGCAGAATTTGCAGGCCATCATAAAAATCATCGCGAAAGTGTTCACCGATGGCCCCGTCGGGCAGAGGCACGGTCGAACTCGGCGGATTGCTCACTCCGCCGCGTTGATTGTTTCCCAAATCAAAGCAGAACTCAAAATAAACTGGATTATACGCGCGGTCCTGGCGTATCGTCGCAACCAACCTGTGATCGTCACTTAAAAACACCTTAAGCCTCGATCCGGGAAGTTCCTCAATCAAAAAGTCACCCACAAACTCGAAGCCGTTGTTTTGGATCCACCTTGCACCTTCTTCTAAGCCGCCATTTTCGTGGAGCCAAATTGTTGGCGAAGCACGTTCCACATGAATGCGCATCGGTGGCACTTCGAATCCTGAATCCACTTCATCTTCAATCGAATGGAAATAGTCCGCATCGATCGCACGTCCCTCCATCGCTCCAAATTCACGCAGAGACTGGCGGACTCGCAAAGTGATTTTTCGTGCCACAATGAAGTACAGCACTAAAATGACCGCGATGCCCAGCACAACGATCGCGCCGATTGATGCTAGAATTGCAAGGATAATCTTCAACAGCAACTTACACCTAACGCTTTTCTACAGGGCAACCGATCGTTGGGAGTGCGAACTATGATGCTAGATTACCTGCACAGCGCCAAGAGTAGCTGGTTTCGTGAGAGACCGGATGCGAAGTATGAGCCACTGGTTCGTCCGGTTTCTTACGAAACCAGCTACAAACGCTTCCACTGATTTACAAAGGCCATGTCAAGTCAAGTGTACCGTGTTTGCGTTGACCGTGCTGTTTGAATTGAACGTGGTTCTGCAACCAAGAGGGATGGAAAGATGCGATGGATAGCGAGTATTTATTGCGTAGCGTTGTGTGCGGCTGTCGGCAGCGTTGTTGTTGCCAACACTGCCACTGGCCAAGACACCACGCCAGACGCCGCTGACAAAGACTATGCGGCCGAATTGCCTCGCATTCCACCCAGGTCCCCAGACGAGGAACTCCTGAGCTTTGAAGTAATACCAGGTTACACGGTCGAACTCGTCGCGTCCGAACCTTTAGTCGCTGACCCAATTGCATTTGCATTCGACACTCGCGGCCAGTTATTTGTCGTCGAGATGAAGGACTATAGCGAACAAGAGACCGAATGCCTGGGGAGCATCGCTCGGCTGCGCGACAGCGATGGCGACGGAAAGATGGATCAGCGAACAACCTTTGTCGATGGCCTATCTTGGCCAACCGCCATCTGGCCATGGCGCGACGGAGTACTGGTCGCCGAACCGCCGCGCATCACTTGGTTTCGCGATACTGACGGAGACGGCAAAAGCGACAAGTCCGAAGTTTGGTTCGAAGGTTTTCAACGCACCAACGTTCAAGGCTTAGTCAACAGTCTCCGCTGGGGCGTTGACGGTTACCTACACGGCGCGACAAGTAGTTCCGGTGCGGATCTCGTTCAAAACAAAATCCAACTGCGAGGCCGTGACTTTGCGATCGATCCGCTAGTGAAATCACTTTCTCCAGAAAGCGGCGGCGGCCAACACGGTATGAACTTCAATCGCTGGGGTGATAAATTCGTCACCAGGAACAGCGATCATCACCAACAAATCATCGACCTCGACCAATGGCTGAGCAAACATCCGACCAGCGTCTCGATTCCCAGTTTGCGCCGTAGCATTGCCGAGGATGGCCCCCAAGCTGAAGTCTTTCGCGCTAGCCCAGTCGAACCCTGGCGGATCGTCCGCACGCGGTTGCGAATGAGCGGCGTAGCGCCCGGCATCGTGGAAGGCGGAGGTCGCGCGGCTGGGTATTTTACCGGCGCAACCGCAACACTCATCATGGATAAT
>Ga0105046_10013114_pt1 | contig 12852 bp, 9 predicted proteins | sample MAT03_FD_78385 | JGI IMG/M metagenome (GOLD analysis project Ga0105046, IMG submission 78385) | Freshwater microbial communities from Lake Fryxell liftoff mats and glacier meltwater in Antarctica - MAT-03 (megahit assembly) | ecosystem: Environmental > Aquatic > Freshwater > Ice > Liftoff... | reverse complement strand
CCGCTATTTTTCTTTAAATAGCCCCACTATTCGCAGAAAAATAGTGTTGTCTGATGAAAAAATGGTTGACCTAAAATGACTAAGTTATTGGTGCCGCGTTCCTTACAGTCAGTTAGAATTGTTTTGATCCTACAAAAATCCGGGTAAATTTTATGGAAGGAATAAAGCAGATGATAAAAAATGTTAAATTTTCAACCAGGATCTTATTCCTTCAGCAAATACACTGGCAGCCGCTTGTCCAACTCACTTTCCGGCATGAACGGTGTTTGTGAGGTCGGTGCGTTCAGCACACTGCTTTGAACCAGCGTCGGCACCCGACGGCGCAGAAAATCGTACAATTCGCCGAGCCGGAGAATGTGGTCGCCATCTGTATCGGCTTTGAATTGACCCACCGCGTCGGTGCATGACTGGTTATGGAAAGCATCCATCAGCGCTTCGGTGAATGCGCCGTTCTCCCACGCTTTATCCTCGTAAGATTTTTCTGTAGAGCCGCAACTAGTCAACGTACTGACACCGGGCTGGGTTTTTGCCAACTCGATCACGGCCTGGCTCACCCCGCCAAAACCTTCTTTGGCTCCACCGCTGTGGCAGGCATCCAGGAAGATCAGTTTTTTGCAGTTCAGCGGGCTGAGGGTTTCGAGTATATCCGTTTTAAAGTCTACCGTGAGGCGGTCGTACTTTGGATTATAGCCCGTTTGCAGGATTTTGAAGCGATTTTCTACAATTTTTCCGTGCGAACTGATAAATACCATCACCACATCATTCGGCTTGATCTGGTTGTCGTTCCACTGATAGGCGAGGTCGAACATGGCCTGTTTAATGGCTGTGATATCGGTCTCCTTTTCAGCCACCAGTGTTTTGACAAATACTTCATTGAACAACTTGCCTGAACCACCCTGATTTTTGAACGCTGCCGCGAAATCTGCCGCATCTTTCGCTGTGTAATGCAGGTCCTCGTGTTTCGGGCCGATGGAGACGAGGTAGAGGTTGGCGCGTTGAGGCACAAATTCGATGTCCAGTTCGTCGGACAGTTCGCCATCTATCACCACTTGCACCCGGTTTTGTCCTTGTACAAGCGGCAGGCGATTTTTGTAGGTGTAAACATACTTCGACGACTCCTGCCGCGGTGGCGAGAGATCTTCCTCGTTGAATTTCGAGCCATCCATTTCCACCCCATTTACCTTGAGGGTGATGTTTTTGGTATTCACCTGTTTGGGCGACACGACGGTCATTTTCAGGCTGATATGGTCGTCGCTGGTGCGCACTTTGTTTGTACCGGTCTCGTGCGGCGCAGGATCCTGCCACACCATGATAGGACCGCTGGCGACCATAGAGGCTTTACCACCCGGCTGCCATTCGAGGGTTTTTTTGGCCTGTTCACGACCACCTGCTTTGACGACACAAGTAAAACGCCCCGTTTGTCCGGCCGGAAAAGCGGCCGTTTTGGTAAAACCCAGTTTGACTTCGCGGCGGCTATGTGCCGACACGACACCCATGGGTGAAACGGTGGAGCCGGCGGGGGTCAAGCCCGGCGGGCAAATGAAGTTCACCTCAGCCACGCGGGAAGTGGAGTCTCCCGTATTTTCAACGATGACGCTCAAGGTCACCTGGTCGGAAGTTCCGCTGGCGGTGAATGTGTGCCCGGCGATGACGAGTGCGGCGGATTTTGGCTTGCGGAGTACGACCGTTTTTTCAACCGTTTTGAGCGTTTTGCCTCCGGCAGTTACCGTGAATTCCAATTGTTGGTTGCTGGTCTCGGCGGTGTTTGCGTCACCTTTCACCGGGACGCGCACCTCCGTGGTTTCGCCTCTGCGAAGTTTGCCGCAGTAGTTGGTGTTCCAGAAAGTCAGGTCGGTACCACCAGTGCGGTTGTCTACCAGGACGCGCAGATCGGAGAGATCAGCGTCCGAGTTATTGGAGATTTGGAACGAGACCCAGCTCGCCTCCCCGGCTGCGAGAGTGCCATCGGCAGTACGCACGACTGCATCGGATGTCTGTACCGTCGTTGCGTCGCGGGCGGTGGCCAGTCCGTTGCGGGCATAGATATCGGAACCGTGCATCAACCAGCCTGCATCGCTGTCGGTAGTGCCGGCCAGCGCTACGCTGCCGTCGTGGAGGAGCCTTGCTGCGCAAAATGCGTCCTCCTTGTCTTTGCCCAGATGTTGTTTCCAGATGAGATCCCCGCCGGGCGAGGTTTGCACCAAAAAGGCAGCGAAGTTGCGGGCGCCGCTGCGATGCGATTTCGTAGCCCCAGCGAGCAGAAAACCACCGTCATCGGTCTGCACCAGCGCATTGGCGAAGTCGGCATCGTTGCCCCCGTATGTTTGGTCCCATTGCTGAAATCCGTCGCGGCTGGTCTTGATCAGCCAGCAATCCATGTCGCCCGCGCCTTTCGATTTGGTCAGCCCGGTCAATGCAAAGCCGCCATCGCGGGTGGCGATGAGCCCCAGCGCTTCTTCCCATTCTTTTCCGCCAAAAAACTTCTTCCAGAGCATGTTTCCTTTTGAGTCTGCTTTTGCCAAAAACACATTATCAGCGCCGTTTTCGGCTTTTTTTCCTGTGTTTCCAGAAAAAATGATACCTCCATCGGTTGTTGATACCAAGCCGCTCAAAGTTTTAAACTCGTCCATTCCCACGCTTTTTTCCCATAAAACAGTTTTGTCCTGCACTTTCAACAACCAGATGTCCCCTGCCTTTTGACCGTCCCGATAACCCGCGAGCAACACCGAGCCGTCGGGCAACAGCACCATTCGCCGACATTCATCGCGGCCTGCCGAACCAAAAGTGGTCTCCCAGATTTTTTGTCCGCGCTCGTCCACCAGCACCAGCCAGGCATCCGAGCTGCCTGCGCCCGCTGAAGCCGTGGTACCCGCCAGCAGAAAATGCCCGTCGAAGGTTTGGGCGACGGCATAGAGCGCATCGTCTTTGAGACCGCCCAGCCGCACTTCGGCCAGGGTTTGGCCCGTGCTATGGTCGGAAATTATCACAAGCCCATCGGAACCGCCGCGGGTTTTTGAGGTGGTTTCACCGACTGCCACGAGGTAACCGTTGGAGGCTTCTATGATCGAGTGAAAAGCATCGCTGCCGGCGTTTGGAAAGGTTTTTTCCCAGTCCGTCTTCAGATTTTGGGCGGCGGCGGAGCAGACGATCGCCAGAAAGAGGAAAAAAAATATGGTGCGCATCGTATTGATTTTGAGTTTTTAAAAAACAGCATGGGTAGCTGTGCCCAACAACAGGCGGTGTTGCTGGGGCACGTTTTTCGAGGGGAACAATATGTCAAGATGAGATCAACGGTAAGGATTTTTTTCAGGGCTGATTCGGCTGTCCAAAATGAGCCGTTGGTAGGCACGTTGAGTAATCTCTTCATTTGGAATCAGGTCAGTCTCGTCATAACTTTCTTCGATTGCGCGCTCCAGGGCAGCGAGCAATTCTGGAGATATTTCCTCTGTATCTTCTTCTTGCAAAGCTATCAAACAGAGCTTCAACATCCGACGAAGTGTTTCAGTATTTTCTATTTTCCCTAAAAGGGTGACAAATTCCCAGCGCAGTTGAGCGAGCGCTGGCGAGGTTACGGGTACATTCTGTTCGGCAACCATATTTTGAACGATGGATGTTATTGACAATGGACAAAGATACGCATTACTCCAACGCGTTTTATAGGACTCTCCATGCTTGTACACGTTGTTTTATGGAGAAATAATACTTCTTCTGTTGCACTTGATGCTGTAAAGGTCTCTGCAGTAGCGTTGGCCGATTGCCTTCCACCATTCACGGCTCCACACATTCCACCTCTAGCACCAGCGGCACGATCCAGCCATCGCTTCGGGTGCTGGCATCGAAGCCGATCCGGTCGGAAAAATAGGTAATATCGGATGCCGGAACAGCAAATTTGCCCAGCACCTGCCGCAGGTTTTGAGTAAAATCCCCCTCCTTGCGCGCCACGATGTCAGCTAGTTTTTGTACGGTTTCAATTTTCTTTTTTGAAAAAAGCAGCACCAGCCGATCCGTACCGGGATGTGCCAACTTCAATACTTTTGTTGCACCAGGGATCGCAATTTGTGTATTGCCTGCCACCAGCAAGGCACTTTCGTTTTGACCTGCAAACTGCTCATTCAACACCTGTTGGCGGGGCCAGTGGAAGTGAACCTGCCGTTGCGCATCCACACTGAACACATACAGATAGCCGTCCGTACGAGGTGCAGTCGCCAGCAGTTGGAACCGTTGGCCCAGCGGCCAGTCGCGCCGTTGCAATTGGTAGGTGGTTGAGCCGGCTGAGCGCACTTCAGCAGTCTCGAACATGGGCAGCTGCGTCTGTGCGGTCCACCCTACAAATGTGCGAAATTCAAGCAGGCCGGATAATTCGATCAGTGGTTTTTCCTGCACTGGCTGGGGTGCTGTTTGCGGATGGGTGGATGGGGTGATGGGTGGTTGAGTGGTTGGGGCATGGCTACTGTCCGGGGCTGGCTGCATTGGGGCGGGCGCGAGCAGATACATCGCATAGGCGTATTTGCAGAAATCAGCGAAATCTTTGTATTTCAACCAGATATAACCATTGTCGCCCCAGTTTTTGCCCCAGGAGTTCATCAGCCGGAAGGCTTCCCGCTGATCATCGTAACCGACCACCACCATCGCATGGCCACCAGTCGGCGTGGTATTGCCGAGCATGGGATGCCAGTACTGAGCGTTTTTGAGGTCATAAAAATTGCGCAACACGGCCATCCCGACCACGACTGGCTTTTGGGCTGCCAGCACTTTTTTGACCCGCAGGATCTTGATCTCGTCTTTTTCTTTTGCACCAAACAAGGTCAAAAAATCCTGGATGGCAAACCGGCGCGCAGTCACCACCACAGAACTGTCAGGTCGTTGTTCACAGTCATTCACCTCAAAGTCAAACTGGCGCGCCAGGCAGTCTCCGTTTTTTTCCAAAAAAGTAAGGGCATCCGAAATGCGCGCGCCTTGCCGGCAATCCTCCGTTTTGATCTGGTTGTACAGAAAGAGTGCAGAGTGCGCATTGCGTGTAATCACCTGTTTGTCTGTGCATTTGTTCAGGATGGCGCGTTGTATGGACATCGCACTATAACCTGCCGCCCAACCGACGCAAGAGAAAATATAGCCCTGATGCCGTATTTCCGGACAGTAAGGCGTCAGGTCTACCTGGCTCGGAAGGTCGGCTTTGCTGCCGTCCTCCGCGCTCTGACGGGGCAAGGCGTCGTAGGTGGAATCTTCGAAGATGAGCCCGGCAGAGAAAATTGGGAGTGGCTCCTGGCAGCGGGCAGCAACGGACGCGAGCATTAACAGCGCAACAATCAGGCAAGTGATAACGGACTTGGATTTCATGCTTTTCTGTGTTTTAAAGATCAGTTTTGTGCCCGCCAGGTAGAAAAATTGTTTTCCATGAAGAGAATAACATAGATAACTGTGCATTCGCGTAGCCATACATTTCTATAAAAAAGCCCTCGGCGGATGGAGTCCGGCGAGGGCTTACAGCGAAATGCCAAGGATATTAGCCACCAGCGCTGCCGCCGCCAGGGAAATTCACCTTGATGCACCCCAATTTACATACGAAGCGATTCCAGCCTTTCCCGCCGCCAAATCCGTTGCCAAATGCGTCATGGCAGCTCTTGTGGCAGGCTCCTACGGTACCTGGTGCAGGAGCACCCGCACTGGGGGTCGTGCTGTTGCCCAGAATTTTATTCAGGTCAGTTTCAACTCTGCTCAATTGGCTTTGGTAACTGGCATACTGAGCAGCAGTCATTTTCACACCGCTGCGTTCAACCTGATCTGCGAGTTTTTGGGCTTTTTCCAATAAAAGGATACATTGCGTACGGGCTGCGGCCTCCCGGATCTTTTGTACAGCAGGCAGTAACAGGCCAATTTCTTCTTCTGCTTCTTTAGCAGCACGAACGAATTCAGCAGTTTCATTGGATGCGCCGGTTTGGGCGGTGGAACTGTTGGAGTTGAAGCAAAATGCAACGACTATAAGGAGCGAAAAGAAATTTTTGATCGTGGTCATACTGTTGAAAAATGTTGTTGTGGTGAATGACATTTTGTTTGTTTGTTTGATGATACAAAGATCAGGGCTATCAAAAGGCCGAAGGGTAAAGAAGTATTAAAAATCGTAAAAGAAGGTTGATTGAAATGGATATTTTTACAAGTTCATTTATAGAAAAAACCCTTCGCAAACAACATGTGCCTGCGAAGGATTTGAATGGTGTAATTGAAGGTTGAAGTTAATTAATTGGCTTTCTCTTCGCGGCGGTTGTTGTTCATGTTCACGTCAGGGTTCGGGACGTTGGCGTTCACGGAGCGCACTTCGAGTTTGAAGGTTGGAGGCTGTTCTTTTCCTTTGATATAAGTGGTATAAAAATCAATGGTAGACGTAGCGCCTGCTTGCAGGACGTTCACCTGGGTCGTTTTGACCACTTCGAACTTGCCATTTTTGAGTTGGTAGATGACGATGTTGAGGGGTGAACCGCCGGGCATATAGGGCTTTGTTCCGATGTTTTTGACTTTGCCTCTGGGGGCTACACCGATCTGGATATCGCCGCCGGGCAGTACGACCGCGTCCGTCGGGAGGAATTCGATGTCAATGGCAGCAGGATCAGCGCCGTCGGGGATATTGGATTTGATGATGCCGGTTTGGGCCGATGCTGCCGTCAGGGCTGAGGCAAATGCAAGGAAAACGAGTATTTTTTTCATGGCTGTTGAATAGATGTGGTGGATTTACTGGTTGGATTTATCTTCAGGCTTGATGCCGCCTGTCGCAGCGGGTTTGACTGTTTTTGCAGGCGGTGTACCAGGCTTGGCTGGCGTGACGGGTTTGGTCGTCTTCTTGGGTTGTACGGGGCGGGTATCCCGGGCGCTCACGGTGTCTTTTTTGATTTGACCGTCGGAAGCAGTCGTATCGGTTGTGGGCGACCAGTCATTGTACTGGAAATCAGTCCCTTGTGTCGTGCCATTTTCCGGTTGCGGGTTGAAACCCGAATCCGTATCGGAAGCGTTTCCGTTGAAGTCAATCGTGGTGGCCTTGTCTGTGATGCGCTGGATTTGTTTGTCGAGCAGGTCTTCCCCCGGGGAGGGCTTGGTCAGGTCGGTCGTGCTGGTCTCTTTGAATTTTTCATAAGGCGACGTGCTGCCGCTGATCTCGTCCCAGTAGCGCCAGCGATAGGGCTGCACCAGGTGTTCCTGCAGGTAAGCGTCGGTGTACATTTTCGCTTCGCGGCGCACCGCAGTGAAGTAGTCGGTCAGGCCCTTGCTCAGGCTGATCAGTTCGATCACCAGAATCAGCACCGCGCTTCCATCCACATTTTTTACCTGTGCATCAGCGAGTACCTGCTGAAAATTGGCCGTGTAGTAATCAGATAGTTCCTGCAATTTATAGCGCAGGCCGTCGGAGTACATTTCAGGGAATTCGGCAATACTTTTCAGTTTTTTCTGGTTCAGGAAATCTTGCTTGATGTTATCGAGCAGGTTGTTCGCGCGGCTCGCAGTCTGGTCGTAAGCACTCCTCAAGCGGACCAGATCCGACGCTTTCATCTCGTCTTTTTTAGATTGTACGCCGATGGCCGCGCTTTCTGCACCGATGCGCAGGTCGCGATATTTGAGCATAAAATCCGTGTTCAGGAATTTGGACAGTGCCGGAGCGACTTTTTTGTTGGGTTGAGCAACCGCAGCGACCGCAACAAATAAAAAGGCGATGGTCAGTTGAAAGATCGAGTATTTCATATCAAGTATGGATGGATAATGTGATGATTGGGGAATGGATGGTTGTGTTGATCAGTGCTGGTATGTGTTTCGGGCAATGATCTTGTACCCAGGCGAAGCGAGTTTTTTTCAGAAAATATCTTATATTTAATTGCTTCGTTTGAGAGGACAAAAGTGCAGGCGATGCCGGGGCGCCAGTGGTAAAAAAGTGTAAAAAAGCGTGAAAAAGGGTAGTATTTAATACAATCGCCCCTTCTTCACGGTATGTGAAGAAGGGGCGATTGACTGTTGGCTGTTGGCTGTTGACTTATGACTTCTTCCCGGTGCGCGAAGAAGGGGCTTTTTTGATGCTCCGGTTTTATGCCGAATGCCTATTTCAAAAAACTGTGTCGCAGCGAAACACTCAGGCTTCTGGGGAAAACGGGCAACCCGCTGCCTGTTAGGCCCTGGTAAGTGGGATCTTCGAAGTAATACCCCCCATTGATCTGGTTCTTTTTAAACGATACAATGGCATTTAGTCCAATCCGCGTCGCTTTGCCCAGCCGATATTCCAGCGAACCTGACCAAAGCCATTGGAACCCGGGAGAGATCAGCCATTCTGTCAAGCCCGCACCACAAAAAACTATGGGTAGCGTGGTAATGGGCGGTAAAGGATTCAGGTGGTCTGTGTACCATGACTCAAGAGTTGTATTGAGGTGGTAGGAGCCGCCGCCGCCTACTCCCAATGACCAGCGCGAGGCATTAAAATGCAGCTCTATGGGGGCAAAAATGCGCTGCTCTATGGCGCTTTCAGTACGGGTCTGGTCTATGCCAGATTGAGGGATAGACATTTTCATATCACGCTGCGTCGTGAACTGGCTCAGGGTGTATCTCAATCCGGCGGACACTGCCAGCCCCCGCACTATGCGCCGTTGTATATACAGCCCCAGAGAAGTGGACATACCTGGAGAAATACGCTCGCGCTCCGAATAAGTGTTACCCGAATACCATTTGGTTTGATCGGATGTTGTGGTGTAATTGCCCGCGAGGACAGTGACACCCATTTCCCACTTGCGCTGGGCGGATGCCTGTGAAATGTATGTAAGGAAGAGCAAAGTAAAAAGGGCGAGGTGTTTCATTGCAGAGCAGGTAAAAATGTGAACACTGTGGGCAGGTGCTATGCACTTAAGACGAAACGACGTACCTATTTCGTTGGGCGCAGTCGCCTGATCACTTGCTGAACGATTACTGCTGCCACTATCGCAAGTGCTATAAGTTTCCACCATCCCCCTACCCCATTCAAGTCAACCGGCTGCATATCGCCGACCGCTACCGCTGCCGCCCAATAGACCGGATGCGCTTCATCGTGCGGATGTGCATTCAAATAATTCAGTTTGGCTGTTCGCAGTGCAGCGTCTTTCGGGTCGCCATTTTTTATCCTTTGAAAAAAACGCAGCATCAGATCTGCGTTTTTCGCGTCGTCTACACTCCACAACGTCGCCACTACGCTCCGCACACCCGCATGAAAAAAACCTTTTGCCAAACTCACCATTCCCTCACCCATGCGGTACTCGCCCGCACTCGTCTCGCAAGCGCTCAGCACCACCAGTTCTGCCCGCAACCGCTGCAAATACAAATCACGGAGATAAACAAAAGCCTCTCCGGAGGAGTCGGCGGGCTGGCTAAACGCCAAATACGATAAATCGCCTACCGTTGAACGCGCTTGTGCATGCGTCGCCAAATGCAGGATGCGATAATCGCCCGCCGATGCCAAAAACCCCGCAGCCGTAGCGGCATCACCTATCCGCACATCTCCGCCGAACAAGTCGCCCACCGCCGTTGCTTCCGGTTGATTGTGCGACAAAGCCCGCAAGCCCGAACCCTTTCCATCAAATGCCGGGGCCATTGCCAATAGCCGCTTCGGCGCCAACCGAATCGGCGTGGCCAACAACTCTGTCAACTGCGTAGCAGAATAAGCATAACTGATCTGCGCATCCCGCATGAGGTAGTGATGGGATTTAAAGCGCTGAAAATCAGTGGGTAGTTCACTGAGCAACGCCTCAAAGGGCAAGTAGGTCAAGAGCCCGTCGAGCACCAGCGTCCATCGGAGCGGCAGTGGTGCCGCTGCCAGTACGGGCGCTACATTTTTTTGAAACAGGCTGTAGGCCATGCGGCCATACCGCTCCGATATTTCTACCACCGACGCACCAGCCGCTGACTGATAGCCTTCTATACTCTCCCGGAATGCCCGTACTTCTGATTCCATGGCGGGGTCTTTGGCCCAGCGCACCGCCCTGAACTCCGTCGCTGTTACCACAAATACAACCCAGACGCTGTCCGCATCGAAATATTCCACCAGCGCCCGCTGTCCGTCCGTCAGCACGCGCTGCCGCACCGTTGCCGTTGAAACGGTACCAATTTTATACTTCATCCGCCAGTACTCCGGCGACATCTGTTCAAACCGTTCCGCCAGGGCCGCCAACTGTTGCCGCGCTTCCGCCATGCCTGCTTCCGCGGTTTGCACTTCGGCAGTGCCTCCATTGCCCAGCATCGCCCGTTGCTTTTCCAGGCGGTTGAGCACTTGTCCCCAATGCTGTTCCTGTTCGAGCAGGGAGTCGGGAATACCGGCAAAATGCTCCGCCTGTTCATGTCGCAGATTGTCGAGCAATTGAAGGCTGCGATTGCGTTCTGCAAATCCGAATGCCTGTTCCAGAAAGGGCTCCTGCCCGGTCATTTTCCATAAGGCAACCCCTGCTTCTACGGCACTCTGCAAGGCGGGGTACTGCTGTTCCGTCCAGTGCTGGCGGGAAGCCGGAGCGGTCAATCCCAGCCGCAAACTGTCTGAAAGATGCAACGCGGCAGTCAGCACCGATACGGACTGGCGCAATGCCGTTTCATCCCGCCGTTGCAATCCGCGCTGACAAAGTGCCGTGCCTTGGGCTGCCAGCACTTCCATCATAGCCATCGGATCGGTAGCCGATGCGCATTGCAGCGCCCGGTTGAACACCGTTTGAGCGGCCGCTGGCTGGCCGAGGCGTTCGAGGGCGAGGGCTTGATTTTTTAAACAGGCAGCCAGTTCAACAGAAGGATCCGGGGGCAGTATTTTTTCGGCTTTCTGGAAAAATTCAAGGGCACGACGCAGCATCGGATTTCCTGAAAGTTGGGCATTTTCGGAAACTTGCAACTCCAGATACGCCAAGCCCAGGTTGTTGTAAGTCAACGCCAGGTCGGTGCTCAAATCCGTTTTTTCAAAAACCGCCACTGCCCGTTGGTAATAAGCCACTGCCCGATCAAAATCGTTCATCCCGGCACAGCAATTTCCGATGTTGTTCCACAGCCCGGCCACCATAGGATGACTGGCTCCAAAGGCGGCGACAAAACCGTTTTCCGCTTTCAAATGCAGTTCCAGCGCTTTCGGATAATCGCGTTCATACTGGTAGCAAAGACCGATTTTATGCCAGAGCGCAGCCACCGACGGTGCGTGTTCGTCCAGCGAGCCATCATTGAGAATATGAAATGCCTGGCGGTAGCAGTCCAGCGCGGCCACATAGTCGCTGCCATTAAAATAGAGATCGCCGAGGTTTTCGAGCGCGGGTGCCAGCGAAGGATGTTGCCAGCCCACCAGGCGCCGCCGGATATCAAGCGCCAGCCGACATTGCTCCACGGCTGGACTGTGCAGGCCGAGGGCGGCGTAGCAATTGCTGAGGTTGCTGCGGACCTGGGCTACTTTGGGATGGGCAGGGCCGAACGCCCGAAGGCGTATACGCAAGGCAGCCGCCAGTTCGGGCAAGGCCGCAGCCGCGTCGCCGGACAGCAGCAGACAGTTGCCGATGTTGTTGTAACTGGTGGCAAGGTCCGGATGTTCGGGCGGGAGGACGCTGGTACGGATCTCCAGTGCCTTGCGGTGCAGCGCAAGCCCCTCCTCATACCGACCATTGGAAATCGCGCAATTGCCCAGGTTGTTGTAGGAGGCTGCTACCGACTCATGCTGTTCGCCGTAATATGCCTGTCGCACTGCCAGGGCTTTTTTGTAAAAAAAAGTTGCCTGCTCATGGTCCTTTTTTTTATAAAATAGTTCCCCTAAACTGTTGAAAGCGAATGCCGTGAACGGATGTTGCAGCCCTAATTTTTTTTCAAAAAAAACGATTGCCAACTGGTACTGGTCCTGTGCAGCATCCCAATTATCGCGCTCTAAAAACGCATCGCCCATGGCCAGCAGACACTCTCCCCAGAGCACGGTGCCTTCCGGTGCCAAAACGAGGGCCGCCTGGCTCTGCACCAGGGCCGCGTCATACTGCGCCGAATCGAGCAATACTTGTGCTTGCTGCAACATACGGCGAGCCGAAGTCGAGTCGGGTGTTTGCCCCGTGCCGACGAGCAGAAGCAACAGCAGCGATGTAAAAAAAATCAGTTTGTGCACGTTTCTTTGTCGGAGGAGTGGGTTGATTTGCAGAAAAACGCCTTGTTCATCGTTCATCGTTTATCATTCATCGTTCCCTTCCTACCTTGCGGCAGCAAAAAAACGAAAAAAACAATCGGGCACGTGGGTACATTTTGCCCTGCTCAAAACACATACCGATGAACAGCATCACAGACATTGACCAACAACTCCTCGAATCCATCCGGCAAGGCGGTACCGCCCGACAGGCTGCGCTGCGAAAAATCTACGATGACCGGGAATTGCAGCGTATGGTAATTGCCTACGTCCGCAACCACCGGGGCGATGCAACCGAAGGACAAGATATGTTTCACGAGGGCATTATCGTGCTCGACCGAAACATTCGGGAAGGCAAATTTCGGGGTGAAGCACCGTTAAAGGGCTATTTATATTCGATTTGCCGTTTCCTCTGGATGAACCAAATGCGCAAACTGAGCCGTGCGACTACGGTGGCCGAAGTGCCAGTACAAGATGATACCGACCCGCTGACCCCTGAAATACAACTGGTTGCGCAGGAACAAAAGGACTTGCTCAATCGCTTGCTCAGTGAATTGGGCGACCGGTGCCGACAGATCCTGGAACTTTGGAAACTATCGTACTCTATGGAAGAAATCGCCGATTCGCTCGGTTTTTCCAGCGCCGACATGGCCCGCAAGGCAAAATACCGTTGCCACTTGTCGCTGCTGGAGATTGTTCAGAAGAGGAAAATGACTTTTGACTTTTGACCGTTG
>Ga0105046_10013110_pt1 | contig 12853 bp, 5 predicted proteins | sample MAT03_FD_78385 | JGI IMG/M metagenome (GOLD analysis project Ga0105046, IMG submission 78385) | Freshwater microbial communities from Lake Fryxell liftoff mats and glacier meltwater in Antarctica - MAT-03 (megahit assembly) | ecosystem: Environmental > Aquatic > Freshwater > Ice > Liftoff... | reverse complement strand
TCGACGATTTGAGATCGTCGCTCAGCGCCAGTTCCAACTTACCCCCTGGCATAGTGACGGCAGACTGCGTGTCGGAGATTTTCAACTCGGCATCGCCGCCGGCGGCCAGTTCCCCCTTGAGAACCCAGGGACCATTCAGCTCGTGAAAATCACCGCGGGCAACGGCACGGCCCCAGACACGGGAGCGCTCGACTTTATTGAAATGGAAATTCGCGTAGCCGCGATGCGACTCGAAGACGTCCTTGACTTCCTTAGGCATGGGCGCCGCGCCACGCCGCGCCATGGCCGGCATCGGCTTTCCCTTGGGAGCGGCAGGTCTGGGCCCCCCCTTGCCGGGTTCTGCCTTGGGCATGGGCGCGTCTGGCATGGGCGCGTCTGGCATGGGGCCGTCTGGCGCTGGCTGCGGCGCTGCGCCTTGGCCTTGCACCTTGGAGACCAGCTCGTCTGTGCTGTGGAGTCCTTCCAACCGGACGAGAATGTCGTACGTCTTGCCTTCGCGGCGATAGGTCAGCGGCACACGCCAGTCTTTGGGGAAAATGCCGAGCACGTTCTTGAACGCGTTGACGGTGCGGATATCACGCCCGCCAAAGCGGACGATCTCGTCGCCATATCGAAGGCCGCGGCGGTAAGCGTCGCAACCCTCCAGGATATCAACAACGGTGACGCGGCCGTCCGGCTGACTGCCGACGCGCGCCCCGAGCGTGGCGTGATCGACGATCCGCCCGCTCTTCAGATGCCCCAGAAAGTTCTTGATCTGATTGATCGAAATGGCGTAGCCGACGCCCACGTTGACACGGCCGCGCTTCTCGAAGCTGCCGCGCCCGTTGATGCCGATCAAGCGTCCGGCGGCGTCGAACAACGGACCGCCCGAGTTGCCTGGATTGATCGAGGCGTCTGTCTGAATGCAGTCGGTGTATTCCAACAGCGTGCCGGCCGGATACTGGTAGCGCCGCACGCCGGAGATGATGCCGTAACTGACCGAGGGCTGAAAGTCAGTCGCCAGCAGAAACGGATTGCCGATGGCGAACGCCCAGTCGCCGACTTGCACCTGATCGCTATCGGCCAGTTCCGCACACGGAAAATCATTGCGGCCGAGTAGCTTGAGCACGGCGACGTCGCCGACCGGATCAATGCCGACAATCACGGCGTCGTACATGCGGCCATCCGCCATGCCGCACTTCATGGCGTCGCCGGCGCCCTTGGTGACGTGAAAATTGGAGAGCGCGTAACCATCTGGCGAGATGACGACCCCGGAGCCGCCCCCCTGCCCTCCCGGCGCAAAGACAGCCACGGCCACGTCACGCGCCTTGGCGACGACCGCAATGCGGTCTGCCTCGGCTTTGACGACGGCCTCGTCCACTTCCGCGCGGGCGGACGCAGTCCACGGCGCACCGGCCAGCAGAACGATTCCTATCGCGGCGAATTGTCTCATTTCAAAATCCTTGCTTCGCACAGGTCGAGAAAATCGCCCAAGTCTAAATCTTCGCTGAAGTCGACGATGATTTTCAAGCGATTCACGCCCGAAATGTCCAGGTCCAGCGGTAATGGATTGTCGTTGCCGGTGATCCGGCCTTCGTACAGTTTGCGATCGTCGCCGAGGATGGTCAGTTGCACGTCGCCTGCGGGGCGGGCGCGGTCGTCAATTCCGGCGATCGCCTTAAACGAGCGGAACTCCTCCGGCAGGCGATACACCACCTCGGTCCGGCTGTGGAGCGCCAAACCTTTTTTGTATTCCTTGCCGCCGATTCGCAGCGGGCCGCCCCCTTCTTGCGATCGATCAACCCGAGGGCGATAGAACTCCTTGGCCGCCGCGGCGCTGGCCGCCTCGCCAAAGAAAGGTGTCCAGACGAGCGCCTCGGGCTTGAGGTCGCCCAGGTATTGAATGTTGCCTTGCGAGAAATCCAAGCGGCCAATGTCCGCCAGCGGTCGAGCGATCTCGAGCCCTGCCGGCGTGCGGATCAAGAGCTTGTCTCCTTCGAGCGTCAGCCCGGCGGCGCGGTAGCGCGAGCCCGTGGCGTCGCTCACGACGCAGGCGGCGGCGACAGCTTTGGGCGGCTTGGCCGGACGGTGATAGAGAAGCCCTTCGACGCGGGCCATCTTGACTTTGATCACGTCGCCATCGAATTCGAAATTGACGAATTCAGGCGTGACGTCGACGATGGCGCCGCTGATAAAATCGAGCGCTTCGTTCTTGCGGAGAACGATCACGTCGCTGGGCCGATCGGCCTTGGCGATGTCGTTCCATTGTTCCACGAGCGCGCCGGCTTGCTCACGGTAGCGAACAGCGTCGATAGCGCGAGTGGGGACTTTGGCCTCGCTGCCGTCCGCCAATTGCACCGTCGCTTGCTCACCCTTGGCGGCAAAACCTTTGACGGCCAGCGCGCTGCCGTCCGACAGCGAAACGGCCAGCAGCGATTTAGGGGGCGCCTTGGATTCGCCAGGCAATGTAACGCCTAGGAGATCCTTAAACGCAAACGTCTGCTCGCCGGCAGGCGTGGTCAACGTCAACTTATCGTCCGCCAGCTTGGCGATATTACCGGTAACGGATGGGCCGGCGAGCGTCTGGACCTGCGCGTCGAGCGGCGCAGCCAATACGGCAGCCAGTAAGAAGATTGTCATGTTCGTTACCTCAGTTCCCGGTTCCAGTTGGGACGCCGATGGTTAGGGCGTTATCGCGCACTTTGTAATCCGCGTTTACGGTTACGGCGCGCTGTCCTCGCTGGCCAGCTTCTTAAAATATTGTTGGATCACGTCGCGATAGTGCGATGGGAAGTCCTTACCGACCTGTTGCAGGGCCTCTTCGCGCTCCTTGGCGGGGAGTTCTCCCCAGCCCGTTCCGCGACCGAGATTCTTTCTGTTCGTTTCGCCCGGTCCGCCTCCGCCGGCGATCTTGCTGTCCGGCATGGCTTGCTGCGATTGGCTGCTGCCGCCACCTGGGCTTTGCTGCTGCTGTTTCTTTTTCTCTTCTTCTTCCATCTCTTCGATCAGTTTATCGAGCGAGGCGATGACGCCGTCTTCTTGCTTGCGAACCTTCTCGCCTGCGCGGCCAAGGTCCAGCCGGCGGCGGACATCGTCCATGCGACGCGAAATGTGATCCAGCGAGTCATCCTCCAAGGCCTTCAGGTCTTCGCGCATCAGGCCGGCCACGGTGATGTAACGCGGCGGGCCTTCGGCGACTTCCGTCAGCAGGCGATCAATGCTCTTCAGGCCGTCGGTCTTATTGAGCAGGCGATGGTAGGCCACGCTTTGATAGAACAAAAGCGCGGCCGGATCGACCACGTCGGCCGGTTGCAGGTCTTTGATTTGTTCGAGCGATTCGTCGTACAGTTTTTGTTGCGACAGCCAGCGGCCGTAAACGAGACGCAGGTTGTTCTTCAGTAGTGGCGGCAGGTCCGCGGCGGCGAGCCATTCTTGCGGCGCGACGACTCCCTTGGGGCGTGCGTTGGCGCAGAGTTCCACCAGGGCCTTGGCCTGCGGATCGACGATGGCAAACGTGGCCGCCAGACGATCGAGCGGCGCCGAGGTTGCATGCGGGCCAGCTTCTTTCTGCCAGACAATCTCCGCGGCCGCGCGGGCTGCTTCGTCCGCCTGACGGCTTTCGAGCCAGGCGTAGGCCTGAGACTTGACGTCGTCCGCGGCTGGGGCCTGGATGGTGGGCGCCGCTTCGAGCAAGTCTGGTTCGGCCGCCGTGGCATACGGCGCGCTGGTCAAAAGCGCGAAGGCCGAGAGTAAGGCAACCGCCAGCAGTTGGCTGGCGCTACGGTGATGCAATCCGTTCATTTATTTTTCCCCGTAACGATGTCTCGCGTGACGCGGAAGACGCTCTCTTCGCGTTCGGCAAGGCGTTCCAATTGCTCGAGCAACTCCGGACGGTCTGTCTGACCGACGTCCCCTTCGACCAGGCGCGACAACCGCTTGGTTCGCTGGTTGATTCGCATTTGCAGCGAGCGGATCATCTTCAACTCCGCCAACACGTCAATCAGCGGCGGGTCTTGCTGCTGACCCTCTTGCTGCTGCTGTTGTTCTTGTTTCTTCTTTTCCATTTCCTGCTGGGCCTTCTGCAAGGCTTCGATCATTTCTTCCAGCGCGGTGATGATGTCTTCTTCGATTCCTTGGGTCAGGTCGCCAACGTCGGCCTGACCGAGTTTGAGGACAACCTGCTCCATGTCTTCGCGCATCTGTTCGACCGCTTCCGGGAACGCGACGGCCGAGCCCTCTTCTCGCAGGATGGCCAGCGCACTATCGGCGTCGATCACGATCTGCGATTCCTTGCGGCTCAGGCGGCCGGCCTCGATCTCTTCGCGCGAGCTGCGATCTTCTTGCGGGACGCGGTCAACGCGTTTGGTGCCTTCGTAAACTTGCAATTGCGCTTCCAGCATTTTGCGGAAGCGGGCCTCGAGCATCGCCAGCATCCGCTCGAGCTCTTCCTCGCGAAGCTGGCGGAGGATCTCCTCCAACTCGGCCTTGGCTTCTTCGAGCTGCTTCAGCGCCTCGGCCTCTTTTTCGACGGCGCCTTCGCGCTGGGCTTTTTCGAGCTTGATGCGAGCGTCCTGCATCTTCTGCTGAGCCGCCTCGACCTTCTTGCGGGCGGATTCTTCTTTGTTCTGTGGCTGGTTCTGGTCCTGCGACTGTTGGTCGTCCCCCTGCTCGCCCTCTTGGCCCTCGCTGGGCTTGCCTTCACTGGGCTTCCCCTCGCTAGGTTTTCCTTCGCTCGGTTGGCCTTCACTGGGCTGGCCCTCATTGGGTTCGCCTTCGCTAGGTTTCCCCTCGCTGGGTTTGCGTTCTTTTGCCTCTTTATCTTTGGCTGCCTGCTCTTTGGCTTCTTTGTCCTTGGCCGCTTGATCCTTGGCTTCCTTGTCTTTCGCTTCCTTGTCCTTGGCCTCTTTGTCTTTTCCTTCCTTGCCTTCCCCCTCTTTACCCTCTCCCTCTTTACCCTCTCCCTCTTTACCTTCGCCTTCCTTGCCTTCACCTTCTTTGCCTTCGCCCTCTTTGGGCTGGCCTTCTTTACTTTCGGAATCCTTTCCTTCTTTGCCTTCTTTCCCCTCCGCGTCTTTTCCTTCAGCGTCTTTGCCTTCGCCGTCTTTGGCTTCCTTGTCCTTGGCTTCGCCCTCGGCGCGTTCTTTCATTTGCTGCGCGAGCTTGGCGGCGTCGTCGGCGAGCTTGCCTTGCGCTTTGGCGATCTGCTGCATGTCGCCGCCATTCTTCGTCTCGCCTTGAACCTGCTTCTCTTTTTTGATCATGTCGCCGATCTGGCGAATGTCGCTCTGCAGGCGCTGCTTTTGATTTTTGAGCTGCTCTCCGCGCTCTTCCGTCAGCAGCAGCTTGAGGAGCTTGTCGAGATCCGTGTTGACGTCCGTTTGATTGGTCACAGCGACCGAGAGGCGATCCTGAGCCAGCAACTCCGCGATCTTATCGAGTTGCAGGCCGATCAAGTCGTTTTTGCTCTCGGCAACCGCCTTGCGCAACAGGGCCGCGCGCTTGGGATCGGTCGGCGCGGTCAACTCCGCCATGCGGATCAAGACTTCTTCAAATCGCTTGTACTTCTCGGCAATCTGCCGTTGCTTCTGCTCCAACTGCGCGGCGGTCACCGGGCCGCTGGGGGCGGGGGCCGCTTCCTCGGATTTTGCGGCGTCAGGATTGCCTGCTTCCGGCTTGGCGGCGTCGGGCTTAACTGGCGCGGCGTCGGCCGGCTTGGACTCGGCCGATTCTTGCGCGCTGGCGCTGGCTGCCGGCGCGATGGTCAGCAGACACAACAGCGTCAGCAGCCCGTAATGACGAAGTCTCTGGGACAAAATCCGCGTGCGCGTGAATCGGCTGATCATTTATCCTCCTCCAGCAAGTCCTTCAGTTTTTCTTTCTGACGCTTGCGTGATTGAATCTGCAACTCTTCCTCGTCCTTCTTGATCCCGCGCAGCAACTCGACCGCCTCGTTGAAGCTTTCGAGTTCCATCATCTTATCGCGCACTGCTTCCATAGCGACCAGAATCGCGTCGCACTGGACCACCGCCTCTTTGCGGGCGGCCGCGGCCTGAGTCGGATCCGCCAACTGATCCTGCAGCGTCTTCAGCCTTTGCTCGAACTCCGGGAACATCTGCGTGCCGATCACCTTCAGCGGGTCGGCGATCTGATCCTTCAGGCGGATCTTCAATTCTTCCGTGTCGACGCGGTTATTCACCAATTCGTCGCGAATGCCGTCAAACGCCTCGGCCACGCCCAGGGTCTCTTGCGCGTTCTTTTCGCCGTTCTGACGAGCCCGCTCAACGATCAGCTTGGACGTCCCCAGGCTGTCGTCCTTGCCGGCTGCGTCGTCTTTGGCGTCGCCGGCGTCTTTACTGCCGTCGTCTGCTTTCTTGGCTTCGTCTGCTGCGCCGTCCGCGGCGGCTTTATCGTCTCCCTTATCGGGCGCCGGCTTCTCACCCACCGACAGCCGCGCAAGTGATTCTCGCGTGTCGTTGACTTCGACCAGCACTTGCTCAAAGCGTTGCCGCAGGTTTAACTCGCGAGATTCCAGCATCGCCCGTAGGGCTTCCGGCGTGACGACGTCCAGCTGAAAGCGCTCCGCAATCGAGGTGTGCGGTTCGTCCCCTTCGTACAAGTGGTAGGAGTCCGTGGCCTGCGCGCTAAAGGCAAACTTTTGGCCCGGCTTGAGCTCCAGATCTCGAACCTCGAAGCTCTCTTCCACCGGGATCTCAGTCCGCAGCTTGGGAGCCGTGCCGAACGGCAGCAACTGGGGATCGCCGCCATCGATCTCGTAATAGAACGATGCCTTGTCGACGCCGTAATCGTCTTCGATCGTGCCGACCAGCGGCAGCCGCGCTTGCGGCGTGATCGCCGAACCGATCCCTTGCAACCTGATCGCCATCAGCGGTGGCTCGTCCGGCGTGGCCGAGATCGACACCACAAACGGCTTGCGATTGTGAATGCCGTCCGTGTCGTGCAGCGTGAACGCCAGGGTTTTGTCGTTATCGAAATTCTGTAGCGTGAACTGGAAATTACGGAGGTCGCCATCCTTGCCCGGCAGCAGGATGTTCTCGGTGTGGAACGTGGCCTCGTCCAGCGGGTAATCGATTTGGGCGCGGACCAGGTCCTTGTTGACCTTGGCCTTGACCGTGACTTTGCATCCCAGCGGAACCTGCATTGTGCCGGTCACTGGAAATTCGCGCGGCGTCCGTTGCATGTAGGACGGATATTCCACAACCAGCGTGGCTTCGCTGATCGTGGGGCTATCGACGACTCGCAGACGCAGGTCGCGCAAACGATCGTCGCCACCGAGCACGTCGAAGGTGATCGACGAGAGCACGCTGCTAAACGTGTGGCGATAATTTTGGAACGAATCGGGACCCTTGGGGGCTTCCCCTTCGCGGGTCATCGTCTCGCGGCCGCGACTCCCTTCCTCGGAACGGAAGCGAACCTGGACGACGTCCGGCACCATGGGCATCTCGGTATCTGCTTGCACCAGCAGGTTGAAGTCCTCCCCCTTGGCGATGACTTTTTCGCCGTTCTCAAACCCAGGAGCTATCAAGCGCGTCTGCCGCGGCCAGCGGATGTCCGTCACGCCGGTGATTCGCTGCAAGCCAAAGCCAAACGATTCGGGCGAGGCGATTGCAAAGCCGGCGATCGACAGCAGCAGCAACGCGGCGAGTCCGGCGGCGCGAACTAGCGGAGTCCGGTTGAAAACCTCGCCGGCGTCCAGCTGCTTGGCGCGCTGGGCCGCTTCATCGCAGGTGTGGGCCAACATCTCGCGGCCCAAGGGGCCCATGTCGCGATTGGACCGAATCAGGTCAACGCTCGTCAGCAGGCTGTCATTCAATTGGCGATAACGGCGTTCCAACAGCAACGCCAGGTTGGCCTCGCTGAATGGGACGTTCACGCGGCGGAGAATGAAGCGATAGAAAACCACCGCCGAGGCGATCACGCCGGCGGCGATGAACAGCCGTCGCACGATCACGGGCGGCTCGAACAACCAATCGATCCCCAGGCAGATCCAAAACGCCAACATGGCCGTGGCCGCGGTGGCCGCGATCCCTTCCAGCCACAGGTAGCGGCGAATGCGAGCGCGCAGATCGACCAATAGCGCAGAGACATTCGACGCCAGCACGGGCGACGGAATCGGAGCCGAATTTGGAGCTTCCTCAACAACAGCCATTGCAATCTCTCAGGCCAGGTCCACTTCTCTACGAGTCAGTCATCTTTTTTTATTTCGGGCAGATCACGCCAAACGCACCAATCTGCGCACCAGCCACTCGGTGCAAAGCAGCCCACAGATCGTGGCCAAGACCCACCAGTTGTCCCACAGCCGGTTTGGCTGGTCTAACTTGATTGTCGTGCGGCTCCGATCGCGCAGCATCGTGACCAGCGGCGCCTCGGCCGTGCCATCGCCGATGGCCTCTTGCAGTCCGACAAACGCCTTGCCGCCGGTCTTGTCGGCCAGTTCTCGCAGGAGCTTGTCGTTACGTTGTGGGTTCTCGCGCTCCAGGTCGGGCACTTTGACCTGGATACGGCGCGTTAGCCGTTCCTCGGCCGCGTCCGGCACGGGCAGTTCCAACCGATAGGCCCCTTCTACTCGGACGGTGAATTGACCGGCAAAGTTCCCGGGTCTGGCCGCGTCCGCCAGCAAGTTGACGGTTTGTTGCGTGCTATCCGGCGCAAAGACTTGCAGGCTCACCTGCGGCGCGACCAGCGGATCCAACTGGGCGTTGCTCAGTTGGGCTCTGACGGCCACGGTGTTGCCCAGCACGTAGCGATCTCGCTCGACGAGCAGCACGCCGCGGTTCGACCCACGTAGCAGCCGACCTTGCGAGACGTAGCGAATCAACTTGGTATAGAACCGCTCAAAGTAGGCTTCGTCGACGCTGCGCAGCCGCCACATTTCGCCGCTGCCCATGTAGAAGACGCGGCCGGCGCCAAAAAACTGCGCGGCCATGTAGACCGGTTGCTTGTCCCGATCGCGCGTTTGCGGATCCGAAAAGCGAGCGTAAACCGTGGCGCCCGGCTTATTGCCTTCGACGGCGTAGTAGCCGTAGACGCCGTGGAAATCACCCCATGCCTCGGCGCTGGCCGGAGGCGAGTCTTCGATCATCAAGAACTCCGCGTCCTTGCCATCTTGTGTGAACTCGATCGGCCATGCCTCTTTGGCGCCGTAGCGACCGTCATCGATCGACGTCAGCCGCTTCTGGAACACCACGGGGTAGAGATCGCGAATCTTGGCCATGCTGGCGGCTTGCAACTCGTCCGTATAGATCGGCCCGGCGATGACGATCAATCCGCCTGCTTGCTCGCTGACCCAACGATCGAGCGCGTCAATCTGCGTGGCGGCCAACTCGGTCCAATTGGGATCGAAGGCGACGATGCAGTCGTACTCAAACAGCTCTTCGCGCGTCGTGGGGAATTCGTCCAGGATCTCATTGGCGTCTTGCGAAACGCCTTCGCTGCCGGTTTGCAGCAACACATCGACCACGATCTCTTTATCGCGACGTAGTTGATTGCGCAAGAATTGATACTCGCGCGATGGTCCGCCAGCGAACAGCAACACCTTGGTCTTACGATCGACGATTTCGATATCGACCTCTTGCTGATCGTCGCCGGCGTAGGCGTCTCGCGGGGGCGGAATCACGCGGAGCCGCAATGTCTTGCGACCGACAACGTCCGGCACCAACTCGAATTTGACCGGAGTCACTTCGCCATCTGGCCCCAGCGTGACTTGCTCCGTGGCCTCGACCTTGGCGGACTTTTCATCGATGCGACCCCCCGTGCTGGCCTCGCTCGAAAGCAATTCCACCGTGACGGTCTGGCCTGGCATGCCTTGGGCTTGCAGGTAGCCGGTGGCGGTGTACTTGTCGCCGGGATAGGCCCGCGCGGGAGCGACGAAATCGCTGATCCGCACATTGATGTTCTGGCGATCCGACCCGATGCCGATGGTGTAGATCGGGATACCGATGTCGCGGGCCAGCGGCAATACCGACGTAGGCTCCGGGCCGGCGTTCTGCTGACCGTCCGACACGAGCACCAGCGCCGACACGGGTTGCGTGCGCTCTTCCAACAGCATCTGCCGCAGGGCCTGGCCGAGGCGTGTCTCGGCGCCGCGGGCGGCGAGCGCTTCGGCCCATTTGAATTCTGTCTTGGGGCCCGCTTTGCCGCCGGACTGCGTGAACTGCTCTAGCTCTTCCGGCGTGAACTTGTTGAGCGTGTCGACGCGGCCCGTTTCTTGATCGAAGCGAGCTAGCACCACGTCATGCTTTTTGCGCAGGTCGTCCAAGAAGCGCGAGTCCGCGAGCGCCGTGATCACGCGCTGTGCGCGGCTGGGGTCCGCCGGGACGGGCGTGGAATCGTCGTTATCTTGCAAACCCATGCTGAGGCTGGTGTCCATCAGCAACACCACGCGTGAGTTGGCGACGTGATCGGACTCGTTCCGCCATTGCGGCTGAAGATAAATCAACAGCACGCCCAAAATCGCGGTAATCCGCAACGTGGTCAGCAGCACGGCGATGGGGAGCCGGAGCTCGACGGAATCCTTGCGGTACATGTAGATGACAAACGTTATCAGCAGGGCCGTTACGCCCAGCGGTAGCAGCCAATCTGTCGAAGTCTCGACACGGCCCCACTCGAATGTGGTGCGCGTGGGACTTGCGGCGAGTAACCAGGCAAAGTGGTTCATCAGCGGGATACCTCCTTCGCCTTCGGGTGGTAGCTGACGACGTAGGCCAGCATTTGCTCTCCCACCAGGATGGCGATTAACGCGTAGAGGATCCAATCACTGAGGTTCGCTCCCGCTAGTTCGCGCGGAGTGACCTGAAAGTCACCCGCCTGACGATAGTTGTACTTAACCTTTTGCAGGCGATCCGCCAGGTGATCCCGAGTGGTCACCGTGAGATCCCCTTCGTCCGGTTCGACGTTAAAGGCAAAGTGCCTTGACTCCGTGTTGTTGTCGACGGTCGCCAGTTGCAGTTCATACATGCCGCTGGCGCCGGTTTCGTCGAGCGTCACCTTCATGCCGGCTGGCGAGATCACGGCGTCGTGCGTCACGGCGCCCCCTTCGATCACGCCGGGCGAAAGCAACCGGACGCGTGGCTGATACTGGGCGGCGTCCAACTCCAGCTTGATAGGCGTCCCCACCACGCGAGATTCGTCCGAGCGGTTATTGGCGCCCAGGTAAGACTGCAGTTCCAACAGGGCGACAATAAAGCTTGGATTCCGGCTCCAGTTGTTCCACTCCGGCGCGGCCGTGGAAAGGACCGCCACGACGCGCCCTTTGCCGAACTCACGCTCGACGACCAGTGGATCGCCATTGCGCAATTTGGCGGCGACCGACGCGCCGACGTCTGGCTTAGCGGTCCAGGCCTTGGGGACGGAGAAGTATTTTTCGACCGTGACGCCAGAGAGATAGCTGTTGCGCTCGCCGGCAAAAATCTGGAAGACGCCGCCATCCGTGGTTTCGATATCGGCGCTTGTTTCCAAACGATCAACCAGGAGTTGCGTCTCTCGCAATAACGGGGCGGGGAACAGGCCTTCGCCATTGCGATAAAGCTTGTCGTTGAAAAACTTGGCTTGCGTCTTGGCCCCGGTGAAGAAGACGACCGTGCCGCCGTTCTTCGTGTAGTTTTCCAGCGCCGTGATGGCCGTGGAATCCAAACGCTCCAAGTCGGTCAGGTAGATCGTGCGGAATTTTTCCAGCGGATGGTTGTTGAGATACTCTGGCCGCTCAATCTGCGGTTGCAAGCCGGTGCGGACCTGGCCACCCGGCTGAAACACTGCGTCGAGGAATCGCGCGTTCTTGCCGTCATCATCGCCATCGATCAATAGCAGTGGCACCGTCAGCGGCAGATCGACCAGCGCATAGCGTTCGTTGTCCGTCTGCACCGCGTCTCCCGGTGGGAGCTTGGCCGTTACGTGGTGCGTGCCTGCCGTGGGAAAAAAGACTTCAAAGCGGCGGGTCTCGCTGCGGCCAGGGGCGATCTGGTCGATGGTGATCGAAGGGCGCTCGCGGCCATCTTCCGCCAACAGAACGTCCACATTCTCTAGCGGCGTGGAACCAAAGTTCTTGACCGTCACGCTCATGGGCGTCGGCACATTGGCGGCGCGAGTGCCACCCAGTGGCGCGAGCGCCGTGATCGCCACGTTCATGCGGGCGGTGTCGACGCAGTTCACCAGGTGGAGATCCGCGACCTCGTCCCGCAGTTTTTCCAATTGCTCGGCCACGGCGACGGGGTCTTCCCAGTCGCGGGCCCGGAAGTCCGAGACGATGTAGATCAAGCTATCTTCGCCGGCGGTCTCCGGAACCAGCTTGCGCGCGGCGGCCAGCGCCGGCTCCAAGCCCACGGCCGATTCCGATGGCTGCAAGATCTTTAGCCGCTCTGCCAGGCTGGTTTCGAACTTGGAATCGACGCGCTCGCGGTTCAGGTCGTATTGCGCGCCGGCGTCGCCCTGCTGGGCCTGGCTGAACCGCAGCACGGTAAACGTCTGCGGCGTGGGCTGCCGCGCGGACTGCGTCCCCAACCGCTCGATCATCCCCTTGGCCTGCTCGAAGGCGCTGGTGTCTCCCCAGCGGTCGGACATGGAGAAGCTATCGTCCAACAGCACGATGTGGTTGGTCTTGGCGTCACCGAACAGGCGGGCCCATTGATTTTGCAACAGCGGCTGCGCGAGGATCAACACCACGGCGGCCACCGCGGCGATACGCAGCAACAGCAGCAGCAGCTCTTTGAGCTTGATCCAGGTGTTGTTTTTCTTCTTGCTGCGCAGCAAGAACTCCATGGCTGCCCACTGGACGCGGCGCTGCCGCATCAAGTTGATCAGATGGATCAGAATGGGCACTGCCAGGAGGCCAAGACCCCACAGCAAGCCGGAATTTACAAAG
>Ga0105046_10013108_pt1 | contig 12854 bp, 7 predicted proteins | sample MAT03_FD_78385 | JGI IMG/M metagenome (GOLD analysis project Ga0105046, IMG submission 78385) | Freshwater microbial communities from Lake Fryxell liftoff mats and glacier meltwater in Antarctica - MAT-03 (megahit assembly) | ecosystem: Environmental > Aquatic > Freshwater > Ice > Liftoff... | reverse complement strand
GCCACGGCAGCCTCGGTGGGATTGACCTGCGTGGTATCGCCGGGGAGATACGGACGCAGGCGCTGCAGCGAGTCGATCGCCAGCGCCAATCGCAGCTCACCGCTGCGCCCTTTCCGCAGCCCGAAGGTGCCTGACCCGGAACCCTTCGCCTCGCCCACGCGCAGGAGCAGCGAATCCAGGGTCAGCAACCCATCGTGCGCTTCCGCGACCAATGCCACGGTGTCAACGCGAATACGGTCGATCGCTGAGGCGCGCAGATCCACCACGACACGGCCCTCGAGCGTGGCAACTGAATTTCCACGCCCATTCAACTCGATACGGCCAGCGAGCTTTGTCGCAATCGCATTCGGAAGCACCCGTTGCAGATTGAGCGAGTCCACCAGCAGCACCACGTCTGCGAACGACGGGCCGCGGGTCGGCACGCCGAAGCGCCCGACGATCGAGAGGCCGCCGGAACTGTCCACCTGCAGTGCCGAGTTCACGGCCATGTTAGAGAGCACACCACGCAGCGTCAGCGAGCCGGTGGCCGCTCCACGCAGTCCGAGCGCCGGTGCAATCCGCCCCATCGCCGGCAGCGAGAGCGGATCGAAGAACAGCTTCGCATCCACGCGCGGTTCGGCACCGGCGATGTTCACCCGTGCGGTGCCGTTGATGCGAGAGGTGAGGCCATCGACGCGATGTGCCAGCGCGAGGCGCGTCGAGAGCCACCCGTCCGTGCGACCGCTCACCGTCACCACGCCACCGATCCGTCCTCCCAGTGGCGCGAGCGCGTCGCTGGCGAGCGTCACCGGGAGCGGTGCGACATCCAGCCGCAGGTTCTTCGTCAGTATCGTCGTGTCGACGCTGCCAACGATGCCGCGCATGCGCACAGACAGGGGTCCCGCCTTCCGGTCCACGAATCGGAACTGTCCGTCGATCGTCGCACCGGTGAACGGCCCACGGGCCGCCAGCGTACCGCTCAGCACACCGTCGCGCGGTATCGTGACGTCAGGCAGCAACCGCCTCAGCAGTCGCATGTCGAGTGAATCCAGCCGTACCGCCACATTGTTGAGTCGCGTGTCGTCCCGGTCGAACCCGAAGTCGAGCACACCCGCCAGCCGGGCGCGTTCGAGCGTCAACGAGAGATCGGTCAGGCGCACATCGCTCGACGTGCCGTTGAGCACATACTGCACCGCGCCGATCCGCCCCGTACCCCCGGTGGGCAGCGTCGGCACCAACCACAGCCAGTCGTCGGTGAGGACAGAGGGCGCGGTCGCAGAAATCCTGCTGTTCCCAGTCTGCAGATTGTACTGTCCCTCCAATGACGCACGTGATGACGGCAGACCGGCCAGCACGTTCCGAAACCAGACGGAGTCGCTGTTGACGAAAACAGTGCCCGACACACTCCGCAGATCCAGCACCGGCGGGTGAAATGGTTTCACGATTGCGCTGCCGCTGGCAATGTCAAAGCGCTGCCCGGTTTCGCCTGGGTACTTGATCCGGGCGTACGGCGCCGTGAGCGTGACGTGCTCCAGCACGGTGATGCGCTGGTAACCTCCCGACACCGCACGAACCACCGGTCGCAACTTCCCCGCCAACGCGAGCTGCAGCACCGAATCCTTCGCTCGCGCCGATCGCCACGGCTCGACCTGGTACGGGCTGCGCGCCGTGATCGTCGCGTCAACCAACGTCACGTTCCGCAACTCCACCCAGTCGCCAAACTGTCGCTTCTTGCCGCGCGGGCGAGATGTCGTGTCGGGAAAGATGATCGCGTCCCAGTTCCAGCGCCGTCCGGGCAGGCGGTCCAGCACGATCACCGCACGTTCCGCACGCACATCATTCAGAATGACCCGACGGTTCCACAGGTCGATGAGAGACCAACGACCGCGCACGAGTGGCACCGCAATGAACGGCGCACCAGCCGAATCGGTGATCACGACATCGTGGATCGTTGCGGTGGTCCACAGCGGACCATCGATCACACCGATCCGCACCCGTCCGGCGAACTGATTGTTCAACGCCCGCTCAATCGCCGCCCGCAACTTCTCGCGTCCCCAGGCGGTGCGCGGCAGCAGTATCACCGCTGCCACCGTGAGCAGCAGTGCGCTGCCTAGACAGAGCGCAATCGCTTTGGCGAGTCGCTTCATCGTCAAAAGGCCTCGCCGATCGACAGATGCAACGTCAATCGATTGAAGATGCCTCCCAGGCCTGTACCATTCGCCGGATTGAAGCTTCGCGTGCTGTTGATCTGAAAGAGCCCTTCACGCTGCTCGATCCCGCGCGCGGCGAGCCAGCCGGCATCGCTGGGCACCAACTCGGTGATCACACGAAGCTCCTCGGTGAGCCGCGGGTTATAGCCAAGATCGACGCGAATCGGGCCCACTGGACTCAAAAAACGCACTCCGATACCCGGCGTGAACGCGGCCGCGGTGCCCCCAAATTGCGCGCCGACCGATCCGCCATCGATGAAAGCGGCAACGGTCAACGGTCCTCGCAGCTTGTAACGCACCTCGACCGACCCCTCGACCATAGTCTCCGCGCCAAGCGGCTTGGGCAGGAAATCGGCGTCAACAAAGTCGGAAGGGAGCCGAGCGTCACCTGCCTTTGCCGTGGGGCAATCCGGAAGCTCGATGCGAAACGTGCATGGCAGGCGGGGATTCGACACCGTGTCGGCAAGGAGACGCTGGAACGTGGCCGAGTCCGGCTGAAATGCCGAGCGGGCGATCACCAGCACGCGCGGCCCCAGCTGATTCTCGCCGTATCCGCGCACCGACCGTGCGCCACCGGCATAGAACCGTTTGCGTGGCAGAATTTCCGCCTGTGTCATCTGGCCGTCGCGCCGAACTCGCCCGCGCACGATACCGGCCCGCCCATGGACCGCCAGCGTGAGCCGATCCGACACGTGGAAGTATTTGGCCCCTTCCACTTCGGCGCGACTGTACCCCAGCTGCGACCCCGTCCACGCGCTGGCGAACTCCAATTCCGTACGCCACGCGAAACCCCGCGTGGGTCCGATGGGATCGTCGCGCCGGTCGCTGGACGCCGTGATCGAGAGTGGCGCCAGTCGTTTGGTGCCGCGCAGCAACGCCAGCGAGATCTGATCGCAGGCGCCGAAGTTTGCACAATAGTACGCATCCTCGGCCGCTACATTCGTGAACTCGAGCCGGTACTGTGCACTGACCGGAATCGTTCGCGTCACGTTGCGCGTGAAACTGGCGCCAACACCGCCACCCTGATCGACGAAGACGCCCGGCGATGACCGGCGATATCCGAACAGACTTAAACCGGTCTGATTGCGACTGTCGCTGAGCCAGCGGCGGCGCACATCGGCGTTGACCTGAAACGTGGGCTCCAGAAACTTCGGTGAATTCTGCGAATTCGTGTTGGCGAGCACATTGTTGAAGGGAAACTTGCCGACGAGCTGATCAGCCAGCAGGTTTCCGACGGTGGTCTGCAGCGTGAGCCGACCCGCAGTAGCGCGAAAATTGGCATCGGTGTAGCGCGCGTCGACCTGAAAAAAATCGACCGTGCTGGCACCACCGGTGACGCGAAACGCCTTGGTTGGCAACTCCTCCACCTGGGCGATCAATCGCTTCAACGCATCTGTGCTTCCCGGCTCCACGCTAACGACTGCACGCTTGAAGAACCCCGCTTCATACAGCGCACGCTGACTCTCCGCCATACCAACGCGTGAGTAGGGCCGGCCAGCTTTCACCTGCATTGTGTTGGCAACCACCCGCGGGTCGTATCGCTCCGTGCCCTCGACCCGGACCGACTCGACGTAGGTGCGGTACAGCTTTGCCACTTCGAGAGTGACCGTTGCACGCGGACTGTTGGTATCCACCACCGCCACCGGCGTCACCGTCATGTCGCCGTACCCTTCCTTGTCGAGCTGCATTGCAATACGCGCACCGATCGAATCGAGCTTGATCAGGTCCAGCGGCTGCCCCGGCTCCACGATCACGAGCTTGCGCAGCCCGTAACGCACCAGGAGCGTATCCAGATCACCCAGCCGCAACTCACCGATCGTCGTGGCAGGACCTTCCACCACCTTCAGTGTCAGCTCCACCACCCCTTCGTCGCGGTTCACGATCACCGGCGTCACCTGCGCCGAGCGCCATCCGCGCTTCCAGTACAGCACGCGAATCCGGAGCAGGTCGCGATCTAGTTCAGCGCGATCCAGCACGACGCGTTTCCTGGGCAGGAACGGCAGCGGAATACTGAAGAATGAGCGGGATCTGGTGGGTACCGTGGCGATGGCCAGTTGCAGCTCGGCGGTCGAGAGATTCACATTCCCCTCGATGCGAAGGGATGCGAGTTCCGGTCGCTCCACCACCCGTTTCAGCCGCTGTCCCTGCGTCACCGGCCCCGACAGCATCAGCCCAATCAACAGAACACCCGCCACAGCAATGCCGCGGCGGGTGAGACCCCTGAAACCGACCGGCCAGGTCAAAGCCCGGCCAGAAGGGTGTCGTTGTTGGCTGTCGCCGAAATGCGCTTGATCAACCACTCCATCGCGCCCATCGGTGGCATCTGCTGCAGTCCACGGCGCAGCATGTAAATCGATTGCACCTGCTCCGCCTTGTACAGCTTCTCTTCGCGGCGCGTGCCGCTCGCCGGGATGTCGATCGCCGGGAAGATCCGTCGCTCGGCCAGACCACGATCGAGCTTGATCTCGCAGTTGCCGGTTCCCTTGAACTCTTCGAAGATGACATCGTCCATGCGCGAACCCGTTTCCACCAGCGCGGTCGCGATGATCGTCAGACTGCCACCACCATCTTCCGGCGCCACGTTTCGCGCGGAGCCGAAGAAGGCCTTCGGCTTGGCCATGGCATTCGCATCCAACCCGCCGGACATCGTCCGCCCCGTACCGCGATTCGCCGTGTTGAACGCGCGACCCATGCGCGTGATCGAGTCCAGCACGATGACGACGTCCTTGCCCATCTCCACCAGACGATGCGCGCGCTCGGTGACAATCTCCGTCACATCCACGTGGCGCTGCGCCGGCTGATCGAAGCTCGACGCAATCACTTCGCCAACCTCCCACGAGATCGCTTCGCTCACCTCTTCCGGGCGCTCGTCCACCAGCAACAGCATCAGAATCGCATCGGGGTGATTGAGATGCACCCCTTCGGTGATCGCTTGCAGGAGCGTCGTCTTACCGGCTCGCGCCGGAGCCACGATCAAGGCGCGCTGACCGTAGCCGATCGGAGCGATCAGATCGATGGCGCGGCGCGTGATTTCGTGACCAACCTTGGCTGGCCGACCAGTTTCCAGGGTCAGACGCTTGATCGGGTATGACGCCGTGAGGCTCTTGAAATCCTTGCGGCGAATCTCGGGATCGGGCGCCGCTTCATTGATCGTCGTGATTTCACACACGGTGGCGCGACGACGCTGATCGTGCCCCCACGCTGCGGTGACCAGATCGGCGCGACGCAGTTGGAACTGCTTCGCCATCCAGCCGGGAATGAACGGGTCGCCGGGTTGCGGCAGGTAGCTCGCGGCACCGCGTCGAATGAAGCCGCCGTCGCCCCGTGCGGGATCGTACCACCCGGTGATCGTCGCCTCTGCGGTGACGATGCTGCTCCCTGGCACCTCGGCTCGCTCCTGCCGCTCCGGACGCGGACCGCGCTCCTGACGATCCTGTCGCGGACCGCGATCCTGACGCTCGGGGCGAGGACCACGCTCCTGGCGTTCAGGGCGAGGACCGCGCTCCTGGCGTTCAGGGCGAGGACCACGCTCCTGGCGCTCAGGTCGCGGACCACGCTCCTGACGAGGCGCACTGTTCACATCCGGTGCCAATCCATCGGCAGCGGGTGCGCCTTCGCCGTCACGAAATTTGTTGCGACCCCGCCCGCGGCGACGCTGAAAGCGCCCATGACGTTCATTCCGGTCAGCTGCGTTGCGTTCTCCGTTGCTGCGATCACCGTTGGTTCGGTCTTCGGTCGGGCGCTCACCGCCGTTGCGCTCGTTCGGAGGGCGATCGGCAACACGTTCTGTGGACCGATCGGCTCCAGCGTCGTTTGGCTCGACCACGCGATCCTCGCGCGCCGGAACGTTCGCTGTTTCCTCGCGTTCCTCGCGCGGTGGCGGTGGCGGTGGCGGCGCGGCGGGCGCGACAGGCGGAGCACTGACAACCGTCAGTGCGACGACCGGCGCTTCATCACCTGCAGTTTTCTTCGGGCGACCGCGCGGTTTCTTCACCGGTGCAGCGTCACTCACCACCACAGCGACGGGCGCGGTCACAACCGCCGCCGGCGCATCGCCAACTTCTTTGTACGGGTTGGGCTCCTCGCCCTGCGCGGTTTTGCGCGGGGAACGTGGACCGCGCCCCGGGGCGGGGCGGCGACTCTCGGTCATGTCATCCATGTGCTACGTGGTTACTGGGCACGGCACGGTGCGAAATCACCGGCGCGCAAGGTGCACGCAGCGCGCGACACCTCTCCGACAACCGCAACACGACGAATCACGCCATCTGGAACGATGCACGGAAACAACGCTGCTGCGATGAAAAAATCTGGACGGGCGATTGCCCACACTGCGACACACTACTCAGAGGCTGCGACGATACGTCGTACGGACGATCGAGGAACACGCCACCAGTCGCGAGGAAACAGACACACGGCGAATGGTGAGAGGCATTCAGGGGGATGGGCAATCGGCCGCACCGACCTCGGATGCACACGTTCGGGGGAGAACACCCGCGTGGACTCGCAGGGCTTCCATCGCTCGACCGCTTGCACCAGAGTATCGTCACAGGGTCGCGCGAGCGCAAGCCATCCCACCCAGCTCAGCGCGAATCCGGTCGCACCGCCGGCCGTCGCGGTGCGAGAGCCGCCCTTGGGGCTGACCCTAGATTTGACACATGACCACGCTTTCCGATCCCCGCACCGCCGTGGCACAGGCGGTGTCCGACTATCAAGCCACCGCTGACACCGGCGCACTGTTCGCGACGCTCGACCGGATCGCTGCCATCGCCATGCCCGACGCGATCATCGAAGCGGCTGAGCCATTTCGCACGATTCCCGAGGTGGCCGGTCCGCTTTATGAAAAAGTGGTCGCTGCCCAGCCATTGAACGCGCGCGCGCTCGTCATCCTCGCCAATGCCTATTGGCTCAGTGGACGCGGCCCGGTGGCCGTTGGCGAACTCGCCGAACGAGCGATTGCCGCTGACCCATCCAACCGGGGCGGCTGGCACATGTGGGCGCTCAGCGAAAGCGACCCCCGTGATCGCACCACGCGGTGGAAGCAGATCGTCGACCGCTTCCCCGACGACGAACTGGCAATGGCGAACCTCGCCGACAACGCCGCAGCGCTCGCCGGCGCAGAAAAAGACTACGACGCGCTCGACCTCGCCGTCTACACCTACGAGCAGCTCCTCGAGCGAGCAACCCAACCCGAACAGCGCGACGCGCTGGACACTGCGCTGCGCTCACTCCGCGGCTGGAAATTCTAGGCATGCCGCAACCCGACTCACCATTGCCGACTTCCGCAGACACCCGCGCGTTCTGGTTTCCTCGCCTTCGCGGCGGGATCACGGTTCTCGCCGGTGCGCTGGCCTACGTCGCCGTCGCCTCCGCCTTCGGGAACGACGCCAGCTTCGGCACCGCGCTCGTTGGAATGCTCGGTTCGCTCGCCGCCATGGGCTGCGTCTGGTGGCTTGAAGCACGCCGCGCCGCGAAGCATCACAAGGGCTGAGCGGGGCCCGCTGGCTGACGAAGCACGCGCCACCGCTGCGCGCACGTTCTCACGCGCTCCTTACCTCGCGGGCGGCACCACATAACCGGTCTTCGTGCGCTCCAACCGCGCAATCAGCGAATCGACGGCGTTGAAATAGACGTTGAATCGTTTGATCGACCGTGGATTGAACGACGGATCGAACGGACTCACGCTCGGTCCACCCGCCACCTCGAGAATGGCATCGTAGTCATACCGCGTCACCTTGCCACTCTTCGGATCGCGCCACTCGCCGCGCTGCGCCAGTGCGCGATTCTTCGGCCACACGCCAAGCGGCAGCGCAAAGGTGCGAACCTTGTAGCCGGGAACAGCCGAGTCGATCGCCAACTGGCCGCGCGCAATCTGCTCCTGAACGAATGACTCCGGATACCTGGCCAGATTGGCGTGCCAGAGTGTGTGGTTGCACAGCTCGAACCCCTGGTCGCGCAGGAACTGCACCTTCCTGAAACGCCACTCGGACTTCTGTCCTTCAATGTTCTTGTCGCCGAAGAAACTGCGCCCCGCCGCTGCGCCACTGAGCATGCAGAACGTGGCGCGCGGCTTCCAATCGGGGTGCTTCCGCGCGAATGCCAGCCATATCCCCACCGCGCTCTCCGGATCCACCTCGAGCTTCCCATTCCGCTCGATGTAGCGGAACTGCGATGCGGATGCGTCGTCGAACGTGAACACGACCGGCCGCTTCCCTGGCAAAACATCAATCCGCCTGTCGATCAATTGTGCCACCGTGATCGGCCGATAATCATGCGCGTACAACGTCTCGAGCGTCTGACGAAAGCGCGCCTTCGTAATCGTCCACGTCGCGTCGGTGTTGTCCACCAGATGCACCATCAGAACCGGCACCTTCCCCATGGACGAAGCGGCGTTAGAGGTGACCGGGCCGCGCAGCGTGTCGGCCACCGACTCACGCACATCGCGTGCGATCGTCTTGGCGACGTTGTCCGCACCCTGAACTGCAGAAGTGCCACCAGATGAGGGGGAGCAGGCGAAGTAGAGCGGCGCCAGCAGCGCTGGTGAAATCAGGCGAAACGTGAACACGGTGGTCGGAGTAGAGGGGCGCGTCGATGCCGCAGCGCATCGACCCACACACAAACTACACCAACTCCGATCCGATCATCCGCGCCCTCCGCCTGCGCCAGTGGCGGCGGTGCCTTTCATCAGACGCAACCATTCATTCGATGTGCCGGAGTATCCCGGGAAAACGCGCGCCAGATCCCGCCCGCCGAGATGCGTTTCAACCACTTCGCCGAAGACCGCACGGAAGTCGGTCGTCAGAGCCAGATCGCGCCCCTCGTTCAACTGCTCCGGCTCCAATCCGGGCCATCGTCCGTGGACGTCACGTCCGTGGACATCACCACCGATGACAAACATCGCGCCCGCATGGCCGTGATCGGTGCCGCCGTTGCCGTTCTGCCGGGCCGTCCGACCGAACTCGGTCATCGTCAGTATCACCACATCGCCCATTTTATCGCCAAGGTCTGCCACCAGCGCCGCCACACCGTCGCCAAACTCTCGAAGTCGATTCGCCAGCTGGCCCGTGGCACCGCCCTGATTGACGTGCGTATCCCAACCACCGATATCGGCAAACGCGATCTCGAGCCCCACGTCGGACTTGACCAGCTGCGCGATCTGCCGCAGCCGTCGTCCGAAATCGGTGGCGGGATACTGTGCACCGTTGGCAGGCGCATACTGCTGTGGACTGGCGGCACGCAGCATCTTCACCGCCTCGAACGTGTCGCTGCCAGCCGCGTGAATCACGTCGGCGCGTCCAGTCCGATAGAGCGCTTCGAGTCGGTCGGCCTGCGATCCCGTGGCGCGCACGGTGAACTCCTCCAGTGAGTTCATCGCCACCACCGGGCTCGGACCTTCCAGAATCCGCGGCATTTGCGCCGTCATCGAGACGGCCGTGAACGGTTTCGGCGCACACGGCGCCGCGGCCTCGCAGGTTCCCGACACCGCCAGACAGCGGTTCAGCCACCCATCCGTCGTGCCTTTCCGGTCGGGCGTCCCGCTCTCCATGTAGTCCTGCGCATCGAAGTGCGAGCGCGTGGTGCTCGGGCTGCCCACCGCGACAATCGGCGCCAGCAGCCCGCGATCGTAGAGCGGCTTGAGTGACCGCAGCGCCGGGTGCAACCCGAATCTGCCATCCAGATCGAGCGCCCCCGCAGCGCCAGCCATCAACGATGGACGCGCAATCGCGATGTTGGGACGCAGTGTGTAATACGCCGGCTCGCCGTGCGGTACAACGACGTTGAGCGCATCGGCCGCCCCGCGCTGAAAGATGCAGATCAGCACCTTCCCCTTCGCGGCCCTGGGGAGTTGAAGACCGAACGTCGTCCGCCGCAGAAACGACGGGGTGAGCCCCATCGTCACCAGTGCCATTGCCCCCGACCTCATGAACACGCGTCGATCCATTCCCGCCCCTGCGAAAGTGTGCCCCTGCGTAACTGTGCCGACGCGTCAACGACGCTGAAATTCCGGTGATCCGATTGCGAGCCCGATGATCTGCGCCAGACCGTGGGGCGATCCGCTGCCGTCGAATCGCACACCAGGCCCCATCCCCTTCGCCAATCGCGTTCCACGATCGGTGCTGACCACGGTGCTGCCGGTTGCACGCATCGCGCTGGCCTCGCTCATCGGTGAGCCCGGCGCCATGCCCGGCATCACGCTCGGTACGCTCTCGGAACCAGACACCGGATTCCCCTGTGCCCGCGCCTGATCGAGCATCGGATGGTCGCCGCTGATGAGAATCGCGCGCATGTCGCTACTCACCCCGCCGCCCAGCAGTGCCCGCACGACACCGTCAACCTGCTGATCACGCGGCAGGCTGTCGAGCGTTGCGAACAGCGGCCATGCGCGCACCGACACACCCGGGACGCTGCCACTGGCCAACGCCATCCCGAAGTTGATTCGGTTCAGGATCGCGCCGGTGTTGATCCATCCGTCACCAGTTTCCGGCCAGCCGTTGGGAGCCTGATGTTGATAGATGCCCTGTCCCAACCGCGCCACAATGCCCGCCGAACGCGCTGTGGTGTCCACACCGGCGTTCATCGCACGCAGCGCACTCACAACCACCTCGAAAGGCGATTTCACCTTCGCGCGCCACGCCGTCGCCGAAAAGAACTCCTCGCTGGTGACAATCGTGCGAACGACTTCACGGAGATCACCGCCAGTGCGGCGAAAAGTGCTTGCCGCACGCTGCACCAGCGCCAGCGGCGGCGTGTCGCTCACGAATCGCTGCGCGAGCCTGGTGGCGATAAACGTCGCGGTCGCAGGATGCGCTGCAAGCAGATCGAGAAGACGCTCACCTTCGGCGACGCCCTGTCCGGCCGGAAACGCAGTCCCCAGCACGGTCTTTGCGCCCGCATCGTGCAGCGCAGGATTAAAGCGAAATGCCGCCGTTTCATTGGGCCGCTCGATGCTCCATCCGGTCAGAATCCGCGCCGCCTCGGTCACATCCTGCTGCGTGTAGCCGCCATCCACTCCGAGGGTATGCAGCTCCATCAACTCACGTGCGTAGTTCTCATTCAACCCGCGCCGACGCTGCTGCACCCTGGCGACGACCGTAGCGCGCTGCGTCGGCAACAGCCCCGCCAACTGCGGTGCACGTTGCGCATACCGGCGCTGCGCAGCTTGCGCCAGACGAGGCGGAACCAGGCGTGGGCGCCCGCTATCGGCCGTACTCGCCTGGTTATCCAGGTAATACAGCATCGCCGGACTGTGAGCCACCGCACCGAGCAGATCGCGGAACTTCCCAAGCACGTGCGGTCGCACCGCGTCCTGCTCATACGACACCAGATAGTGCCGCATCGCGGCGCTCTTTCCGGCGAACACGTTGAAGTGATTGAGCCAGAAGTCCGTCAGCACCTCATCCAGCTGCCGTTCACTCACCACCGCCCGTGCCACCCGCGCTGAGACGAGCTGCTGCCCGATCACCTGGGTGCGCCGTCGCAAACGGAGATACTCGAGCGAATCGTCGCGAGAAACGCGCAGCGAATCACGCGTCATACCGCCCGTGGCGCGCCGCGCCATGCGCCTGAGCACCGGATTGGGGGGATACTCATCGAGCAGAGACGGGAGCGACAGGCCGAGGATCTCGTAACGCCCCTTTGCCGAATCACCGGATTCGTCGGCGAACCGCGTCGGCTCCAGTTGGGCGGCGATCCATCGGTCCACGCCGATGTCGCGGACCGTCTGCACATCACCGGGGCGCGCACCAAACGCCAGCCGATTCAGCGCCTGCAACACCTGCTGATCAGCGGTCTGCTCGCGCAGCGCAACGCTGGCAGCATCCGGCGTGGAGAGTCCTCGGACATCCACCACTCCGCGCGCACCAGTCGCACCGGCGCTTGCGCAGGCAACCGTACCCAACATCAGAAATAATGATCGAGCGCCGACAGTTGCTCCCACAGCTCGCTCCAGTCAGAGTCCTTGTTGCACAACAGACGTGCGCACACCGGGCGGCGTTAACAGCCTGTGACACTCGCACACTCGAGCGCGGCGCAGACAGATGAACTTTCGCGCTATCTGGCCGCACGACCTCGCAGTAGTATCCATGCATTCAGGTGACGTTCCTCATTGCGCGGCTCAGTCCGGTGCCTCGCGACTCACAAGCCATTGCTGAACGAATCGACGATGGACGACCTGACTGGACTGCCGCTGCGCGGCGCGTTTGTTGTCGCCGCCGCACACGCCATCGCGCACAGCAAAGGCACCGCTGGCGAGGGCGCGATGCTCGTCATCGACGTCGATCAGTTCAAACTGGTCAACGACACCCACGGCCACCTGACGGGCGACGCGGTGCTTGCGCTCGTGGGTGATCTGCTGCGTCGCACGCTGCGACGCGGCGATCTGGCGGCGCGGTGGGGCGGCGATGAGTTCGTGGCGCTGCTGCCGGGCGCGCCGATTTCACGCGCTCGCGACGTCGCGGAGCGACTGGCGGCAGCGATTCGCGGCCACAGCGGTCTCCTCGATGCCGATCGTCAACCGCTGATGATCACCGTCAGCATCGGCGTGGCAGCGTTCCCGTCCCACGGCGCCGACCCGGAAGCGCTGTTCGCGGCGGCCGATCGCGCGATGTATCAGGTCAAGCGGCGTGGCCGCGACGGCGTCGCGGTCTCTGGCGGCGCGCACGGCGCGGT
>Ga0105046_10013107_pt1 | contig 12854 bp, 10 predicted proteins | sample MAT03_FD_78385 | JGI IMG/M metagenome (GOLD analysis project Ga0105046, IMG submission 78385) | Freshwater microbial communities from Lake Fryxell liftoff mats and glacier meltwater in Antarctica - MAT-03 (megahit assembly) | ecosystem: Environmental > Aquatic > Freshwater > Ice > Liftoff... | reverse complement strand
CGCCCGTCACGCCGCCCGTCACGCCGCAAGCCCGGCCGTCGCAGGCACGCGGCCCATCGCCGCGCCTGGCCCAGCCACTCAAAAGGCAAACACCTTCGAGCAGCGCCTGGCCGCAGGCCGTCTCGCAGCCGATCTCGCAGCCGATTTCGCAGCGCCTTGTGCAGGCCGGGGTGCAGAACGAAGCCGCGAACAGTAGTCCTGCCAGCACCGCAGCGGCGGCCCCGCCCAGCCTGAACCTCAGCCTGCCGCGTGCCGCCTCGGCCGCCTGGCGGCAACGCAACCCGGCGCTGGACGACAGCCGCGCCAACACCCGGGTGCCGATGAACCTGGCCGCTTTGGTCGACCGGGCACTGGGCGGCGCCGCCTCAGGCCCCATCACCGAAGAACACCTGGCCGACGGCAGCGTGGTCTTTCGCCGTGGCAAAAGCTGCGTCATCGCCAAGCCGAACCGGTCGCAGGCCATCGACCCCTTCAACAGCAGCTCTTCACCGAAGCCACGGCTGATCGACAGCTGTTGATGGACCGTTTCAAACGGGCCGATTCAGCGCCCTGGCCCGCTCTTCTTCCTGTGCAAGCGCAGCACCCGCCGCTGCACGTTGCCGGTGGTGGTCATGGGCAGGGCATCGATGAACTCGATCTCTTTCGGGTATTCGTACGACGCAAGCCGACCACGCACGTGCTGCTGCAGTGCCTGCACCAGCGCGCTGTCACCCACGTGGCCGGCTGACAGCACCACGTAGGCCTTCACCACGGCGCCGCGCTCGGCGTCGGGCTTGGGCACCACGGCCGCGTTCGCCATGGCGGGGTGTTTGACCAGACAGTTCTCGATTTCGCTGGGGCCGATGCGGTAACCCGCAGCCTTGAAGACATCGTCGCTGCGGCCCTGGTACCAGAGGTAGCCCTCGGCATCCATCACCGCGGTGTCGCCGGTTCGGCACCTACTCTCGGCCTGGCTGCCCGTGAACTTCGCGGCAGTGGCATCGTCACGTCGCCAGTAGCCGAGGAAAAACACGGGGTCGGGATGTCCGTGCACATCCAGCCGGTGCACGGACACGTCGCCCGGCGTGCCGCGCGGGCACTCGCGGCCGGCGTCGTCGATGACAGCCACCCGGTGCCCCGGAAACGCGCGGCCCATGCTGCCGGGCTTGGCTGGCCATGCCGATCTGACCTGCCCCGCAGCGTCGACGAAGGTGCCGCAATTGCCGACGATGTAGTTGATCTCGGTCTGGCCGAACATTTCGTTGACGGTGACCCCCAGGGCCCGCTGGCACCAGTGAAACGCCGTGTCACCCAGAGCTTCACCCGCGCTCATGATGGAACGCAACTTCAGCTGGTAACGCCGGGCCGGCTTGGGGCACGGCCTTCATCATGGCCTTCAGTGCCGTCGGGAACAGAAAGCTGTGGGTGACACGGTGCTGTTGCATCAGTTCAAACGCACGCTCGGCCGAAAAGCGACCCTGGAACGCAACGATGGGTCGGCCGAAGTACAGCGTGGGCAACAAGGCGTCCATCAAACCACCTGTCCAGGCCCAGTCGGCCGGGCTACAGAACCCCTCATCGCTGCTTTGCGGCGGGCCATGGCCAAACCAGTTCTGGCTGCAGACAAAGCCCGTCAGGTTGCCGATGAACGCGCGGTGCGGAATCAGCGCGCCCTTGGGCGGGCCCGTGGTGCCGCTGGTGTAGGTCAGCACGGCAGGCTCGTCGGCAGCGGTCTTGCAGAGGCTGAACGGAGCGCGCGCTCGGGCCAGCAATTCGGGCCAGCTCCAGTCGCCCTGCCCCACCGCATCGCCCACCGCCACCAGACCTCGCAGGGTCGGGCAATCGGCGCGCACGGCCTGAACCTGGGCGATGGAGGTCTCGTCGGCGATGGCCAGCAGCGCGCGGCTGTCTTGCAGGCGATAGCCCAGGGCCTCGGGTCCGAACAGCATCGACAGTGGCATGACCACGGTGCCCATCTGATACAGGGCCATGTGCGCGATGGCGGTTTCAGGCTGCTGAGCCATCACCAGCGCGACGATGTCGCCCCGCCGCACACCCAGACCTTTCAAGGCGTGGCTCAGGCGGTCGGCCTGCGCCTGCAATTCACCGTAACTGAAGTTGCCGCTGCGGCCGTCTTCGTGTTGCCAACTGATGGCCACCCGGCGCGCCGTGACAGGCCGCGCAGCCCAGCGGGTGCAGCACACCTGCGCCATGTTGAACTGCCGCGGTACGCGCCAACGAAAGCCCTGGTGCAGTCCGGCGTGGGCGTCCTCGCCTTGATGGGTCTTCTTCGTGCAGGGAGCTTACGGGCAGCGGTTGAACCCATCGGCTCAGGCCTTTCCCCAGGTCAGGCGCATCCGCACTGGCTGGCAGCAAGTCACTCTGCCGCGCTTGGCTTCGCCTTCGTCGGCTTGGCTGCGGTCGGTGCAAATTTCAAGTTCGCAGCGCCGCGGCCGAAATCCAGGGACCGCCTGCACCTCGTGGCATCAGCCAAGCAATCTAAAAGATCAACCTATGCAGTTTGCCGAACTCTCCTCAGTCAAACACCGCGTCCGCCTTGGCGTACCGCTGCCATTCAGCGTGCGCGACGCCGACAAAACCCTGCTGCTGGCTCGGGGCCACCAGCTCGACTCCTACGAGCAACTGACGGCGCTTTTCAAGCGCGGCGCGTTGGTCGACATGGCCGAGTTGGTGACGGTCCGCGACGAAGTGCTGCAGGCAACCCGACAAGAACTGCCCGGCATCTGGTCACGTTGCCTGTCGCAGATTTCACAGACCTTGATGGCACCCAGCGACGAAACATTTGGGCAAGTGCTGGAACAAGCCGCAGGCCCCGTGCAAGCGCTGATCGAACGCGATCCCGACCTGGCCATCTTCCAGGTCCTGCGTCAGGCTGGAAGCCGCGATACCGCTTACGGTGCGCAGCGTTCGGTGCAGACCAGCATCACCGCCTTCCTGGTGGCGCAGCGTCTGGGCTGGGACACACCCGAGTGCGAGCGCATCCTGAAGGTTGCGCTGACGATGAACATCTCGATGCTGGAACTGCAGGGCAAGTTGTCCAGCCAGAAGGTGCCGCCATCCGCAGAACAACGCGTCGAATTGCAGACCCACCCGATGCGCAGCCTGCGCATGCTGGAGTTGGCTGGCGTGAAAGACGAAGCCTGGCTGAGGGCCGTGCTGCAGCACCACGAACAAGAAGACGGCAGCGGCTACCCCAGCGGCACCACCGAGGTTGGCGAACTGGCCTCGCTCGCGCGCCGCGCCGACGTCTACACCAGCAAGCTCAGCGGCCGGTCCAACCGCGACGCCATTGCCGCCGATCTGGCCGGTCGGCAGATGTTCATGCAGGACGCGGCCCACCCGATCACAGCCGCGCTGGTCAAGGAATTCGGCATCTACCCACCGGGCTGTTATGTGCGCCTGGTCACGGGCGAACTGGCCATCGTGGTCGGTCGAGGTGAAAGCATCACGGCCCCCACCGTAGCCTGCCTAACCACGCCGCGGGGTGCACCACTGGCGACGCCGCAGCGCCGCTCGACGCAGGACCGCGCGAACGCCATCACCGGTGTGGTGGGCGAAAAAACCGCCAACGTCACGCTTCCGCTCGACCGCCTGGCGGCTCTGGTCACCGCGCCCTGAAACAGGGGAAACTGCCGGGCGTATCGGCCGCGCCACAGAGTCTGCGGCTGGCCCGCCTGATCAGGCGGTAGCGCTCGGCGCTTGCGCCACCGACGGTGCCGAAGTCGATACCAAGCGACCGGCTTCGATGAGCAACTGACGGTCGCAGCGCGCAGCGATGCCCCGGTCGTGCGTCACCAGCACCAGCGTCGTGCCGGCTTCACGGTTCAACTCGAACATCAAGGCCATGACCTTCTCGCCGGTGGCGAAGTCCAGACTGCCGGTGGGTTCATCGGCCAGCAAGACCGCGGGCCGCACCACGAAAGCTCTGGCCAGCGCCACGCGCTGCTGTTCGCCACCCGACAGCACCTTGGGGTAATGGCGCAGGCGCTCACCCAGACCCACACGTTGCAGCATTGCCGTCGCAGCCGCGCGGGCGTCGCTGCGTCCCATCAATTCCAGCGGCAGCATCACGTTTTCCAGCGCGGTCAGGTTGCCGAGCAACTGGAAACTCTGAAACACGAAACCCATCTGCTGCGCCCTGAGACCGGCACGGGCGTCTTCGTCGAGCTTAAAGATGTCGACACCGGCCACCACCACGGTGCCGCTGCTGGGCACATCCAAGCCCGCCAGGATGGCCAGCAAGGTGCTCTTGCCAGAGCCCGACGCGCCCACGATGGCCACCGATTCCCGGGCGCGCAACTGGAAATCGATGTCGTGGAGAATCGTCAACGATCCGGTCGAATCCACGACCTGTTTGCTGATTCGTTTTACGTCTATGAGGGGTTCGGACATCACTGCTTTTTTTGCGACGCGGCGCGCCTTCTTGCAGCACTGTAGCGCGGGGTTCTGTGCGGTTGCCCTCACAAGGCCCTTGACCGTAAACGCCCAGGGCGCAAGCAAGACACTGTTGGTGGTGGGCGACAGCCTGTCTGCCGAATATGGCATTGCCCGCGGAAGTGGTTGGGTGGCGTTGATGGAATCCCGTATCCGCAACGACAAGCTGGCAGTGCGGGTGGTGAACGCCAGCATCAGCGGCGACACCACCTCGGGCGGCCGTTCGCGGCTGCCCGCTTTGTTGACGCAGCACAAGCCGCAGGTGGTGATCGTCGAATTGGGTGGCAACGACGCGCTGCGCGGCCTGCCGCTGCCCATTACACGGGCCAACCTGGAAGCCATGACTGCGGCTGCGCAGGCGGCTGGTGCCAAGGTGGTGTTGGTCGGCATGGCCGTGCCACCGAATTACGGTCGGCAATACGGCGAAGACTTCACGCGCCTGTTCGACACCGTGGCGCAGGCGCGCAAGGCGGCGCTGGTGCCCTTCCTGCTGGCCGGCGTGGCCGACGTGCCCAACGCCGACGAGCAGTTTCAGGCCGACCGGATCCACCCGAAAGCCAGCGCGCATCCCCGCATGCTGGACAACGTCTGGCCGGTGCTGAAGCCCTTGTTGCGCTAAAGCACGGCAACCGCCCGTTCTGCCGAACAGGCAGAGCGGACTTGGCCGGCCGACCTTCCGATCAATTGCCCTGGTTCTTGCCGCCTTCGCGCGGTTCGGCACGGCGTTCACGCTCCTTCTCAGGCTCACTTGGCCGTTCGACCGGCCGCGCGGCGGGCGGCGTTGCCGACGCAGGTGCAGGTACCGGTGCCGCCTGAGGGATGACCGGTGCCGCAGCGGGCGCAGCGCGCGGTGCAGGCACCTGCTGCTGTGGCATGGCTTGCGGCTGCGGCTGCGGCTGTTGTTGTTGCGGTTGCTGTTGCGGCTGTTGTTGCAACTGTTGTTGAGGTGCGGGGCGCATGCGCGGTGGTTCCTCGGCACCCGGCCCGTTCGGTCCGTCGCCGCGGCGCTCGGCCCTCTGCGGGATGTCAGCGCGAGGGACCGGCTCAACACGCTCAGGGCGCACGTCGCGCCTGTCATCTCGCCTGTCATCACGGCGCTCGTCTCGCCTGTCATCACGTCGCTCATCCATACGGGGCAATGGACGGATAGCCTCGGGCGGGCGCGTTGACGGCACCGGCGAAAACGACGCACCGGGCGGCGGCGGCGGGGCGACGATGTGCGCAGAAGGCTGTTCAGGCGCGCGGCCGTCACGGCGGTTTTCGCGCGGGTCTCCACGCCGATCCTCCCGCCGATCGTTCTGCCGCCCTTCTCCCCAGCCGCGCCCTCCAGGCGGACGTTGGCCGATTTGCTCGCGCGGGGCGATCGTCACCGCTCCTGGAACGGTCTGATTGCCCCAGGTTCGCGGTCCAGGGTGCATGTGCGGAACCTGTCCGGGGGCGTGGTCCCAGCGCCAGCGCGGCGTCGGATTCACGCGGTCCCTGTAGCCCGGCGTGACACGGTAGACCGGCGCATACACCTCGCGCGGCGACAGCGGAATCCAGCCCACACGCGGGCCACCGATCTGCACCGAAACGCTGAAGCCGTTGTCACTGCCGCCGATCCAACCCACCAGCGCGGGCGAGTAGACGGGGCGGGCCACGTAGGCACCCGGCACCCAGGCCCAATTGCTGCGCCAGAACACCCAGCGTCCATAGTGGAAAGGCGCAAAACCCCAGGGCGCGTTGTCGACCCAGGTCCAGCCCCAGGGACGTACCCATGCCCAGCGCCCGTCGCGGTACGGCGCCCAGCCGGCCCGCACTTCCAGCGGCAGCCAGATGGCACCGTAGTCGGGGTGCTGCTCCCAGCGACCGTTGCGGTCCAGATCCTCGATGCCGGTCATCTCGGGTGACACGTACTTGGCCGAAACGCTGCGCTCGTCGCGCTGTTCCTCGCGCCGCACGGCTTCGGCGAAGCGGTCGGATTGCGGCGCACCGATCTTGAAGCGCAACTGCCCACTGCGGTACTCGCGCTGAATCTCCACGCGTTGACCGGGCACGATCACGAACCCTGCAGGGTCCTGGATGCGCAACTCGCCGCGCCAGGCGCTGGCGTACGCGGTGTCGTCGCTGCGGTCGACGCGGTAGTGGCCGGCCGTCAGCGGCACCAGGCGGGCTTCAGCGGTGACGACCTCCAACTCGTCAGCGATTGCGCGCGACCGCACGCGCAAGGCCAGGCTGCCGCTGTGCAGTTGGAAGCTCATGCGCTCGTCGTCCAGGCGCAGCACTTCCAGTTCGGTCCCTTCGGCCAGCCGCAGCGTGGTCGACCCCACGCGCAAGTCGACGCGGCCGTCGCCTGCGGTCGATACGCGGTCGCCACTGGTGAGGGGCTGGTTGCGCTCGGCGTCTGTCCAGCGGCCGGTTTCGTGGTCCCACCATGAAACGGCACCGCGCAAGTCGGCCAAACGACCGACACGCCCGGGCGGGTCTTCTTGCGCATGGGCGGCAAAGGCGGCCAGCGCGATCAGCAGCGCCAGGCTCAGGTGGAACACGGACCGAGGCAGCCAGCCTCGGGCGGCGGAGAGTTCATGTCTGTCAGACAGGCGACCAGGAATGCGGCCAAGAATGCGGTCGGGTGTGGGGGTCATGTCTGCCTAACGGCCGGACGGCCAGACTGGACGACGCCTGTTCCCGGGATGCCGTGTAAAGGGCTGTGTCTGAGCGTGACGCCTTTGCATCACGCCCGCGCAGCCAACCCAGGGCGCGTCGGGTCAGTCGTCGTCTGCATTGGGGTGCGGTTCCGGGAACAGGACGCTTGTGTAGCCGAAGCGTGTCATGTCGGTCATGCGGGTGGGGTACAGGCGTCCGATGAGGTGGTCACATTCGTGCTGCACCACGCGGGCGTGGAAACCGTCGGCTTCGCGCTCGATGGGCTGGCCTTGCGCGTCGAAACCGCTATAGCGGATGCGGCTCAGCCGTGGCACCTCACCGCGCAAACCGGGCACCGAAAGGCAACCCTCCCAGCCCGCAACATGCTCATCGCCCAAGGCCGTGATCGCGGGATTGATCAGCACCGTGGGCGGCACTGGCGGTGCGTCGGGGTAACGCACGTTGCGGGTGTAGCCGAAGATCACCAGTTGCAGATCGATGCCGATTTGCGGGGCAGCCAGGCCGGCACCGTTGGCCGCGGCCATGGTGTCGAACATGTCCACGATCAGCGCGTGCAGCTCGGGGGTGTCGAACTGCTCTGCGGGCAGTGGCGGTGCCACACGCAGCAGGCGGGGGTCGCCCATCTTCAGGATCTCGCGAACCGTCATTTCCTGTCTCCTAAATTTCCTGGATTTTCAAGATTCCCAACAATTTCTGGATTCACCAGATTGCCCAGATGTTGCAGGACCTGTTCGACGCGGTGCGGCACCGGGCCGTTCACCCGAAGGCAGCCCACGTTCATCTCAGCCAAGCGGGCCAGCGTCCAAGCCTGCTGTGCGACGCGGAACCCGTCATCGCGGCGGCAGCCGTCTTGCACGAAGTCAAAATCGGCTTCGCAAACGACCACGGCGTCGTAGTGACGGCGGGCCATTTGCAGCAGTTCAGGCGGGGCTTGGCCGTGGTCGTGCAGGCAGTACTGCAAAGTGGTCAGCGGCGAGGTGTCGCAGACCAGCCACATCACGTCCGACCCTTGCGCGTCGCTGGCGATGCGCCGGCTGGCCTCGTCTTCCCACTCGATTTGACGCCGCGCCACAGCCACCAACTCGTCCACCGAAAGCGTCTCGCGCAGCTCTTCCCAGCGCTGGCGGCCGTACTCGGGCACCCAGGCGGTGTGCAGCGTGTCGGCCAGCGCGCGCGCCAGCGTGGTTTTTCCGCTGGATTCGCCGCCCAGCAGGGTCACGCGGCGCACCCGCGCCTTGTTCATTTCACTCATCGCTTCAGCCCGCCAGCAGTTGCCGCAGGCCTTCTTCGTCCAGCACCGTCAGGCCCAGTTCCCGGGCCTTGTCCAGCTTGCTGCCGGCCTCGGCACCAGCAACCACGTAATGGGTCTTCTTGGACACCGAACCCGCCACCTTGCCCCCGGCAGCTTCGATCAAGGCCTTGGCCTCGTCACGCGTCAGCACGGGCAAGGTACCGGTCAACACCAGCGTCTTGCCGGCCAAGGGCTGCAGCGCGCTGTCGGCGGCGGCACCTTCATGTTCGATCCAGTGGATGCCGACGGCACGCAGCCTTTCCACCACTTCGCGGTTGTGCGGCTGCTCGAAGAAGGTGCGGATGCTTTGTGCCACCACCGGCCCCACGTCGTTCACGGCAAGCAATTGATCCAGCGTGGCGTTCATCACGCGGTCGACGCTGCCGAAGTGTTTGGCCAGATCTTTGGCGGTGGCCTCGCCGACATGGCGCACGCCCAGCGCATAAAGAAAACGCGCCAGCGTCGTGGCCTTGCTCTTCTCCAGCCCGGCCACGATGTTGGCCGCGCTTTTGTCGGCCATGCGGTCCAGGGCCGCCAGCTTGGCCACGCCCAGGGTGTAGAGCTCGGGCAACGTGCGGATCAGGCCGCTGTCCACCAGCTGGTCGACCAGCTTGTCGCCCAGTCCTTCCACGTCCAGGGCGCGGCGGCCAGCGAAGTGCAGGATGGCCTGCTTGCGCTGCGCGGCGCAGAACAGGCCGCCGCTGCAGCGGTGGTCGATGCCGCCCTTCTCGCGCACCACGCGGCTGCCGCACACGGGGCAGGCCAGCGGCATGCGGAAGTTGGGCACGTAAACGGGGCGAACGCCCTGTCGCTCACCTGGTCGCTGACCCGCTTGCTCACCCGGTGGTTCACCTGTCACGCGCCCCACCACTTCGGGAATCACATCGCCAGCGCGCCGCACGCTGACGGTGTCGCCCACGCGCACGCCCTTGCGGCGCAGCTCGAAGACGTTGTGCAGCGTGGCGTTGCTGACCGTGGTGCCACCCACGAACACGGGCTCCAGCTTGGCCACGGGCGTCAACTTGCCGGTGCGGCCGACCTGGATGTCGATGCCGTTCAAGCGCGTCATCTGCTCTTGCGCCGGGTACTTGTGGGCCACCGCCCAGCGCGGTTCGCGCGTGACAAAACCCAGTCGGCGCTGCAACTCCAGGCTGTTGACCTTGTAGACCACGCCGTCGATGTCGAAGGCCAGCGTGTCGCGGCGCGCGCCCATGGTCTGATGAAAGGCCACCAGACCTTCGACACCCGACACCACCGCACGGTCGCCGCACACCGGCAGACCGAAGGCGGCAATCGCGTCCAGCGTGGCGCTGTGGGTAGCGGGTTGACCGGTCCAGCCCTGCACCTCGCCCAAGCCGTAGGCGTAGAAGCTGAGCGGGCGCTGCGCGGCAATGGCCGGGTCCAACTGACGCACCGCGCCCGCAGCGGCATTGCGCGGGTTCACGAAGGCTTTTTCGCCGCTTTCGCGCTGTCGCTCGTTCATGGCCTCGAAGGCCTGACGGCGCATGTAGACCTCCCCACGCACTTCCAGTACGGCCGGCGCCGGGCCGTTCAGGCGCAAGGCGATCTCGCGGATGGTGCGGATGTTCTGCGTGACGTCTTCGCCCGTCTCACCGTCGCCACGGGTGGTGGCCTGCACCAGCACACCGTTCTCGTAGCGCAGGTTCATCGCCAGGCCGTCGAACTTCAGCTCGGCGTTGTATTCGACAGGGGGCGCTTCGGGCGGCAGTTCCAGTTCGCGCCGAACACGGTCGTCAAACGACGACGCGCCAGCCGACGTGGTGTCGGTTTCCGTGCGAATGCTGAGCATGGCCACCGGATGGCGCACCGGCGCGAAGCCGTCCAGCACCTGCCCGACGACACGCTGCGTGGGCGAATCCGGCGTGCGCAGTTCCGGGTGCGCGTTTTCCAGCGCCTGCAACGCGTGGAAGAGGCGGTCGTACTCGGCGTCGGGGATCTCGGGCGCGTCGTGCACGTAGTAGCGCTGGGCGTGATGATGCAACTGCGCCGCCAGTCCGGCGGCGCGGGCAGCGGGTTCTGCGGGGTCAAGCGGGGCGAAAAGGGATCCTGGGGCAGACATGTGCCACATTCTCTGGCATCCCCGCCAGCCCGCCTCTGCCTGGGCTTGCGCCCACCCCCTTCCGTGCCCACTCTGCCCGCCATGACCACAACCACTGAATTCGACTACGACCTCATCACCCTGGGCGCCGGCTCGGGCGGTGTGGCGGCCTCGCGCCGCGCGGCGCTGCACGGTGCGAAGGTGGCCATCGTCGAGGGCAGCCGCGTGGGTGGCACCTGTGTCATCCGAGGATGCGTGCCCAAGAAGTTGCTGATGTACGCAGCGCAGTTCGGCGACGCCCTGCACGACGCACGCGGCTACGGCTGGGCGGTGCCCGATGCGCATTTCGAGATGCCGCGCTGGGCAGCGGCCAAAGCCGCGGAAATCGACCGCCTGGAAGGCATCTACCGCAAGATGCTGCAAGGCAGCGGCATCGAGCTCGTCGAAGGCTGGGCGGCAGTGACAGGGCCGAACCGGGTGCGCGTTCAACAGGCCGACAGCCAGCGCGAGATCAGCGCGGCCCGCATCCTCATCGCCACCGGCGCCAGCGTGGTGAAGGACAGCATCCCGGGCATCGAACACTGCCCCAGCAGCGACGACCTGCTCGATCTGCAAGACCTGCCGCAGCGCGCGGCAATCATCGGCGGCGGCTACATCGCGGTCGAATTTGCCAGCATGCTGGCGCGGCTGGGCGTGAAGGTCAGCTTGTTCTACCGCAACACACTGCCGCTGCGCGGCTTCGACGAGATGCTGCGCGCCGCCTGCGCCGCCGACCTGCAAGCCGCCGGCGTGGAACTGCATCCGGGCAGCGCGCCGCAACGGGTGCAGCGCACCGAAAGCGGCTACCTGCTGGTGCTGGGCGAGCAGCGGGTGCTCGACTTCCCTTGGGTGCTGAATGCCACAGGCCGCAAGCCCAACACGGCCCGCCTGGGGCTGCAAACGCTGGGCATCGAGCTGGACGCGTCCGGTGCCGTGCGCGTGGGGCCCGACATGCAGACCAGTGCCGCTGATGTGTACGCCATCGGCGACGTCACCAACCGCGTGAACCTGACACCCGTGGCCATTGCCGAAGGTCGCGCCTGGGCCGACTCGCTGTACGGCCCAGCGCCACACGCGGTCGACCTCAGCCGCGTGGCCAGCGCCATCTTCACCATGCCACCGATCGCCAGCGTGGGGCCCAGCGAAGCGCTGCTGGCGGCCGCCGGCCAGCCGGTGCGTGTATTCGAGACCGACTTCAGGCCCATGAAGCAGGCCTTCATCGGCGGCGCTGAACGCACGCGCATGAAGCTGCTGGTCGATGCCACCACCGACCGCGTGCTGGCGGTTCACATGAGTGGCGCAGACGCACCCGAAATCGTGCAGAGCCTGGCGGTTGCGCTGACAGCCGGTGCCACCAAGGCGCACTTCGACCGCACGATCGCCATGCACCCGACAGCGGCCGAAGAGTTCGTCTTGATGCGCGAGGTGACACGCACGATTGGGTCGTCGAAGACGGAGGCTTCATTGGGCGCGCCCACCGCAGGCGACTGAAGGTCCAAAGACCGCCAAAGACGCCCAAAGACACCAGGGTCGGATTCGGGCCGACCGCCCTCCCTGGCACGGCTCCTATTGGCACCAACTGGTAGACATGTCGGTGCACCAATGACTATCGCCGCCTCGGAACTGGACCGCATTGCCCCCTTCGCGCGCAGCGTGGCCGACCTGGCGCTGGCCTACGACGTGATGCAGGGCCCCGACCCGCACGACCCGGCCTGCGCGCAGCGCGGACATCGAACCCACGCTGGACAGCCTGTCCCAGGGCGCAGACGGCATCCGCATCGGCGTGCTGGGCGGCTGATTCCGCGACAAGGCGCTGCTGGAAGCAACGTCTGCCCACGCCTTGCGTGGCACCCGCCATCGGCACCGAATGGCTCGAAATCGCAGGCCAGCGCCTGCCCGCCCGTGGTGACGGTGCCCTTGTCGGGCATGAGCAGCAGCGCACCGCACATGCCGCTTGGCGTGCAGTTGATCGCGGCACCGTGACGCAAAGACCTGGCGCTGCGTGTGGCGGCCGAACTCGAACAACGTGGACTCGTCAGCGCGCCCGTCGCGCGTGGCCTGTAGGAATCTGGACATGGGCATGGACATGGGCATGGACATGGGCATGGACAGGGACAGGGACATCAACCTGCCCGAAGTGCACGCCGAGTTGACGGCGCTGTTCGGCGTCTATGAAGACGCACTCATCCACAACCGCATCGAGGTGCTGGACGAACTGTTCTGGCCCAGCGAACACACGGTTCGAGACGGTATGCGCGAGAACCTGCACGGCATCGAGGCGGTTCGTGCCTTCCGCGCATCACGCCCTGCACTGGCAACAAGGTCGGCCGCCAGAGCCGAACCTGGGTGCGCCTGCCGCAGGGCGGGCGCATCGTCGCGGCGCAT
>Ga0105046_10013105_pt1 | contig 12855 bp, 8 predicted proteins | sample MAT03_FD_78385 | JGI IMG/M metagenome (GOLD analysis project Ga0105046, IMG submission 78385) | Freshwater microbial communities from Lake Fryxell liftoff mats and glacier meltwater in Antarctica - MAT-03 (megahit assembly) | ecosystem: Environmental > Aquatic > Freshwater > Ice > Liftoff... | reverse complement strand
CTGGCGGTCACGCTGCAAGGGTGGCTGCGCGACATCAGCGGAAACGGGACCGTTGACGGTCGCGATCTGTTCCTCAACGGCAACAGTATCCAGCGGCTTTTCTTTCGACCCACCTGGTCGCATGTACTGACTGATACCGCATCGGCGCAGATCAGTGGTGCATCGTACGGAATGACCGCGGCAGGGTTCGCGATCGATTCGCTGGACCTGAGCGTGTCCTACAGCTGGGAACAGAACGTGCTGGCGACTGGACGTGGTGATCTCAACATCGACGTGCACCTCATCGATTCGACAGGAATCGCGCTCCGGGGCAAGCTCGTACTCGACTCGGCGACATATCTCGCGCGCGTCGATAGCACCAGCCTCGTGCTGCCGTCGTCGAAGTGGTCCAGCCCATATCCGTGGCGGGCCGCGTGGAGCCGCGGCCGTTTCACGTTGGACTCCCTCGCCCTCGAGACAGAGGGCGACGCTCGTTTGCAGGCCGATGTGTCGGTGGATACCGCAGGGACAACCAATGCCACCATTTCGATTCGAAACACCCAATTGTGGGACCTTGCCGATCTGGCGCAGACGGTCTCACCGATCGACGGGCGTGTTTCGGCCGACTTGTATCTGGACGGCACCGCTGCCGATCCGAAGATCTCGTTCCTGGGCGCAATTCGCGATGTGGTCTTCGACAGTCTGCCGCTGCCTGAAATCCGCGCTCGCCTGAATTACAGGGCGAAGCAGGCAATCGCTTACGCCGAGGTGCGCAGTCCCGGTCAGCAGCCGAACGCGCGAGCCGACGCGACGATTCCAATCGATCTGGCGTTGAGCGGGAATCCCACGCGCTTGATCGACAAGCCGTTCGTGGCCGACATTCGCCTGGATTCGCTCCCGCTTGGAATCATCCCGGCGGTCAGCGACGCCGTCGTGAACGTGTCAGGGCGCACGACGGGACGAGTTCAGGTGCGAGGTACGCTGCCGGATAACCTCACCTTCGATGGAACCCTGAGTGTGCGCGATGGTGCCGCGTTCATCGTTGCCACGGAGTTGCCGATCCGCGACATCAACGGCGATTTCGTGTTTCGCGGTGACTCGATGGTGGTGGATTCGATTCTCGCGCACAGCGGCGAAGGTACGATTCGGATCAGTGGCGGGGTTGGCCTCAAGTCGGTGCTCAATCCCGTGTTCGACCTCAAGCTGGTCGCGAAGAATGCGCGCGTGATCGACGGGTCCATGGGTCGCGTGCGCGGTTTTGCGGACCTCACGCTCACAGGCCCGCTGGATGCCGCCACGATCGCCGGGAGTCTTCGCGTCCGTGAAGGCGTGTATCGCCTTGCCGAAGCGAAGCGCGTGACTGAAGTGCTCAACGCAAACGATCCGGCGGTTCTCGGTGCGGTGGGGAGCGTGGAGGCGATCGAACGTGGTCTGGTGGTACCGCCGTCGTCCTTCGTTCGGGGCTTGAAGACGGAAGTGACCGCTCGTATTGATCGTGATGTGTGGGTGCGGAGCGCCGATGCGAACGTTGAAGTGTTCACCGATGGTGAGCTGCAGGTTGCAGTCAATTCGGCAACTGGCGGTGTGACGTTGGACGGTATCGTGGCCACGGAGCGCGGCCAGTACGAGTTTCTCGGGAAGCGATTCAACATCGTGCGCGGCTCAGCGACGTTCCTTGGGACGTCGGATCTGAATCCGCTCCTGCAGGCCGTCGCAGAGGTGCAGGTGCGCCAGGCGTCGCAACAGGCGCTCGCGATTCGCCTGAACATCGGAGGGACACTGCTGCGCCCGCGCCTGTCGCTGGAGAGCGACGCGCAGCCGCCGATCCCGCAGACGGATCTGATCAGCTATCTGGCATTCGGCAGCAGCAGCGGATCGTTGCTTTCGCAAACCGGATCCGGAACCGGCGGCGCGACGAGCGGTGGTACGCTCGTTGGAAGCACTGCCGCACTTGCCAGTCGGCAGCTCACTGCGGTGACGTTGGGCGCGCTGCTGAATAACGTCGAGGGCAACCTGGCACGGTATCTGGGAGCGGATGTGCTGAACATCACGGCGACCGGTATCGCTCCCGAAGTCCAGAATATTTTTGGAGGCCTGGGCGGATTCCTGTTGGCGACGGAGCTCGAGTATGGTCGGTACTTCGGCACGAGCAGTTACGCCGTCATCACGCTCAACCCCGCAAACTTCGCATCGACCAACACGATCTCGCCGATTGGATTCCGGTGGGAGTATCGCCTGCCGCGCAACTATCGGCTGGAAACCAGCTTCGGACCGCGCTTCCTGTTGCAGAATCAGACGCTCGAGCGGCAATCAGCGAATGCCTTCCAGAATACCGGTCTGTTTCTCACGCGCGAGTGGAAGTGGTGACAGTGCGCACGACGAGAGGGAGCGTGATCGTGGTGCGCACGACGGTTGGAGCTCAGACCGCTGTCGCCGCCAGCTCATCCCACAGTGCCGCCATCGCGCGCATGCCGACTTCGAAGTTTTCGACGCTGATCCACTCATCGGGGGCGTGGGCGTTCTCGCCGGGGAGGCCAAACCCCACCAGCAGGACGGGTACATCCAGCAGGCGCTGAAAATCGCCGACGACTGGAATCGATCCACCTTCGCCGGTGATGACCGGTTCGCGGCCAAAGGCCGCTGTCAGCGCCCGTTTTGCGGCGTCGAAGATCGGACCGTGCAACTCCGCGCGCCACGGCCGCCCGCCGTGCAGGTGTGTGACCGTCGCCGTCACACCAGCCGGTGCCACCGCCTGTACATGCGCGGCCATCAGTCGCTCGATCTCGGCCGGATCCTGATCGGGGACGAGTCGGCAGCTCACCTTGGCCATGGCGTACGACGGCAGCACGGTCTTCGCCCCTTCACCGGTGTAGCCGCTGAGGAGTCCGTTCACTTCACAGGTCGGGCGCGTCCACAGCTGCTCGAGCACCGTGTATCCGGACTCGCCGCCGAGCGATGGTGCACCCACCTCTGCGCGAAAGTGTTCGTCGTCGAACGGCAGGCTGCGCATCTGTTCGCGAACCGCCTCGGGCCACGATTGCACGGTGTCGTAGAAGCCGGGAATCGCAATCCGGCCATCGGGGTGGTGCATCGTCGCGAGAATGCGCGCCAGCGCCATCGCCGGATTCACCACTGCGCCACCGTACATCCCGCTGTGCAGATCGGACTGCGGGCCGTGCACGTGGATCTCGAAGTACGCCAGTCCGCGCAGCGAGCTGAGAATCGACGGCTGGCCCGGCGCGAACATCGTCGAATCGGAGATCACGACCGCGTCGCACTGCAGCCGTGCTGCGTGTTCGGCGATGAACGGTGAGAGGTTCTCGCTGCCGACCTCCTCCTCGCCCTCCGCCAGCACGATCACGTTCACCGGCAGCGTCCCGCGGGCCGCGAGGTGCGCCTCGAGCGCCTTGAGATGCAGAAAGAGCTGGCCCTTGTCGTCAACGCTCCCGCGCGCATACAGCTTGCCATCGCGGACGGTTGGCTCGAATGCCGGCGACGTCCACAGCTCGAGCGGTTCCGGTGGCTGCACGTCGTAATGCCCATAGATCAACACCGTCGGCCTGCCCGGCGCGTGACGCCACTCGGCGAGCACAATGGGGTGGCCGGGCGTGTCGATGATCTCGGCCGAGGTCAGGCCGATCGTGGTGCACTGCGCTGCAACCCACTCTGCCGCGCGGCGCACATCCGGCGCGTTCTCAGTTCGTGCGCTCACGCTGGGAATGCGGAGGAAGTCGTGCAGCTCCTCGTGGATGCGCGCCTGGGCGTTCGCAAGGAATCGTTCGAGATCGGCAGCAACGTGTGCGGTCATGGGGCTCAGTGGCGTGGGTCAGGGAGTCGTGGTGCGATGGCGCGATCGCAGACAATATCGCCAAAAGGTCAGCGCGACAGACTCGCGATCGCACCGATGGGGACGATGCGAATCCGCTGTCGTCGGTGCGCGCGCGCCTCTCTGGCACGAGCCAACGACCGCTGCGCGGCGCGACGAACGCCGAGTCTGACGAGAATAGTGACCCACGCCCATGCCAGCCAGCTGGCGCGCTCCGGCGGCGTCAAGCCGCGCGCAACCGAGATCACGGCCACAGGTACGGTTGCGGCGACCGTGAACGGAGAGACAAGGAGCGGCGTGCGTCGCTCGAGCACCGTGGTGGCGCCACGACCACGGCGCATCACCGTCTCCAGCTGCACCGCGAGCTGTGAAGGGGTCAGCGCTCTCCATCCCGGCACGCCGACCAGCGTCCAGCCGCTGACGGTGTTGCCCCAGCCGTGGTTGTCCGAGCCCGCCACCAGCGCGAGGTTGAGCGAATCGGCGAGATGCAGCAGCTCGGCGTGGCGTGTGACACCAACCGTCAAACCCTTCGGTGCGCCGTCGTTGATCTCGATCGCCGTGGTCCGCGAGAGTGAGTCATGCTGCGGCCCTGCCAGCATCGTGAAGTTGAACGGGATCGTCTGCACGATCACCGGCAACCGACCATCCGTGAGGCGCGTGCCACGCAGCAGATGATCAGCGCTATCGACAAAGATCGAATCGCCCGCAGTCATCGAGAGTACGTTCACATGCTGACCCCCGCTGTAGAGCTCCAGCCCCGAGAGGAGCACCACCCCATCACCGGCACGTCGCGGATTGGTCGCGAGTCCATCCACGGCACCACCAAATCGTTTGTGGTCGGTGATGTAGGCCACGTTGAACCCGCTCCGTCGGTGCCACTCGCGCACCTTCGCCGGCCTCCAGTCGGGTCGGGCGTCGTGGGATGAAGCGGTGTGCGCATGCACATCCACCACGACGGTGTCAGGGTCCTCCACCACCAGGCGCGCCATGGGTCGGGGCACCAGCACGTTCACCAACAGGACCAGAAATGGCACGACCAGCACGGTCAGTATCAGCCGGATCAACTCGCCGCGCCACGATGGCAGGAAGCTGCTCCGGCCGAGCGATACGACTCGCCAGACTACGAATCCTGTCAGGAGTGTGGCAAGGACGGCGATGTGCTGTGGAATCGTCAGAAGCGCCTGCATGTCGAGCAGGGCGCAGAATGGGGCGATGAGCAGATACGCGCCGCTCAGAGCGAGTCGCGCACCAGCGGCGTCGGTGCGTGTGGCTGCGTCGCGAAGCGGCGACTGTGCGAACAGCGCCGTCAGCAGCACCAGCGCACTGACAAGCAGCGGCAGGAGAAAGTCGCGACCCCCGAGACGCCGCAGGCGCTCACGCAGCCGCAACGCCCGGCCGGTCATTGCGCACGCTGTTCGACGGGTCCGGGGTCGCATCATAATTGCAATTCTCGGTCTTCCGTTGGGGCCTGCGTCGGTACGCCAGGTTGGCGTCTGGTGACGCGCTGAGCGCAGAGGCACGTTGCACCATACCCCGCCGAAGCCAAGTCGCCTCAAACCTCCTGCGCAAGTGTCCGTGCGTCGTTTCAGAGTTCGCGTACAATCTGCTCCGGGACTGCGGGTCCGCCATCTGCCTCACAGCATCTGCGCCGCACGCATAGCTTTCGTTGGCAACTATCGAATCACCAATTGCATCTGCCGCCATGAGTACCGCCACGCGCTCCTTCACCCGCAGCCTGTTTGCCGGTGAGATTCACGACGATCTGATTTTTCCGTATCCTGACTCGCTGGAACAGCGTGATCCGGAGGAGGCGGTGGTGGTGTCGCGGATCATCCGCGAACTCAACGCTCTGGTGGGCGACCTGATTCGGCCCGACGAGTTTGATGAGGCGGAGACGATCCCGGAATCGGTGATCGAAGCCTTCGGACGCATCGGGCTGATGGGAATCAGCATTCCGAAGGAGTACGGAGGGCTCGGCCTCTCCACCGCGGGGTACGCTCGCGTCTTCGCCGCGGTGGCTGCGATCGACGCGTCGCTGGCGGTACTGATCGGCGTGCACTGTGGCCTGGGCGGCAAGGCGATCGCGCTGTATGGCAATGACGCCCAGAAGCAGCGGTACCTCCCGATGCTCGCACGCGGTGAGACGCTCGCTGCGTATGCGCTCACGGAACCCGAAACCGGGTCCGACGCGCAACACATTGTCACGACGGCTCGGCTGAATGACGCCGGAACGCACTGGCTGCTGTCCGGTCGCAAGTACTGGATTGGCAACGGGCATCGTGCTGGCGTGCTGGCGACCTTTGCCCAGACTCCGGTGGAGCGCGACGGGAAGATCGTGATGCGCCCGACGGCGTTCATCATCCGGCCCGACATGCCGGGGTTTTACGTGGAGCGGACGTTCCGAAAGCTTGGAATCAAGGCGTCGACCCAGGCGGAGCTCCGGTTCGACAACCTCGAGGTTCCCGTCGATCATGTGCTCGGCGAGGTCGGAAAAGGGTTCAAGGTCGCGGTGCACGCGCTGAACGCCGGCCGGTTGAGTCTTGCCGCTGGCTGCACGCTCGGCACACGGCAGATCATCGGGCAGTTCGTGCAGTACGCGGAAGAGCGCATCCAGTTCGGGAAGCCGCTGGCAGACTTTGAGATCACGCAGCGCAAGATGGCCGATCTCGCCGCCGATCAGTATGCATCCGACAGCATGATCGGCATGCTGACGTCGCTGATGTCGCGCCCCGACGTCGATGCATCGCTGGAGGCGGCGTGCGCGAAGGTGTTTGCGTCGGAGCTCGTCTGGCGCGCAGCGGACGAGATGGTGCAGCTGGCCGGCGGACGTGGCTTCTCGAAGCCGTGGCCGTACGAGCGTCAACTGCGCGATGCGAGAATCAACCGGATCTTCGAGGGCGCGAACGAGATTCTGCGCCTCTTCATCGCACTCAACGGCGTGCAGGGACCGGCCGAGACGTTGAAGGAGATCGGAGACGCGATGAAAGCCCCGATGAAGAACATGGGGATTCTGAGCGAGTTTTTTGTGGACAAGGTCAAGAGCGCGCTTCGTGTGGGCGATGAGGCGACCGTGGACACGCCGATGCATGCCCGACTCCAGCCGCATCGCAAGTACTTCGAGAAGCATGTCGCCGAGTTGCGCGCATCGACCGATGCGGCGATCGTGGCGCACAAGAAGCAGCTGATCGACCGTCAGATGCTGGTGGAGCGCCTGTCGAACATGGCGATCGAGCTGTACGCCCGTGCCTGTGTGCTGAGCCGGACGCAGCGACTCCTGCGCGAACGTGGGCTCGACGCGCTGCAGCGCGAGTTGCGGCTCTGCGATCTGTTCTGCGTGCAGAGCGGTCGGCGGTTCAGGGAACAGCGCGAGAGTCTCCAAAGTCCGCAGGATGCGACCCGCGTGGCAATCGCCGCCGATCTCCGCGCCGCTGGCCGCGCTTTCGTCCCCGACGCCGTGCTCGAGGTGCCGCTGGTCGTATCAAACGGGCCGCAGGTGCCGATGAAGCTGCCGGAACCTGCCCTGAGTGTTCGCTGACGGCAGGCTTCGGCAGAGCCGCGTAAAGGCCTACGCGTCAGTGCGCGCGATTGCCGCTGCCAGCGAGCGCCGCCGCCGTGCGACGATACCGAGGGCTCCAAGCATTCCGGTCGCCATCAACAGCAGCATGCTCGGCTCCGGAACGATGTCCTGCGTGATGTTCACGTTGTCGAGCGCGACACCGTTGAACGGCGTGGTACCGGCACCCTCGAACCGCAGCGTCGTCGAGGCGCTGCCGGCAATCAGCCCCGCCAGTGTGACGGTTCGGTAGTTCATGTTCGTCCGGGTGTTGCCCGCCTGCGCGAATGTAAAGACTCCCAAATCCTGTGAGCCCCACCACACGCGCATGACCTTGTCGGCCTGACTGTCGGTGTTGCCGCCCATTGCGAACGTGAGCGTGTAGCGGCCTCCGTTGCTGGTCCCGACGGTCTGCGCAATCGAACCGAAGCTGCTTCCGTTCAGGTCGAGGCTCTGGAAGCCGTCGGCGGGCGCCCAGTAGCTGCGGATCAGATCCACCGAACCGGCGGTGACGCTCCAGGCGCCGATCGTGCCGCCATTCATGATGGTCGTGAACGTCGTTCCCGGGGCCAGCGCGGGATCTTCGAAGCTGCCCGTCGAAAGAAGATTCTGCGCCGATACCGGTGCTGCGGCGAAGGCAAGTGCTGCGGCTGACAGAGCGGCGAAGCGACGCATGATGGGTCTCGCGTGATGAGCCGATGCCAGTTGGTGCGCCATCGCGCCAGCTGGGGCAGACGCGCCCGAACACCGTGCAGATACGACGACGGAGCGACCGATGCGTCACGCGCGCAGCGCTCGTCGGACGCACCGTATGGTCAGGTCAGGAAGTCGAGGCCGAGATCGAGCGCCGGTGCCGAGTGGGTCAGCGCGCCCACGCTGATCCAGTGAACACCCGTTTCCGCGATGCCGCGTACCGTTGCCAGCGACACGCCGCCGCTGGCCTCGATGATCGCCGCGTCGCCGATCATCGCCACGCACTCGCGCATGTCCTCGAGCGACATGTTGTCGAGCATGATCACGTCGGCGCCGGCGGCGATGGCCTCTCGCACCTGTGCAGGGCGATCGGCTTCGACTTCCACCAGCGTCCCCTCAGGCACGATTGCTCGCACTGCCGCCACCGCCTGCGCGATATCGCCGCCGACAGCGGCCAGATGGTTGTCCTTGAGCATCGCCATCGACGCCAGATCCATCCGGTGATTCACGCCACCGCCGCACCGCACGGCGTACTTCTCGACGTGTCGCAATCCAGGCGTGGTTTTTCGGGTGTCGAGGATGCGGGCGCCGGTGCCGACGATCGCATCCACATAGGTCTGCGTCAGCGTGGCGACACCCGACAGGTGCATCATGTAGTTGAGTGCCACGCGCTCCCCCTGCAGCAGTGCACGGGCCGGGCCCGTGATGCGCAACACCGGATCGCCCCGCTCGACCGCAGTGCCGTCGGCGCGAATGACTTCGACGCGCACGTGCGGCGAGAGTTGCTGGAACGCCTCGACCGCCAGCGGCCCACCGCAGACCACGCCACCGCGGCGTGCGGCGATCTGGGCGAGAGCCACGGACGATGCGGGGATCGTGGCCATCGTCGTGACATCGTCAAACGCGCGATCTTCAAGCAGCGCCGCACGAACCGCGTGGCGCAGCGGGATCTCAGTCAGTGGAAACCCGAAGAGGTCCGACGATATCGGTGCACTACTCATTCGCCGGGATCGACGCCGGGGCCCGGCGGCGTGCCTGGCAGGTTGCCGCCGATGGCGACCATCCGGTCAATGGCCAGCTTCGCCTTCGCGGCCACGCTGGCCGGTACCGTGATGCGATGCTCCATGTTCTGAAGCGCACGCAGCACCTTGGGGAGCGTCGTCACCTTCATGTAGGCGCAGCTGGCGCGATCGTTGGCGGCGTAGAACGTCTTCGTCGGATTCTCCTTGCGCAACCGATGGAGAATGCCGATTTCAGTGGCGACGATGAACTCGTCCGAGGCACTCTGCGCCGGCCGTCTGATCATCCCCTCGGTACTCAGAATCTGCAGCTGCCGGCTGGAGACCGCGCCGCTCGACACGGCATCGAGCACACTCGTCGAGCACCCACACTCCGGGTGCACGAGAAATTCAGCGTCCGGATGCTTGGCGCGCATATGATTGATGTGTTCCGGGTCGATGCCGGCGTGCACGTGACATTCCCCCATCCAGACCACGATGTTCTCGCGGCCAGTGATGCGCTTGACGTGCGCGCCGAGGAACATGTCGGGGCAGAACAGAATCGTCTTGTCGGCCGGAATCGCCTCAATCACCTCGACGGCGTTCCCGGAGGTACAGCAGTAGTCCGTTTCCGCCTTCACTTCGGCGGTCGTGTTGACGTAGCTCACCACCACCGCGTCCGGGTACTCGCGCTTCCAGGCGCGCAGCTGTTCGGCGTCGATCGTCGATGCCAGCGAGCAGCCGGCGGCAAGATCGGGGAGGAGCACGATCTTGTGCGGCGAGAGTATCGCTGCCGTTTCGGCCATGAAATGCACACCGCAAAAGACGATCACGTCGGCGTCGGTGCGGGCCGCTTCCCGCGACAGTCCGAGTGAATCACCGACGTAGTCGGCGACATCCTGCACCTCGGGGCGCTCGTAATTGTGCGCCAGAATGACCGCGTTTCGCGCCTTGGCCAGCGCGCGGATCTCCGCGTGCAGCGCCGGATCGTTGTGCGTCTCGAGCACCGTCATGGCCCTGTCCTCACCATTCTATGTGTATTTCGCGCCACTTGTTTCGGGCGCGAGGGAAATCGCTGCGGAAGTGCCCGCCTCGACTCTCTTTTCGCAGCAGCGACGCCTGCACGATCATGCGGGCGGTCTGCACCATGTTCAGCTCCTCCGTCGCACCAGCCGGGAGGCGCGCTTCAATCGCGTCCACCTCGCGCACGGCAACGCGCAGTCCGCGCGCCGTGCGATCGATTCCGGCGTACTGCCACATGACGCGCCGGATATCGTCAGCGGCGACCTGTGCTGCGCCGCGATCCGCGAGCAGCGGGACGTCCCACGCCGATACCGCCGGTGGTGCGATCGCATGCGGGGCCAGCCCCGCGATATCCCGCGACACGCGCTCAGCAAAGACCAGGCCTTCCAGCAGTGAGTTGGATGCCAGTCGGTTTGCGCCGTGCACACCGGTGCACGCAACCTCGCCACAGGCGTACATGCCGGGCACAGTGGTGCGTCCGTCCAGATCGGTCACGATACCACCCATCATGTAGTGCGCCGCCGGTGTGACCGGAATCAGATCGCGTCGTGGATCCACGCCGCGGGCGGTGCAGAGATGGAAGATGCCCGGAAAGCGAGTGTTGAAGTCTGTGATTGCGCGCGCATCGAGGTGGACGATTCCAGTGCGCGCCTGTGCACGGAAGATCTCGCGTGCGACAATGTCGCGAGGGGCGAGCTCGGCCAGCTTGTGCAGTTCGGGCATGAACCGTCTGCCCGTGCCATCGAGGAGTGTTGCGCCCTCGCCACGCACCGCCTCGCTCACCAGGGCCAGCGGATTCTCGCTCGTTGCGAGCGCAGTGGGGTGAAACTGCACGAACTCCATATCGGCCATGCGCGCGCCGGCGCGATGCGCGATCGCAAACCCATCGCCCGTCGCGACGGACGGATTGGTGGTGTACCTGAAGACCTGGCCCAGACCGCCCGTGGCCATCACGATCGCCTCGGCGTAGACCTCCACCGCGCGGCCGTCGACAGCGGCGCGCACGCCGACGCAGCGGCCATCGGCGAGGATCAGATCGAGCACTCGCGCCGTTTCGAGCACCTTCACGTTCTGCGCCGCCTGCACGCGTTCGATCAACGTGCGTGAGACTTCAGCACCGGTCTGATCGCCGCGCGCGTGGACGATCCGTCGACGGGAGTGGGCGGCTTCCTTGCCAAGCTTGAAGCCACCGCGCGCGTTCAGATCGAAGCGTGCGCCGGCCTGCACGAGTTCGCGGACTCGATCGGGACCTTCGGTGACGAGCACATCCACCGCATCGACGTCGCAGAGCGCCGCGCCGGCGGCGAGTGTGTCGCGACGATGCAGCTCCGGACTGTCGCCGGCACCCAGCGCGGCGGCGATCCCCCCCTGCGCCCACATCGTATTCGAGTCGCGCAGCGTGCGCTTGGTCATCAGCAGCACCGATCCCTGCTCGGCGCAGCGCCAAGCCGTGAACAGGCCGGCCACACCACTGCCGATCACGAGGACCCGGGTGGTGAGACGTTGCACCATCAGCGCCCCCGATCGGCAGGCGCCGCAGGAATGACCCGACCCCGCCGACGAATGATGGGGCTGATCCGCGCGATCTGCACCGGCGGCTGCGTAATCGTGAGGGGGTCAGGCGCTCCGATGGCTTCGGGCGCCTCGGTGGCGACGAAGCGGTAGAGTTGCGCCGGTCGGCCGGTGATGTTCGCGCGTTGTTCACGCGTCGGCTTCACGATGCCGAGCATCTCGACCTTGCGACGGAAGTTTCGCTTGTCGAGCTCACGGACGAGGATGACTTCATACACCCGCTGCAGTTCACCGAGAGTGAACCGCTGCGGGAGCAGCTGAAATCCGACGGTGGTGTAAGAGAGCTTGTTGCGCAGCCGAGTGAGTGCGTAGTCGATGATGCGACGATGATCGGCAACGAGGAGCGGCAACGCGGCAACCGGCCACCACTGTCCGCGGCCATTGCCGCCGTGGCGGACGACGTCAGCGGAGACGAGGGCGTAATGCGCCACGCTGACCGTGCGTGCATGTGGGTCGCGGGTGACGTCGCCGAAGGTGAAGAGCTGCTCGAGCCAGACATCGCTGGCGCCGGCAACGTCGGCAAGGGCGCGACGGGCGGCTGCGTCGAGCGGTTCGTCGGCGTGGACGAGGTCCGACGGTAACGTCCAGTCGCCCGGAGTGGCAGCGAGGAGAACGTGGAGCGCTTCGTCGCGAATGGTGAAGACCACGACATCGACGCCGACTCTGATGGGTGAGGAGTGGCGGAAAGCGGCCGGCTGGTTCGTGTCAACCATACACGAGGATAGTGTGAGGAATACACGAAGGCAAGCCGAATCGTCACGCCGTTGCCCGCAGCGGAGTTTGGCAGCGACGTGCCGGACACCTACGACGATGGGCGAAAGTCCGAAGACCGCCGCCCATCGTCACTCTCGTACACCGCTGCTTATGCCTTTCGGCGCTTTGCACCTGCGGCGAGGACGAGCAAGCCGGTAGCGAAGAGCGCGAGCGTCGCCGGCTCAGGAACCGCCTGAATCGAGATCAGCACATCCTGGTAGTCTCGATCAGAAACCTCGCCGGGGCCGGCAACACCAAATCCGCGACCGCCGTTTGGAATGTCTTCCATGCCGACGTAATAAATTGCACCCTGACCGGTCGAATTGATGATGGTCCCGAACGCATCGCGGCTCAGCGAGCCAAGATCACCCATCCCAGTGCCATTCGTGAACACAGTGTGCTGCTGATTGATCGTCGCACCGCGGGAACCAATGGCAAGTGCGCCAACCCGACGATCT
>Ga0105046_10013103_pt1 | contig 12855 bp, 3 predicted proteins | sample MAT03_FD_78385 | JGI IMG/M metagenome (GOLD analysis project Ga0105046, IMG submission 78385) | Freshwater microbial communities from Lake Fryxell liftoff mats and glacier meltwater in Antarctica - MAT-03 (megahit assembly) | ecosystem: Environmental > Aquatic > Freshwater > Ice > Liftoff... | reverse complement strand
GGAGGCGCACGCACACCTTCGCGTCGGGCGTCGGGACACCCACGACGGTGTCGTTCGGCGCGGCCATGTCGGATGAAGGTGCGGGCGCAGCGGTCGGCGCCGACCACCGCGGCTCCTCCGGGGCGATCTGCGCGCGCAGCGTGTCGAGCTCTCGCGCCAACGTCGGCGACGGGTCGCGCGAGCCGTGGGTCGCAGGTTCGTCCGACGGCGCGTCGTCTGCGGGGGGGCTGGCGAACGCATCGAACGCGTCTCGGAGGAGCCGCGCAGCGACGTCGCCACCGATGCGGTGGATGGGGAAGCCCGGCTCGTCCTCGTCGACGTGGTACCCCAGCGCCTTGCTCTCGTGGAGGATACCGAGCTTCTTCAGCGTGAGGCGGTAGCCGTTGTCGAGGGCCTCGATGAAGGCCGCGGCCTCGGTCGCAGTCTCGTCGCGCACGAGGCCGTATCGCTGGGCGCGGGCGAGGTAGAAGCCCAGCACGTTGGTGAGCTCCTTCGCCCGCAGGAGCCGGTCGGCGCGCGGGGTGGTGAAGAGGTCGGGGTCGAAGAGCTCGCGCAGGCGGCGCATCGTCGCCTCCGCCTGCTCGTGCATCTGCGCGTAGAGCTTGGCGCGGTCCTTCGGCTGCACCTCGTCGCGCTGCTTCACCTCGATCACGGTCACCTCGACGACGCGGGCGTCGGGCCGGAGCTTCACCAGCAGCAGGTCGGCGCGGCGCTGGCGCGCGGGTGCGAGGGGGTCAGCCTCGTCCGTCGAGAACCACCCGCGGTGTGCGTCGATCGGGATCACGATGCGCTGCTGGAGGAGGCCGACCCGCTCGAGCGCCCAACGCGCGACGAGCAGCCCGGCGACCTCCGCGGCCATCGCAGGCCCTGATTGCATGCGAAGCGCGAAGCGCCCCGACAGCGATCGGAGGGTCTCGAGCACCATCACCTCGCCGTCCTTCGGGAGTTCCAGGCCGACACCTTCGAGGGAAGGGCGGAGCAGCCGTTCGAGCTCCGCGGTGCTCCGCGTTGTGAGCATCACACGCGCCTGATCCTCCTGGAGGAACTCCGGCGAGAAGTCGAGCAGGTAGCCGCACTCCTTCACGCTCCCCGCGCTGTCGAAGTAGTCGACGCCCAGGTTGCGGTCCATCGTGAGCACCCAGTCGCTGGTGTCGTGCACGAGGCGGATGAGGGCCTGATCCGCTGGCTCCAGTCGGAGCGAGAGGGTCGGGACGGTCCCCTCTGGCGCGACCGTCCCCGCGGCGTCAGATGCCTCGATGGCCTGGACCATCGCGTGCGTCTCGACCAGCAGTCGCTCGATAGCGTCCGCCTCTGCGGAGGCCACTGGGCGGACGCCCTTCATCCAGCCGTAGCCCGCGCCCTCGGGGCGCTCGATGAGCCGGGTCTCGGGCTCGGCGACGAGGCCGCCAACGAAGGTCCCACGGCGCAGCGGGCGCACGTCGCCCAGTCGCGCCTCGGCGAGGAAGTGCTCGGCGAAGAGGGTGATGTGCGCCGCATAGGCGCTCGGGTCCTGCACGAAGTCGTCGAGGGTGCCTCGGGCGATGAGCAGCTTCGGGCGCAGATGGTCACCCGACCCGAGCGAGAACTCATCGCTCTCCGCCACCTGACGCTCCGGGTCGAGGAGCGCGTCGAGGGCCTCGCCGGTCTCGTCCACGTGCTCGCGGGGCGCGAAGAGCTGCACGGCGTAACGGAGCGACGGCGGCTCCTGATACTCGTCTCCGCACTTGAGCCTGAAGCGCTCCACCTCGCGCAGCGTGTCGGCCACGAGCTGGCCGTCGCCGGGGTTGAACACGTTGATCCGCAGTTGCCCGACGTAGGGGTGCTGCTCCAGGTACTCGACCACGCGGGCGGCGATCTCCTGCGCGGAGAGGCCCGGCGGGGTCACGTAGCGGCCACGGATGCCCAGGAGCCGACGGACGCTCGCCCGGCTCGCTGCGACGTCGATGCGCTGCCCCCCCGCGGCGCGGTCGGGGAGGTAGAGCGACCAGTGGGTCGTGAGCTGCTCCCGCTCGACGTAGCCGCGGTGGGCGTCGTCGAAGAGCACCATGGGCACGCTGGACGGCAGGAGGCCCCGCTGGAGCTGCTCCACGAGGCGCGGCCACGAGCGCGCCTCCTCCACCCGCATCTGCCACGCGTTGAGCGTCCGGTCGACCACCGCGCTGTGCTGGAGGTGCCAGACGAGCCGCAGCGGGTGGAGCGGACCGAAGAGGAGCGCGCGCCCCGGGTCGCCGCCGTTCGCGCGCCAGCGGAGCTCGACCACGTCGATCGCTCCGATGAGGCGGCGCACCGCGGGGTCGCCCCCCTCCCCGAGCGCCGCTCCGGCCCACGCGAGATAGGCGCGGGCGTAGGACTCGACCGCGCTCCGCAGCGGGAGCAGGTCGACCGTCTCCACGGTGCCGCGCCGTCGGGGGTCGGGCGCCATCACGCTAGCCCGCACGGTGTGTTGTTCGAGGATCGCGCCGAAGACGGTGCGCCGCGCCGCGAGGAAGGACTGCGTGAGGGCGTCGTCCGGCGCCCCGTCCTTCCAGCGAGGCTCGACCGAGACGTCGCTCAACACGCGCGCCGCGGTGAGGTCGAGGCGGTACCAGCCGAACTGTTCGGGGTGCTCCAGTGAGGCGTTCTCGACCTCGCGCAGGAGGCCCGGGAGGCGGATGGAGAGACCGTTGGCGCCGGGGTTGTCGAAGGTAAAATGGACGTCGCCCTGAACGGCGGCGCCCGCGGCCAGGTCCCACTTGCCCGTGAGCTCCTCCCGCGGAGGGCGTTGCGGCCCATGGCCCTTCGGGTCGACGGGCTTGCTCGCGACCGCGCACCACGCGTCGGAGAAGGACGTGGTCTTCACCGAACGCTGTGGCAGTGGGGTGCCGATGTCTTCGCCGCGGAGGATCAGGAAGAGCGGGGATTCGTTCTCCGCGCGTCCGCCGTCGGCGGCGGGCTGGTTCTCCGTCAGCGCCGTGCCGTCCGCGGCGAGGGCGTCGATGCGGAAGAAGTACGAACCGTCCGAGACGCTCTCCAGATCCGTCGGCTTGATCTGCCGCGTGAACTTCTTCGTCTTCGCGCGCGCCTTCGGCTTCGGGGTGTTGTTGCTCGACCAGACGAGGGTCGCCTGACCGTCGTTGAGCTCCAGGAGCTGCACCCGAACGTTCTTCCACGCCTCGACGTGCACGGGGAGCGGCATCGACGCGTAGGTCAGCTTGAGCGGCTTTCCCAGCTTGGGGTTCCAGAAGAGCATCGGCGTCGCGCCGCCGACGTCGTCGGGCTCCTGCATGTCCAGGTCGAGCGGGTCGAGGATCAGCCGGAGGTCCTGCTTCGTGCGGGCGTCGAGCAGCCTCCAGTGCTCGAAGGCCAGCGCCCGATGCTCCGCCTCGCAGGCGATGAGCGAGGTCCACGAAACCGGCTCGTCGACGTGACGATCACACAGGAAGCGGAAGAGGGGCTTCTGCACCGTGTCGGGCGCGACCCGCAGCCGTCCGATGCGCTCCTGAAGGGGCCGACGCACCTCCGCGAGGGCGGCGCTCACCGTCTGGTTGTGCGCGAGCCGCTGGCGGTGCTCTCCGGAGGCGAAGAGCTCGAAGTCGGGGATGAGGCCGAAGAGGAAGATCGAGCCCCCCGCGGCCTCCGGCGTGCTCCCGTTCTTGCGCACCGTCAGGAGGTACTCGACCTCTTGATCGGCGGAGAGGATGCGCTTCTCCCGGCGGAGCTGCTTCAACGCGTCCTCCACCGGCCCGCGGAGTCCAGGGGCGAGCCGCTTCATGAGCTCGTCGGCGAAGGCGCGCGTCTCGGGGGCGAGCGGCACCTCGGTGAAGGTCGCCACGTCGAGCGAGTCCTCCGCCGCGGTGCGAAGCCCCACGGGCAGAAAGACCAGCAGCGGCTTCTCGAAATGGTCGCGCAGCTCGACGAGCTTCGTCGCCGTCGCCTGCCAGGGCGCCGCCGCGTCGCCCGCCACCAGGATCCGCGCCGCCCAGCGCGTACCGCCGCCCTCGGCGTCGAGGCGCTCCGCGAGGCGCTCCATCACCTGCGAGGGGAGGTCGGTGACGCGCAGCCGTCGGCGGTCGCCCTTCGCGTGGAGCTCGGCCCGTAGGCGCGCCAAGCACTGCTCGGAGACGAAGTCATAGAGGTCGTCGCTCGTGTGACGGGTCAGCACCGCGGGGCTCATCGCGCCGCCTCCTTGCGCTGGTCGATGGGGTAGCGCGGCCGGATCGTCTGCGCGTTGTAGGCGTCGCTGAGGTCGTCGTAGAAGCCGATCTCCCGGAGCTGCGACTTCAGCCCCTGCACGTTGTCGCGGAAGGCGCGATGCTCCTCCACCGTCACGGGGCGTCGGCCGCCCTCCAGCTTCGCGCCGGCCACCACGAAGCCATAGCGCGCCTCCATCCAGCCGAGGAAATCCTCGATGAGGATCGGCTTGCTGTAGAAGAGCTTGCGCCCGTCACGCTCCTCCCAGTCGAGCACCGCGAGCTGCACGAAGAGCTCCAGGAGGCGCCCGCCGAAGGCCCAGCGGCGGTCGGCCGTCCGCGCCTTGCCCTGCGCCAGCGCGCCGAACTCGGTGTTCTTCTGGAGCAGCCGGTCGAGGAGCTGCGTGAGGTATTGCCGGTGGTGCCGCGAGCGGACGTGCGTCACCACCTCGATGAAGGTGTCGAAGGGGTCGAGGCCCATGTCGAAGATCGCCAGCTCCTCTACCGAGAGCGTCTCCTCGGCGTCGTCCGTGCCCCCCTCGTTGTTGCTGCGGAGCTGGTCGAGGCGGGCCTTCCAGTACGCGTTGAAGGCCTCCGTCGGGTGGTCGAGCAGTTCGAAGACGCGCTTGGGGTCGGGCTTCGACTCCTTGAGCTGGCGCTCGGCGTAGTAGAGGAGCTGGTTGGTGGCGAAGATCGACTTGATGAGGTCGTGCAGGCGCGCGTACTCCGACAGCGCGCTCTCCTGCGCGAGGCGGGCCATCAGGGAGCTCGGGTCGCCCGTCGCGTCCACCACGAAGCTCTCGGTGTAGGGGCACTCGGCGAAGGGCTGCGGGAGGCCCCCGTGCACCTTGCAGTCGACGCAGGCCGGGTGGGCGCGCCGCTCGCGCCGCCACCCCGTGAGCTGACGCGCCAGACGGATCACGTAGAGGGCGGTGTGGAGCCCCAGCACCGTCTTCAGGTAGTCGATCATCACCCCGCGGGGGACGGCGTCTTTGTAGGCCAGGAGGCGCCCGATGTCGTCGCAGAGCATCCGCGCCTGCCCGACGCAGGTGGGGGCCTCGGCGGCCACCTGCTCGTTGCTCTTGGTGGGCTCGTTGAGGCTCTCGACCATCTTCAGGACGGCCAGCGTCTCCAGGTCGAGGGGCACCTCCGGGTCGATCGAGCGGTCATGCGGGCGCAGGCCCCGGTCGAGGTAAGCGCGGAGGTCCTTGATCGTCTGCCGCCCCCCGTGGTGGAGCATGCCGTACATGTGCTCGTCCACGTTGTAGGCGCGGCAGTGCTTGGCCACGCGGATCTTGTGCGCGCGAAGGTGAAGCGGGCGCAGCGAGGCGACGATCTCGGTGGACTTGCCGCGGTTGACGAGGTCGAAGACGTCGTTCTCCAGCCACGCCCGCACGACGTCGGGGTAGCGCGCGACGGAGGGGCTCCCCGCCCGCTCCTCGAAGGTGCGGTGGTGGGTGTCCATCTTCTCGTAGGTCTTCGGGAGCTTGTAGCCGGCGTGCCGATGACCATCCGTGCTGAGGAGGAGGAAGAGGTTCACCAGCACCCGGTCGAGGTCGACGTTCTTCGGGTCGATGGTGAACACCTTGGGGTTGCGAAACTCCTGGTCGGCCTTCGACAGCTTCACGATGTCACCCCCGCGCCCGGCGTCACGGGCGTCACCTCGATCACCTTCCCGGCGTGCGTGTCGCGCGCCGAGATTTCGTAGAAGCTCTCCTGGTCGAGCGTCACCATCACCCGCTCGAAGGGAAGGTTGAGCAGCTCGTTGCGGAAGATCATCAGGTTGACGAAGAGCCCGCGCATCTCCCGCGGCCCGGGCCGGTAGCCGCCCTTGATGAGCCAGAGCATCTCCAGCAGGTCGAGCGTGAGGCGGAGCGTGGCCGGGGCCCTGCCCCCCTCGGCCATCAGCCGGTCGTCGGCGACGAGCTTCACCACGTCGGGCGCCATCTCCAGGTAGCGCCGGAGCCCGTCGTTGCGCTCCACATCCACGCGGAAGCGCCCTTTGGGGAAGAGCCGGAAGCTCGTCGCCCGCTGCGCCTTCGGGCGCGACACCCGCAGGCAGATGTTGCCCCGGCGGACGACCGGGTGCCGCACCCCCTCCGAGAGCGACACCGCCTCGACGATCTCGTCGCACAGCCGGTCGCGTTGCTTGCGCCCCGCCTCGCTGTCCTCGGTGGCCATGGCGACGCCCTCGTAGAGGTCGAGCGTTCGGTAGGGGAGCATCTCCTTCCAGCGGTCGTCGACCCGCTCGAAGTAGGCCCAGCGACGCAGCCGCGCGGCCATGCGGCGGTGCTCCGCCAGGGTGTCGACGAGGCGCTGGCCGTCCCCGCCGCGCGGCGGCAGGTCGCGGAAGAGGCGCAGGACGGTCTCCTTCGCCGCCGGGGAGCGCCCTTCGAAGGTCATCCAGCCGACGGCGGCCTCCGGGGCGCTGAGGAGCGCGCGGTCGAGGGCCGGCGCCTCCACCTGCCCCACGTCCGTCTCCCGCAGGAGCTTCACGAGGCGGTCTTCCACCGTCGCCTCCACCTGCTCGAAGTCCGAGGCGAAGGCGTCGGGGTAGTAGAGCCGGGCGAGCTGCTCGACGGCGTCGGGGGAGTTGTCGCCGAGCAGGCGCGCCACGTCGTCGCAGCCGTGGTCGCGGAGGAGGAGCCAGGAGAGCGACGAGCGCAGGTCGCGCATCGTCACGTGCTGCCGCCGCCGGAGGTGAACCACCTCGTAGAGCCGCCTCACGCGCTCGCGCACCCCGCGGCCGGAGGCCGGATCGCGCAGCGTGTCGACGTTGTGTTTGAGCGGGCAGCGGGCCTTGTGCGCGCAGCCCTCGCAGGGCTCCCACAGGGTCCTGTCGAGCATCTTGTCGAGCTGGGCGTCGACCAGGGAGCGGCCCTCGTCGTCCCCCTCATCGCGGCGCGCCCGAACCGCCACCGCGCGAAGGTTGAGGTTGACCAGGAGCATGCCCGCGGGGAGCGGCGCCTGGTCGTGGAGGTGCGCGCGCAGGGCCTCCCCGAGCCCCGCGAAGCGCTTCGCCAGCGGGCCGTGGAGGAAGAAGTCGAGCAGCCTCCCCTCGTTGATCGCGATGAGCCGCACCTCCCGCCCGGCCCGCAGGTCGCCCACCGCCCCCGCGAAGGGCGCGAAGAACTCGTCGAGCACCGTGTCGCTCCGCCGGTCGTCGTCATCCTGCGAGGCGTCGTAGTTGGAGCGATAGTCCAGGGACTCGTACGTCCACGAGGCGCTGTTGCGCTGCCGCTCCACCGCGACGCCGCGCGCTTCGAAGGCCCGCTCGAGCTGCTGGAGGAAGGCCGTCTTGCCGTCGCCCGCATTGCCCGAGATGAGCACCAGGCGGAAGTTGCCGTCGACGATCTCCGGCGCGAGCCGCTCGTCGAGGCGCGTCTCCACGTAGGTGAGCTTCGCGATCTCGTCGAGCCCGCGCGTCCCCGCGTTGGTGTAGCGCGCCTGGCTGTAGAGCGTGAGCAGCCGCGTGACGTAGGGGTTGTAGTTGGGCTTCGCCCGCTCGTCGGCGTTGAGCGTGAGCCGCGCCGCCGGGTCGACGCTCGCCCCGTCGACCGCCACCGGCCCGCTGTACACCTCGATCGCCTGGAGCGCCTCGCGCATCGCCCGCGCGCTCTGGAAGCGCCGTCCCCCGTCGGGCTGCACTGCCTTGAGGAGGAAGTCCGCGAAGGCCCGGCTCAGCGCCCGGCCGTGTGGGAGGTCGTAGGGGTGCAGCGGCGCGCCGTTGCCCGGCTTGTCACTGGGGTACGGGTGCTGGTGAAGCACCAGCTCATAGATCACCACCCCCAGCGAGAACAGGTCGTGGTGGGGCTGCCAGTCGGGCATCCCGCGGTCCGGCGCCCAGTAGCGCGGCGTCCCCACGATGCCGTCGGCGTCGACGTACTTCGACGCGATGTTGAAATCGATGAGCTTCGGCTCGACGGCCGGCATCGCCAGCATCAGGTTGGCCGGCTTGATGTCGCGGTGGAGCCACCCCTCGTCCTGCATGCGCTGGAGCTCGGCGAACTCCGCGTCGCCCGCCTCCCCGCTGCGCAGCATCGCCTTGAGCTCCGCGATGCGGTCGACGTCCGGATGGATGGCCTCCAGCGCCACGAGGAACTTCGCGATCACCCCGCAGGCCGCCCGCAGCGGCAGCACCTTGCGCCCCGCGCAGTAGGCCTCCAACGTCTCCCCGTCGACGTACTCCGAGAGGACGAAGGGCGTGTGCGGCGGCTGCACGAGGCGGTCTTGCCAGTAGACCCGCGCGATGAAGCGGTGCTGCGGGAGCTCGAGGCCCGTCTTGAGCTCCTGGACGGCGTTCTCGTTCTGGTCGAGGCCGTGCAAGAGCTTCATCGCGTAGTGGCGCTCGTGGGTGAGGTGGAACACCCGGTACACCTGCGAGGCCGCGCCGCTCCCCAGCGGCGCCTCCACCCGGTACACCCCGTCGACGATCGCGCCGGGTTCGAAGCGCGCCGTCTGGGGCACCACCGGCGCGGGGGCCTCCGCCCGCTCGTCGCGCGATCCCTCCAGCACCTCGCCGAGCCGCGCCACCACCGCCGCCGCGCCCGGCCGCTGCGTGAAGTCGTCCACCGACAGCAGGTCGATCACCAGCTCATCGAGCGAGGCCTTGAGCCCCGGCCGCGCCGCGCTCGGGAGCTTCTTCGGGTGCCCCTGCGCCGCCCGCGCCTCGGCGGGCGACGCGAAGGGGACGCTCCCCACCAGCAGCTCGTAGAGCAGCACGCCGAAGGAGTACATGTCCGATGTGGTGTCGAAGTCGTAGTCCGCGGGGTTCTCCAGCTCCGGCGGCAGGTACGCGGTGTTGCGCGTCTTCACGTCGGCGAACACCGTCAGCGCCCCCGCCCGGTCGAACCACGCCCGGTCGAAGTCCGTCAGCCGCGCCCTCCGGTCGTGCCCCACCAGGATGGTCTCCGGGCACACGTTGCGGTGCACCAGCCCCTTGCCGTGCACCGCCTCCAGCGCCCGCGCCACGCCCAGCGCGATCTCCAGCCGCTCGCGCAGCGTCAGCCGCTCGGCCTCCGGGTTGCGCAGGTAGGTGTGCAGCTTGCCGAAGTCCGACCACTCGGTCACCTCGTAGAAGAGGTGCTCGTCGGGCAGCTCGTCGATGTGGAGCACCTGCAGGAGGTGGTCGTGCGGCCCCACCGCCCCCACCGCCTCCGAGGGTCGGCGGATCACCTCCAGCCGCTTCTTCGCCTGCTCGGGTTCGAGGTAGGGGTCGAGGTGCCACACCCGCACCCGGTAGGGCTGCGGGTCGTCGATGAAGGCGCGCTTCGCCCGGTACTCCGTCATGCTCTCGGTGAGCAGGAGGATGTCGGTGGTCTCGTAGGGCCCGAAGCGCCGCCGCGAGCCCCGCGCCCGACGCCCGGCGCCGCCCTTGAGCTTCTCCACCCAGGTGCCCACCATCGGCGCGAGGTGGGTCGGCTCGGGGACGCGCTTCGTGTCGGTGAGGTGCGCCACGAGCGCGCCGAGCGTGGTGATGTTCTCCACCCAGCCGCCCGTCACCGCCACCGTCGCACGGTCGGGGAGCACCAGCACCGGCGCCACCCACACGCCCCGCGGCGCCGCGAGGAGGTTCTTGAGCACCTTCGCCTTGTGGTTGACGGTGAGCATCGGGCACGCCCGCGGCTTCCCGTTGAGCAGCCACTCGGTGTCGTCGCCCGACAGGTGCCCGAACCACTCCTTGGCCTCCAGCACGTACACCGCGTGCGGCCCGAAGAGCACCCCGTCGTACTCCAGCGCGTCGCGGCCCGGCTGCTTCAGCGTGAAGTTGGGGAAGAGCGTCCAGGTGTCGGGGAGCCCGGTGCGGATGCGTTCGACCACCTCCTGCTCAAAGCGCCCGACGGGCTCCGAGCCTGGGAGCGAGACTATGCGAGCCATGCGGGGAGGACCTCCTGCTCGATGATGCGGACAGCTTCGGATTCGGCGGCGCTTGCATTGGCGCGAGCGCGAAGCGCCGACGTGACAATGCGGTCGATGTCGCGCCGCAGTTCGTCGCCGACGGAAGGAAACGGCAATGTACGAAGCAGGTCGGGGCGGAGACTCAGGATCTTGGTCCCTACAGCAGTGCTCCGGAGCAACCGAAACCCGACGATGCTCGACAAGAACGCGTACGCAAGGCAGGCGTACTCACGGCGCGGAAGGATGCGCAGGAGATGCTCTGAGATAGCCAGGGAGACCCAGTCTTCGCCGACCATCTCGACCCGCCCGAACAGTTCACCCTCACCAAGTGTTCCTGCGCCTCCTGCCAACAAGGTGAAGGGTTGCGCCATCAGAAGACGCTCGGAGATCCCAGGGTGAACCACGCGCCGCGGGATCGGGCGCATCATGAAGACGTCGCGCTGCGACAGCAGGGGAATCCCGTGCGGCCGCTCGCAAGATCCTCGCGCGAAACGGTTGCCGTTGAAGATTCCGTCTGCCTCGACAACGTCACCCAGGCGGGCAGACCATTGGCGCGCGAGGCTCGCAAAAGCCTCGCCGGCAGAGGCATAGGTCCACGCGGTGTAGGTCGGCAGCGCTCCATCCCACCAGATGGCGCGACGTTCGCGGCGCTCACACATCGCACGCGCCTCGGAGAAGCCGGGGATCTCATCCAACTGCGCGCGCGCCTCACGCAGATGTCCGGCGTACGCCTCGCGCTGCGTCACGGTCTCGCGGACGAGCGCGGCCACGCGGGCGACTTGCTCATCCGTGCCCATCGGGACCGGTAGTGCGCGGAGGAAGTCCATCCGCAGGCTCATGAGCTTGGTGCCGTATCCCGTCGCGCGAACTGCGCGCACCCCCGCACGGGTGCTGAGGAATGCGTACGCGAACGCCGCAACATTCGACTCGGGCTCCGCGAAGGTGAGTGCGACCGCATCGGAGCCGATGATCCGCCCTTGGAGCCGAGCATCGGCGAGGACGCAGCGCCCGTACAGCTCGGTCTCCCCAAGCGTTCCCACGCCCGCGAAGAGGAGCTGCCCCCGTTTGATGCGCTGGTCCTCGATGCCGCGGACGCCGTCCTCACGGATCCACCGCCCGACCGGCTCCGTCGCGAACATGTCGGACTGGCCGAGCAGCTCGACGCCGTGCTTCGGGTCGCACTCCTGGCGGACGAAGATTCTCCGATAGGCCTTGCCGAAGTTCGCGGCGAGAGAACCCAGCGAGACGCAGCGGCTCACCCGGCTCCTCCGGCGAAATGCCTCCACCTCGGGCGCGTAGTTGAGCGCGCGCAGCGCCGTCGGGCTCACGTCCGCGTAGAAGGCCGCCCTCACGCCTGGCCCCCGATCCCCTCTGGCACGCCGCGCAGGTACTCGTCGGCGATCCACGGGAGGTCGTCGGCGAGCACCTTCACCGCGCGCGTGAACTTCCGCTCGTCGATCGTGCCGTCTTCGCGCTCCCAGCGGCGCACGAACTCGCGCGACTCGAAGCGCTCGGCGCCGTCGGGCTCGCGGAGGTAGAGGTTCTCCCCGCGGCGGCCGTGGCCCACCTTCTCGGCGATGGCCATGAACACCGGGCGCTGCTTCGGCGCGGCGCCGCTGGTGAGCTGCTTCTCGCTCTCGTGCCGCCGCCGCAGGAACACGCAGCTCGCCTGCACCGACACCTGCGGGAGGAAGGTCTCCGCCGGGAGGTCGACGCTGGCGAGGAGCTCCATCTCGCGGAGCATCCAGGCGCGGACGCCCTCCATCTGCTCGCCGGGGTTGCCGAGGATGCCGTCGGGGAGCACAAGCGCCATGCGCCCGGTGCCCGGCTTCAAGAAGCGGTAGCAGCACTCGATGAAGAGAACCTCCGGCGGCACCTTCTTCTGCAGCGTCCCCCTGACCCACTCGCCCGTGCCGTCGCGCCGCCACTGGTGCCCGAGCTCGTAGGTGGCAAGCACCTTCGGGTCGTCGACCGGGATCTTCGCGCCGAAGGGGGGGTTGGTGAACACGAGGTCGAAGGTGCCGAGGCCGTCCTTCGTGTCCTCGCTGAACTTCTTCCGGTCGGCCGAGTCTTCGGTGCCCGCGACGCCGAACTCCAGGCTGTTGAAGCTGGCGATGTGGCCGTGGCCGTCGTTGTTCATCACCATGTTCATGCGGGCGGCCTTGCGGAGGTCGCCGTCGACGTCGACGCCGAAGAGGCACTCGGAGGCGTAGGCGCGCAGCTCCATCTCGATGCGCTTGAGCTCGCGGGGGACGGGGTCGGCGGGGTGTTCGGTGATCTTCGCGAGGAGCCCCCGGCGGACGTGGTTGAGGGCGACGACGAGGAAGCCGCCGCTGCCGCAGGCCGGGTCGAGGACGCGCTGGCCGGGCTTCGGGTCCATCATCCGCACCATCATGTCGATGACGTTGCGGGGCGTGAAGAACTGTCCGCGCTCGCGCTTGAGCGTGGTGGAGGTGATCGATTCGTAGGCGAGGCCCTTGGCGTCGGCGTCGGTGCCGAGGAGGTTGTAGCGCCCGATCTGGCCGACGATGAAAGCGAGGGCGCGGTCGGTGAGCTCGACGCGGTCGGTGGCGTCGAGGACGTCGGCGAAGGCTTCCTTCGTGTTCGCGAAGAGCATGTTGATGCGCTGGCGCACGCGGCCCTGCCCCTCGGCGGTGTGGGCCTCGGAGGCGCCGACGAAGAAGAGCCGGGTGCTCAGCCGCTCGTCGTGGATCTTGCAGAAGATGAGCTGGAGGAGCTGCCAGAAGGCCTTCTTCGAGTCCATCGACTTGTTGCCGTAGAGGTAGTC
>Ga0105046_10013102_pt1 | contig 12856 bp, 12 predicted proteins | sample MAT03_FD_78385 | JGI IMG/M metagenome (GOLD analysis project Ga0105046, IMG submission 78385) | Freshwater microbial communities from Lake Fryxell liftoff mats and glacier meltwater in Antarctica - MAT-03 (megahit assembly) | ecosystem: Environmental > Aquatic > Freshwater > Ice > Liftoff... | reverse complement strand
CGCCTTCCTCGAAGGCGGCATCGCAGGCGTGACGAGATTGCGGAGGATCGACTCGTCCTTTTTCGGACCGGGTGCGCCGGCGGCGATCCATTTCTTCAACGTCGCGAGATCCTCGGCGGGCACCTGCGGCTCGTCCTTCGGTGGCATCTTCGGCTTGGCCGTGCCCTCAATGGCCTTCATCAGGAACGAGGCAGCGGCGTCGCCGGGCTTGATTGGATTCGCGTGATCGTCGCCGCCTTTGTGAAGCTGGGCGAGCGTCTCGACCGACAATCCGCCTTCGAGGTCGGTGTCGTTGTGACAACCCGCGCAATACGTCCGCAGGATCGGGGCGATGTCCTTTTCATACACCGGCGCGTCCTGCGCGAATGTGATGACGGGAAACAGAAGGGCGATGTGGAGGATGCGCATGGTGGGAATCAGTGCTGAAACAGGAACTCGCGACTGGTGAGCAGCGACCAGAACATGTCCTCGACGATCTGCCTCTTCTCCTCGGGCTTCGCAGAGGCGATCAGCGCCTTGAATTCCTTCGCCTCCTTTTCCCTCGGAGGACGGCCCAGGCAGAGCATCCACGCCTCCCCGATGATCTTCTCCGGCGCAGGATCGCTCGCGAGGAGTTGTGTCACGCGGCTGTCTTTTGCCGCGAGCTTGTCGTTGATTGTCGCGCCGTTCGAGAGATGCAGCACCTGCACGAGGCTGGGCTGGTTCGAACGTTCGCACTCGCAGGCGATCTCGCGCTGATTCCTGCCGAATGCGGAGAGGAAGTAATTTTTCACCGCGGAGTCTGAGACCTGCATCGCGCGCGTGTTTTCGCCGTATGCCTCGGTCTTTGCGGTCGAGCCGTCGTTGAGGGCAATCTCGGTGAAGCGTTCCCGCACCAGCGTGATGTCGGCGATGGCGTCGCTCAACACCTCGGCCATGAGTCGCCGCGGGTAGAAATGCGAGTAGTAGCGCCGGTCGTCGCGATTCTCGGGGAGCGGGTCCGCGCTGCGCCGATAGGTCTGCGATGTGAGAATGAGCCGCATGAGCTTCTTGAGGTCGTAGCGGTTCTCGACCGTGAACTTCGCAAGCGCGGCGAGCAGCGGTTCGTTGCTCGCGGGATTCGAGGCGCGGAGGTCGTCCACGGACTCGACGATGCCGGTGCCGAGGAAATTTGCCCACACGCGGTTGGCGATGGCGCGGGAGAAATAGGGGTTCGAGGGAGCGGTGAGCCACTGTGCGAGCTGGTCGCGACGGTCGCCGGGATCGTCCGTGGCGATGGGCGCCCCGTCGAGCGGCGCGGGCGGCTGCGGGCGGCCGGTGCGCGGCTGGATGAGATCGCCGTGCGGCTCCACGTACAGTGTGCGCATGCCGGTGCCGTTGCGCGGGTCGCCGCCCCAGCCCTTCGCGCGCACCCGGGCAAAGAGATTTGCGAAGCCGTAGTACTGGTCGTTCGTCCATTTTTCGAGCGGGTGATTGTGGCACTTCGCGCAGCCGATCGAGAGCGAGAGGAATGACTGGCTGACATTCTCCGCCATCGACTCGGGGTCCTGATGCACGGCGAAGAAATTCGTCGCGCCGTCGTCGAGCGACGAACCGCGCGCGGTGACGATCCGCCGTGCAAATTCATCCCACGGCGCATTCTCCGCCACGCGGTCGCGAATCCATTTCGCGTACGCCGCCACAGCGTCCGGGCGCAGCCGCGCGCCATTCACGAGAAGCACGTCGCTCCATTTGTAGGCCCAGTAGTCCACGAACTCCGGCCGGGCGAGCAGCAGGTCCGCGAGGCGCTCGTGCTTCGCCGGGGATTTGTCGGCGACGAAGGTGCGCGCTTCCTCCGGCGTCGGCAGGCGTCCGATGGCATCGAGATACGCGCGGCGGACAAAGGTCGCATCGTCCGCGGCGGGAGACGGCTTGATTCGCAGCTTGCGAAGCTGATCGAGCACGAGGTCGTCGATGAAGTTTGCCCGCGGGGCGCTGGCAAAGACCGAGTCCGCAATCTTGTGCGGATACGGCGCGGTGATGCGCGCGATGACGATCTGCGAGGAGAACCACGCCGTGACCGCACCCTGGCCGTGACCGATGAATGCAACCTTGCCGTTCTGATCCACGGTGGCGACCGCTTCGTCGGTGGAGGTGAATTTCGCCCACCGCGTGACATCGCGTTCCGTGCCGTCGCTGAACTTCGCGCGCACGGCAAGTTGCAGTGACGCGTCCCGTTTCAGCTCCGAGGTCTCCGGTGAAATGGAAAGCCCCGCCAGCTTCGGATCATCCGCCGACGGGCCGGGCGAGCCCTCTGCGATCCACGCGGCGATGGTGCGATAGTCGTCACCTTCGACCGTGAGCCGTTTGCCGCCCTTGTGCCTGAGCGCCATCGTCGGTTTCGTGAGCAGCAGGCTGCGGCCAGGATCCTCGGGCTCGATGCGCCGCCCGCGCGACTCGCGCGTGACCGCGAGCCAGTCCGCCTCGGGATTATATCCAAACAGCGAAAGCCGGAACCCGCCTTTTCCCGCGAGCGCGCCGTGGCAGCCGCCGCTGTTGCAGCCGGACTTCGAGAGGATCGGCACGATGTCGTTGCGAAAAGTCGGCGCATTTTCCGCACGGGCGGAGACGAGCGTGGCAGTGACGAGGAGAAGGAAGAGACGGATCATGCGAAGAGTTCCCTGATCGGCTCTGTGCCGAGATCGCTGAGGTAGAATGGGCGGCCTGCGGGGCCGGGCAGTGTGGAGTGGTGATCGAAGCCGAGGCTCTTGAAGATAGTCGCCACGATGTCGCCGGGACCCACGGGGCGCTCCGCGGGGAAGCCGCCGATGGGGTCGCTCTTGCCGATGACGCGACCGCCTTTCACCCCGCCTCCGGCGAAGTAACACGTGAAGCAGCCCGGCCAGTGATCGCGGCCGCCCGCGGGGTTCACCCTCGGCGTGCGGCCAAATTCCGAGGGGTTCGGCACGGGCGTGGCGCCGGGCAGGCCGCGCTGATCGAGGTCCGTGATGAGCGCGGAGTAGGCCTGGTCATACATCGGGCAGACGAGGTCCTTCATGCCCTCGATGCTGGTGAATGGCTTCGAGCCGTGGATGTCCCACGTGATCTCGTCGAACACGGTGAGGAACGTATTGATGGTCACAAAGCGCACGCCGTTCTCCACCAGCCGCCGCGCGAGCAGGCAGCACTGGCCGAAGCGATTCATGCCGTAGCGCTCGCGGACCGACTGCGGTTCCTTGCTCAGATCGAATGCCGCGCGCGCCTGCTCGCTCGTCATCATCCGGAATGCGGCGTGGAAATTTTCATCCATCAGCCGTGCGTCCTCGCTCGCCTCGAATGCGGCGGTCGCCTGGTCCACGATCTCGCGCATCCTTTGCCGCCGCTCGAGCCGTGCGCCTGCAATGAGGTCCGGCGGCAGCAGGTCGGGCACGCGGAAATCCGGCTTCGACGGATCGGCCATCAGCGCGAACGGATCCTGCGCCTTGCCGAGGAAGCCGCCCGCCTGGCCGTTGGGGAGATTGCCACCGCCGCGCCCCATGAGCTGCGGCAGGACGACGAAAGGCGGCAGGTCCGTCTTGCGTCCCATGAGGTAGGAAGTCACCGCGCCCACATGGGGCGTCTGGATGCCGCCGGTGAATCGCCGCCCGGTCTGCATCATCTGCCAGCCCGCATCGTGGACCGCCGCGCCGTCGTGATGACACGACCGCACGAGCGAAAACTTGTCCGCGATCTCCGCGTGCTTTGGCAGGAGTTCGGAAATCTCGAATGCGTCCGACTTTGTGCGGATCGGCTTGAAGGGCCCGCGGATCTCGCGCGGCGCATCCGGCTTCATGTCGAACAGGTCGAGCTGGCTCGGGCCGCCGAGATTGAAAATCATGATGCACGAGCGCTTGTCGTTGCCCGGCTTGGCGAGGCCCGCCTTTTCCGCGCGCAAAAGCTGCGGCAGCGAGAGGCCGATCGCCGACAGTGCGCCGACCTGGAGGAATTCACGGCGCGTGTGCCGGCCGGGACCGCAGAGGTTCGCGCGGTCGTCTGGAGTGGGAGCGAGAAAGTCGAACATGCACGCAACTTGCCGGATCATCGGCAATCGCGCCTTGAGGGATGCCGCGTTTTTTTGTAATAAAGCCGCGTGCCAAAAAACACCCCTCCCGACCAGTTCCAGAGCTTCCTCGCCACGCTGCGCGATCCCGGGCAGATCGCCGAACTCTTCGACTACCTGCCGCACGTGCAGCTTTTCGTGAAGGACGTGGGAGGCCGTTTCATGCGCCTGAGCAAGGCTTCACTGGTCATGCACGGCTGCCGCACGCTGGCCGAGATCGTCGGAAAGACGGATTTCGATTTTCACCCGCCTGCCCTCGCGTCGCAGTACGTCGAGGAGGACCGCCGCGTGATGAAATCCGGCAAGCCGCTCGCTGATCAGGTCTGGCTCGTGATGGGCCACGACGGGATGCCGCGCTGGTATCTCAGCACGAAGATCCCGCTCTTTGGCCATCGCGGCGCGGTCGTCGGCATCGCGGGCGTGATGCGCCTTTACGACCACACCGGTCCGTCACCGCGCGATTACCACCGGCTCACGCCCGTCATGGAATACGTCCTCGCCCGCTATGGCGAACGCATCGAAGCCGCGCAGCTCGCCGCCGCCGCGCATCTCTCCGTGAGCCAGCTCCAGCGCGAGTTCCGCCGCCTGTTCGGCATGAGCCCCGGCGAATATCTGCTCAAGGTCCGGCTGTTCGTCGCACGACGGCGCTTGGAGGAAACGAGCGACCCGGTGGGCACGATCGCGCTCGACTGCGGGTTCTACGATCAGAGCCACTTCACCCGTGCCTTCACCGCGGAAGCCGGAATGCCTCCGCTCGCACATCGTCGGCGCTTCATGCGGTGAGCGCCGCGGCGCGGCCTGCGTCCAGCCCGCACAGGGCATCCGCTGCCCAACGCTCCGCATGTGCGGGGTGATCTCGACATTGCCCGCAGAATCCTCGTCCGGGAAACAGCAGCCCGGTCGGGCTCTGGCGCCGGAACGTCCGAAAAAACCGCTGCCATGACAAGTTGCCTGCCTCACATGCCGAAACCGACAAACGACTGCATCTTGCCGCAACTGAGAATCCCCCCAGAGAAATTGCCGTTCGGAGATACGGCGGCAGCGGCATTCATCCTGCTTCGCTCAATCTTGATTCTTCGTCACCCTCTCCTTGCGGGTCGCCGCTCCGACGGGCGAAAACCAAAGTCCTGGCAGTGGAGACGGCCGGGGAATCCAACCCGAAAACACTTTTTACAAAACTGCCACAAAGGGTGACCGGGCATTGCCCCACTTCCCCAAATCAAGCCGCCCCGCAACATGCCTAATTCATTCCTGTTTGTAGATGGCGCTCGCCGAAAGTTTTTGGTCTTCAGGAAGAAGTCATCGCTCGAAACCAAAGATAGTTGCAGGTGTCAAGTGCCACTGCGCAAGTCATAGTTATGCTGCCAAAAGGACGCTACCAAGCAGTGCTACTTAAGGCCACGGGGGCGGTCGGCGGGCTGTCTATTGCAGTCATGTTGATCCTGACCTTGATGTCCAGCAAGCATCAGGTATCTGCGGTGTTCGCTGGAGCGGTGATACTTGCCCTTATCTGGATTATCCGGATGAAGCCGAGTGACCGGGTGCCCTGGATTGTTCCAAAGGTCCATTTTCCGGGTTTGAATGGGCTCAGATTCGTTGCCGCATTCATGGTGATTCTCCACCATATTGAACAGGTAAAGCTGCTGAGCGGATTTGAGAGCCTTTGGTTGCACGAATTCTGGGGCAGGTGTTTTGTCCGTCTTGGTGAACTTGGAGTGTCCTTCTTTTTCGTTCTGAGCGGATTCTTGATCACCTACCTGTTGGTGAACGAGCAGCATCACACAATGACCATCCGGCTGAAGGATTTCTACATCCGCCGCGCCCTGCGCATCTGGCCCGTCTATTTCCTTCTCACGGCACTTTCCTTTTTCCTATTCCCGCACGTCAGACTTCTGGATGTCATGATGCTACAGCCGGTTCTCGATGCAGACTTTTGGCCGAAGTTTGCGCTCTACATGTCCCTGTCCACCCACTTGGCGACGGTGTTCTATCCTGGCGTCCGTTTCGGGAATGCTTTGTGGTCCACAAGTGTCGAAGAGCATTTCTATTTCATCTGGCCACTGGTGATCCGTGCAGCGAAGTCCCGGATTGTCATCGTTCTGCTTGGCATCGTGGTCCTATCCGTCGCACTCAAGCAACTTCTGCCCATCTGGTATTTCCTCATCGATCCGGACGCGTCACTCGCAACCCTCCGGTCCGTGAAGAAGGTCGGTTACTACTTCACGCTCTTCAGATTCGATTGTATGGCTATCGGAGCGTTGGGAGCCGTATTCTATTTTCAGAAGAGCCGGCTTCTCAAGTATCTGTATCACCCGGCGAGTAACACGGTGGTTCTATTGGCAGGCATCTACTGCGTCTGTAGAGGAGTGCATTTTGGAATCGTCAATGATGACGTGTATTCCCTCCTGTTCATTTTCATTATTTTGAATGTTGCGACAAACCCTCGCAGCTTTCTAAAGCTGGAGAATCCGTTCTTTGAGTTTCTTGGGAAGATTTCCTACGGTCTGTACGCCTATAACTGGGTAGCCATCGTTATCGCGATCAACAGCATGGCGTATTTCGGCACGATCCAGAATTTCTACCTGCGCAATCTCTATATCTACACGGTTTCGATGGGCCTTTTGATTATTTTCTCTGCGGCTTCGTACTATCTGATGGAACGGGTGTTCCTACGAATGAAGGTCCGGTTTGGAAGCGCTTCTGCCGGCAGCATTCCTATTTCAGAATCTCCAACGTATGCGTCAAAGGCGGTATTAAGTGGTTGCCATTGAGGGTCGGGATTGGTGAGCCATCGAACTTGAAGGCGCAGGCGACCATGCAGTCTCCTGCCGTGGAGGGCGTTCACGATCAGACGCAGCGCTCGAAACGGGCCGCGTTCCTTGGTCTGTTGGCGCATGCTCCGCAGGCACTGCTTGGAACGCTCCGGGACTGTGCCGGTTTGCCCAACGCTGTCATCCTCGACAGATGTGCTCAAAGCACGCCCGGGTAGCGACTGCCACACAGGCTATCGCCCATGGCTTCGCTCCTCCAAGTCGTCAAAACTTGCAAAGTCGTCGCACGGGTTTGTCCCGCTGCCCAAATGCGGCGGCGGCAGGTGCGCCTGCGGCTCGCTCGCCCGCTTCCCGCGACCCGCGCGGCTCCCAGCGCCTGGCTCGCTCGATCAAAGGCCTTCATTGGCTCCCCTTCTCGCGTGCTCGCTTTGTTCATACACTGATAGTTTTCGGTTCCTGCTCGGGAACCTCCGCTGCCCGTTCTGCAGCGGGTTGTTGAAGTCGATTGCGGCGTGGGTTTGCTTTCGTGCTGGGATCCTGTTTGGTTGGACTCTGCCCATGTCGGATCCCTTCCACACTTCCACACGTTCTCCAAGGATCGGGCTGCTTATTTGCGTGGACTGTGGGACGAGCTTCACACCCGGTCCCGAAGGATCCGGTCGTACCGACTGCTGTGAGACCTGCAGGGGGCGACGCGCCCGTCTAGAGAAAGAGATCGCGACAAAGTTTCACCTTGTTCCGAAGAAAACTGCCGCGGATCCAAAAAGAGCGGAAGCGGTGCTGCACAGATGCGCAGAGTGCGGAAAGGAATATCAGCCGGAAAGTCGCGGGCTTCCGGTGCAGAACTGCTGCGGGGAATGCCACACTCGAAGAGTCGGCTTGGTCACTCTTCATGCCGATGAATCGTTCCGGGGTTGGCGGGTGAAGAAAGCGAAGAGACTTTGGCTTCGATCGAAGCGCCTCTGGCTCCCCATTGTGGGGATCGCCCTGGTCATTCTGATTAGTCAGGCTGCCTGGAGGCCGGCGAAAGCCGCTTACTACCGCTGGCGGGAACACAAGCATTTGGACCGGGCCGTCGAGTACTTTGAAAAGCGGGACTACAAGCGTGCGATCATCGACGCGCGGAGTGTCCTGGCATTCAACGCCGGGAACAAGGATGCGCTTCGTCTCGTCGCCAAGACTCTTGAGATTCTGCGCTCACCGGCTGCGATCGAATGGCGCGCGACCTTGGGCCGGCTCGCGCCGGATGACTTGGAAAACACTCTGGGATGGGCCTCGGGCGCAATTCAGATTGGGGATTTTCCCACAGCGAACCGCCTGCTGGCTTCGACGAAGCCCGCTGATCGCGGCACCGCCCTTTACCATCAGCTTGCGGCCTCGGTCGCCATGTACAAGCGGGATGCCGTGAAGGCGGAGTATCATTGGTCGGAAGCGGCGAAACTCGATCCCAAGGAGGACGTTTACAAACTGAACATCGCGACAGCCCGGCTCAGACTTGGCTCCGCACTCGAACGGACCACTGCAATCGAGTTACTCAATCAACTGCGCCTGAAGTCGGAAGAGCGCCTGCCGGCCATGCGAGCCCTCATCTCCGACGCTCTCGGGCATCTGGAGACAGAACGCGCATTGGCGCTGGCGAAAGCACTTGCCGATGACCCAAAGGCCGCATTCTCCGACAAGCTGCTTCGCCTCTCGACGCTCAAGGTTCTCGCGGATCCCGATTTTTCAATCTGGCGGGCCCGCCTCGAGGCGGAAGCACTCGACCGGGCGGACTACGCCTACGAGTTGCTGATATGGATGAATCGCAACGGCTACGCAAAAGAAGTCCGCACTTTGACTCCGCGAATTCCGAAGGAGATCGTTTCGCGTCCGCCCGTGTCGATCGCCGTGGCGGACTCCTATGCGGTCGCGCAGGATTGGGTGGAATTGCAGGCCGTCCTAGAGGACAGCAATTGGTATCACATGGACTACGTGCGCCTGGCGACGCTGGCGTGGGCGAACGAGAAACTCGGCGACACTCGCGCGTCAACGGCGGCATGGAAGAATGCCCTCGTCGCGACGACCGGTGCGAGGGACCGCATCGAGACCCTGGCCAAGGCCGCCCTTTCCTGGGGTTGGGAACAGCGGGCCGAGGACGCGCTGTGGAGTCTCACCACTGGTCCTCATCGTCCCACCTGGGTTCTTCAGACGCTCTGGATCAAGTCGCTCAAACGGGCCGATACCGTCAAAATGCAGAAAATCGCCAGACTCATGGTTGACGCGAACCCCAAGAGTGTCGCAGCGCGGAACAACTACATCTTCCTGTCATTGCTGCTGCGGAGTTCGGACGGTTCGCCACACGTCGCAGCAGAAACTCTTTTCCGGGAGAATCCGACGAATCCCTCGGCGGTCTCGACCTACGCCTTGTCGCTGTTTCAACTCGGACGTGCCCGGGCCGCGACCGAGGCCATGGAAACGCTCAAGCCGGCCCAACTGCATGAACCTGCGGTCGCCATCTACTACGGCTCCTTCCTCGTCGCAGCCAGACGCGCAGCGAGGGCAGAAGAATATCTCGAGATCGGCAAACAGTGGCCGTTGCTGCCCGAGGAACAGGCAATGTTTCAGCGAATCTCCCGCGAGGCGGGATCCTTAGAAAGGGATACGCCTCCCAAGTGATCAAACGAGATTCCCCGCCCAAGCGGCGCGACCCGCACTTTTCCATCCCGCAATCAGGAGCCACTGCAACTGCAGGTCCATGCTAAAATCCGCCGGAGGGTGCGGGAATAAGGAATCCCCCGATCCGGCGTCTGCCGGGTCGGTCGTCGCGAGCACCCGTGCGACCAGAAGGCCGAATTTCAGCCGTTGCTGGATGAAGTAATTCTCATTTGCCGACAGCAGCGGCCAGCGGCCCGAGGTGGAAAACGAGTGGACCGCTGCATCGATGTCCTCAGCCTTGTAGAGTTCTCGACCGACGATTTCCCGGGGGGATGATTCACCGGATTCCGATGCGCGTCCTTCGGGAAACTCAGCAATCTCATTCGCGATCGCGTTGGCGAGGTTCATCCATTCATTCATAGACCTGCTTGCATCGCCGAAGATGGGCGGGGTCGGCAACAGATCTTTCGAAGGCAGCCCGGACTGCTGCGATCGTCGAATGAGGTTCCTGCATTGGAAAACTATGTGTCACCCACTGCGAGGGCTCTCTCAACCGCGCTGGGCGTGTGATTGGACGCTCGCGACGCCGCGTGTCCAAGCGGATAGCCGCGCCGTGAAGTCTGCGCCGCGTGGATCGACGGCAGCAGCCCGATACGCAACAGTGCCCGTAGTTCAACGGATAGAGCGCTGGTTTTATCTCTCCCGCTCTGGAACTCGGATGCTCTCTGTAAATCAGGCGGTTGCGGACGCCATTGACGCTGACAAACACGGGTGGACGGTAGAACTTTTGGTAGAACTACTTTCTATCCTATGGCTTCCCTCAATCGCCAACCCCGGTCCCCTTTTTGGATGGCAAATTTTAGCGCGGAGGCCGGGCGCGTTGTCATGCTTTCAACGAAACAGACCGACCGGCAGGCCGCGCAACGCATCGCGGACGGATGGGAAGAGGTCGCACGGAAGGCGCGTGCGGGTGAACTCACGGAGGCGGCCATCCTCGAGACAATGGGCGGGCTGTTGGAACGCTCCATTGGCGAACGGCTCGAAGTGCAAACCACGCGGGAATTTCTCACGGGATGGCTGGCGTGGTCGGCACGTTCACCAGGGACGATGAACCGTTACCGCCCCGTGGTTTCGGGCTTTCTTGCGGCCGTTGGCGAGCGGCGGGCGGGCGCGAACGCGGGGAGTGTCACGAGGGAATCGGGCGTTTCCGCGATGCGCAGACCACAGAGGGCAAGACGGCGAGCACGGCAAATCTCGCAGTCAAGATTCTGCGCGCGGCGTTTGCCTCCGCGCGTCGGCTGGGGCTGTCCCTCACGAATCCCGCCGAGGGCGTGAGCTTGCGGGAGGAAACGGACACCGAGGAACGCAACCCATTCACCCTGCCCCAAGTCGGCGAGCTGATGGCGGCGGCGGATGATGAATGGCGCGGGATGATTCTTTTGGGCTACCGCTCCGGCTTGCAGCTGAACGATGCCGCGCAACTCACTTGGGAGAATGTTGACCTCGCTGCGCGCACGCTGATTTTTCGCGATGCAAAGACGAGCCGCCGCAAAAAAGGGTGGAAGAAAGACACGACGCATTTGTTGCATCCCGATCTTGTGGAGTATCTGGGAGGCTTGCAGGCATGCGACGATCCCCTCGCGCCGTTGTTCCCGTCACTCCACGAAGCCGGGGAGCGGCGGCGGATTGAGCAACGCCTTCAATCGGCTGATGGCGAAGGCGGGCGTCCGCGCGCCGATGGGTAAGGAAAGGACGGGAATGGACGGCAGTTCAAGCAGCTTGGTTTCCGCGCCTTCCGGCACACGATGATTTCCAACTTCGCCAACGCGGACATTCCCGCCGATGTGCGCAAGGAAATCGCCGGGCATTCGAGCGATGAAATCCACCGGCGCTACGTGCATCTCGACCTCTCCGCGCAACGCCGGGCGATAGAACGCATCGGCAGCATCCTCCCCAAGGGCACCGGCAAACGCCATTGACTTCCCCAGACGCTTCGTGATAGTTCCTCCTATCATCATGAAAACCGCCACCGTCGCAGACCTTCGCAACCATTTCCGGCGCGTCTCCGCGTGGATTGAAAACGGCGAGGCCGTGCAAATCATCAAACGCGGACGGGCCTTCGCCCAACTCGTGCCGATGGAAAAGCCCGCCCCGCCGCGATTCGATGTGGCGAAACACCGGCAGCGTCTCAAGGAAACATGGGGGGATCGCGTATTCAGCGCGGCGGAAGTGAAGGCCATGCGCGACGCGGAGCTTGAAGGCGAGGAAGGGTGACCGCCTATCCCGACACGTCGTTTCTCTGCGCGCTTTACCGGCGGCAGGACAACACGGTGCAGGCGTTGGCGCTTCGTGCGAAGATCCCGGAAGCCCTGCCCGTCACGAGCCTCGTGCTTTTCGAGTTTCGCCAGTCCGTGCGATTTCAGACATGGCTTCACCGGCAGGACGCGGCCAAGGGCTACGGTGAGCGGGAAGGCACGAAGATGCTCGCCGATTTGCAGAGCGATCTCGACGCCGGGCTGGTGGAAATCATCCCGGCGGATTGGGCGAAGGTTCACAGCCGCGCGGAGCAGCTCTCCGCACAGCACACCGGCAAGACCGGGCGTCGCGCATTCGACATTCTCCACGTCGCCACCGCGGTGGAATTGGAAGCGAAGCACTTCCTCACCTTCGACGGCGGGCAAAGCGCGCTGGCAAAGGCCGTGGGCTTGAAGGTGAAGCCGTGAACAAAGCGACAAACATTGCCTGCACGCATCTTGAGCTTGGACCTATGCGCGCAGCTATCGCGGCGATTCCGGCCATTGGCGCAAAGTGAAGGAGAAGCCGAAAAGCGGTCGCGGGGGCAAACAGTCGGCGAAATGCAGTAACAAGAGCCTGAAGGAAAACCGCCGCGAACGATGAAAGTAGCGGGCGAGTGGGAGGGCCTTTTCACGGGGTGTGCCGCCGATCCGATGTATTGTCACACTGGAGGAATAACGCGATGAAGAGGTTTCAAGGGAGAATACCATTGGTAAACACCTTTGGAAAAGCGTCTCTACATCCAGTCGACGGCACACCCTTTTCACACTCTGGAAGTGCGGGGATGAGTATTGGACGGTAATGCAACCCGAGTTGGAATTCTTCGTCGAAGCTCGTTCAAGCGGCTTTGCTTCGGATCGAAGTGGCAGCACGAACCAAAGACATCGGCTTTTGGAGTGAGGCTCATGCTGCAAGGGCATATTCGGATCTGGCAAAGAGTATCGGTCCATGGATCGAGCGCCTTCGTTTCGCCGACGAAAGGGTGTGCCGTCCACGTGATGTAAGTTAGCTAGTAGGAATGCCATGTTTGTCGAAGTAAGTCCAAAGGGAGGCCCAGCGGGAAGTGGACAACAAAAGGGCACGCAGAGTGATCACCGTT
>Ga0105046_10013101_pt1 | contig 12856 bp, 5 predicted proteins | sample MAT03_FD_78385 | JGI IMG/M metagenome (GOLD analysis project Ga0105046, IMG submission 78385) | Freshwater microbial communities from Lake Fryxell liftoff mats and glacier meltwater in Antarctica - MAT-03 (megahit assembly) | ecosystem: Environmental > Aquatic > Freshwater > Ice > Liftoff... | reverse complement strand
GCGGCAATGGTGTCGGTGCTCAAAGCACGCACTTGCGCCACGTTGAGTGCGGCGACATCGGCGCTTTCCAGCGCCGCAGCTTGCTCGGTGGTCAGGGCAGCCAGTTGGGCGGTGGTCAGGGCGGCAAACTGGCGGCTGCTCAGCGCCACCAGATCATCGGCCTGCAGAGAAGCGATCTGTTCGGTGCTCATCGCAGAGATCTGGCGCGTGCCCAATGCCTGCAGTTGCTCGACGCTCAGCGCATCCAGCTGCAAGGTGCTGAGCCCGGCGATCTGCGCACTGCTCATCGATGCCAGGTCGGCGGTTTCGATGGCGGCGATCTGATCCGGGCTCAGGCGGGCCATCTGTGCCGAGTTCAACGCCGCGAGTTGCGGCGCACGCATCGCGGCGATGGATTCAGCAGACAGTGCAGCCACCGCATCGGGGCTCAAAGCCGCCAACTGGCGGGTGCTGAGGATGGCGATGTCGGCGGTCTCGAACCCAGCCGCCTGCCCGGCGGTGATGGCGGCGATCTGAGCTGTGCTCAGCGCTGCAAATTGCGCGGTATCCAGCGCAGCCAGTGCTTCTGCGCTGAGGCTTGAGATGACGGCAGTGTTCCAGCCAGCAGACTGGGCGGTGCCCAGCGCCGCCAGTTGTTCGTTGCTGAAGGCTGCAAACTGGCTGGAGCTCAGGGCAGCCAGTTGACCCGAACGCAGGGCTGCGATGTCGGCGGTCTCCATGGCCGAGAGCTGATCAGGGCGCAATGCTGCCATCTGCCCGTTGCTCAACGCGGCGACTTGAGCAGTGCTCAGACCTTGCACCGCGTCGGCCGACAATTGCGAAATGGCGTCGGTGCTCAGGGCTCGGATCTGCGTGGTGCCCAGCGCCACCAGGTCAGAGCTTTGCAGCTCCGAGGCCTGGCGCGAAGTGATGACTGCCAGTTGCGCGGTACTCAGCGCCGCAAACTGGGCAGAGCTCAAGGAGCTCAGCTTGGAGGCCTCCAGGCTGGCGATCTGGTCTGTCAGCAGGGCAGCAATCTGCGATGTGCGCAGGCTGGCCATTTGCTCGTCGTCGATGGCGCCCAATTGGGCGCTGCTCAGCGCCCGCACAGCAGCGGTCGACAAGGCAGCCAGGTTGGCGCTGCCCAGCGAAGACATGTCGCTGGCCTCAATGCCCGCGACCTGGTTGGCACGCAGTGCGGCCACTTGAGTCGTACTCAGCGCACCCAGTTGGCCGCCGTCCATGGCCGTCAGGCTCTCGGCGCTCAGTGCGGCGATCTGGCCGGTGCGCAGGGCTTGCAGGTCTTCGACTTCCAGAGCTGCAGCCTGGGCGGTGCTCAGGTTTGCCAATTGAGCGGTGCTCATGGCAGCGAATTGCTCCGAACTGAGCGCAGCCAGCTTGGAAGGCTCCAGCGCTGCGACCTGCTGCGTGCTCAAGGCTGCCACTTGCGCAGTGCGCAAGCTGGCGAGTTGTTCGTTCTCCAGAGCGCCCAGTTGTTCGACGGAGAGCGCGCGGATCTGCCCGCTGGTCATGGCTGCCAGGTCTGCCGTCTCCAGGCTCGACATGACCGTGGTGGAAAGGGCCTGAATCTGTGCCGTGCTCAGGGCGGCAAACTGTGCCGTACTGAATCCCACCACCGCTTCGGCCGACAGCGTGGCGATGTTGGCCGGCGACAGCGCGGCGATTTGTGACGTGCCCCAGGCCGCCAAGTCTTCAGAAGCGAGCGCAGCAACCTGGGTGGCGCTCAGAGCCGCAACCTGCGCAGTGCTGAAAGCGCCGACCTGGCGGCTGCCCATCGCTTCGATGTCGTCGGCCTGCAGCAGCGCCAACTGGGCAGTGCTCAGCGCGCGGATCTGCGCCGTGCCCAGGGCTGCCAGTTGGTCGCCCGTCAAAGCCTCGATCTGCGCAGCGCTCAGCGCGCGCACCTGGGCAGTGCCGAGGGCGGCGATGTCGGCAGTCTCCATCTGTTCGAGGTCACTGGCCTGGATGGCACGCACTTGCGCCGTGCTCAATGCCGCCACTTGCGCGGTGGTCAAGGCCTGCAGGCTCTCGGCCGACAGGGCTTCGATCTGCGACGTGCGCAGCGCTGCAATCTGCGCTGTGCCGAGCACGGCCACGCTTTCAGCCGCCAGTTGTGCCACTTGCTCGGTGGTCAGAGCTGCCACCTGCGCGGCGGTCATGCGCGAGAACTGCTGCGTGCTGAGGTTGTTGATCTGCTCCGGGCTCATGGCCGCGATCTGCGCAGTCGACAGCGCCACAAAGCTGCCATCGCCCAGTTGGCTCAGCTGCTCCTGCGACAGCGCACCGACTTGAGCGCTGCTCAAGGCCAATACCTGGGTGCTGCTCAGCGCTGCCAACAAGGCGGTGCTGAGTGCACCGATGTCGTCCACTTCGATGGCACGCAATTGCGCCACGCTCAGCGCGGGGGCTTGCACAGCCGTCAAGGCTCCCACCTGGTCGGCGCCCAGGGCGGCAAAGTTGGCGCTGCTCAGGGCGCGGATCTGCGCCGTGCCCCACGCTGCCACGTCTGCGCCCTCCAGGGCTTCGGCATGGGCGGTGCTCAAGGCGGCCACCTGGGTCACGGTCATCGCGGCAAACTGCGCGGTACCCAGTGCAGCGAGTTTGGCGGGCTCGATGGAGTTCAGTTGGGCAGGCGTCAGGGCTGCCACCTGCAGAGTGGACAGGCCGACCAGCTGCTCGGCCGACAGACCCTGCAGCTGCGCTGTGGACAACACGGCCAACTGCGTGTTCAGCAGGCTGCCCAAATTGGCGCTGCTCAGGCCAGCCAGGTCGTCGGCTTCCAGCGCGCGCACCTGGGTCACAGTCAATGCGCGCAGTTGATCAGAGCTCAGCGCGCCCAGTTGTTCGGCGTTCAGCGCTGCCAAAGCGCCGGTGGTGAAGGCGCGGATCTGCCCAGTGCTCATCGCCGCCAGGTCTTCGGTCTGCAAGGCAGAGATCTGGTCTGGGCGCAGCGATGAAATCTGCCGGCTGCCGATGCTGGCGAAAGCCGATGTGCCAAAGGCGCCCAGCGCCTCATTGCTGAGCCCGGCAATCTGGGCCGAGGTCATGGCCGCGACCTGCTCGGTGCTCAGGGCCGCCACTTGGGCGGTGTTCAGCGCTTCAAGCTGTTGCGTCGTCAAAGCGGCGATCTGCGCTGTGCGCAGGGTGGCCAGATTGTTGCTGCTGACAGCAGCCAGGTCTTGTGCTTCCAGCGCGCGCACCTGTGCGGTGCTCAGGGCGTTGAGTTGGTCACTGCTCAATGCGGCCACCGCACCAGCGCTTAAGCCTGCGATGGATGCCGTGCGCAGGCCCACCAGGTGCTCGGCGCGGATGGCCGCCACGTCGGCGGTCTCCAGCGCGCTGGCTTGTTCCGGGCTCAGGCCGGCCAGCTGCGCCGAGCTCATGCCGCTGTACTGGGTGGTGCCGAGTGCGGCCAGGGTCTCGGGGCTCAGGCTGGCGATCTGCGCGCTGCTCAAGCCAACGATCTGGCTCGATGAGAGCTGGTTCAGGTCGCCGCTGTCCAAGGCTGCCAACTGCTGCGTGCTCAACGCTGCCAGTTGTTGGGGCCGCAGTGCGGCGATCTGTTCGGAGTTCAGGGCGTTCAGGTCGTCGGTGCCCAGCGTGCGGATCTGTGCCGTAGACAGTCCGGCGATCTGCGCCGTCGTCAGTGCCGCAATCGCCGCCGTATCCATGGCTGCGATGTTGGCCGTGCCGGTGCCGCCGATCTGGCTGCCACCCAACGCGCCCAGGTTGCCGCCCGTCAGCGCAGAGAGTTGTGCGGAGCTCAGCGCACCCAGTTGGGCCGAGCCGAACACCGTGGCGTGTTCGGTGACAGCAGCCAGAAAGTCCAGACCCATGTTGCGCATCTGGGTCGGCGTCAGCGCCGCCAGGTCCTGGGTCTCGAAGACCGAGAAATCGCCCGTGCCCATGGCGCGGAATTGCGCTGCGCTCAGGCCCTGGACCTGGTCGGTTGTCAGCGACTGCAGCGTTGCAGCGCTCATCGCCGCGATCGCTGCCGTGCTCAATGCGCCGATCTGTGGGCCACTCAGCGCAGCCAGGTCTGCAGCTTGCAGGCCGACCACCTGGTCACTGCTCAAGGCGGCCAGTTGGTTGGCCCGCAGCGCTGCAAACTGGGCCGTGCCCAGGTCGTTGACGCCGCTGCCCATGCTTTGCAGTTGTGCCGGGCTCAGGCCGACCACTTGGGCGCTGCTGAGGGCCTGCAGTTGAGGGGCAGACAGCTGCGCAATCTGATCGGTGCCCATGGCGCCAATCTGGCCAGCTGTCAGGCCGGCCAAGGCAGGTGTGCCGATGGCGGCCACGTCTGCACCCAGGGCCTTGATCTGCGCAGCGCTCAGCGCCCGCAGTTGCTCGGCAGTCAGGGCTGCCACTTCGCCAGCTGCCAGCGATTCGATGACGGCCGTGCTCAAGCCGCCGATCTGGGCCGAAGACAGGCTGGCCAGCGCCGTGGTGCTGGCGATGCTGTTCATCTGCTCGGTGCTCAGGCCCGCGATGGCGGTGCGCGACATCGTCAGGATGGCCTCGGAGGGCAGCGCGCTGCCCAGTGCGGCGATGGCGCCGGCGCTCAGCGCGTTGATCTGGCTGGAGTCCAGCACCGCGATGTCGCCGGTCAGACCAGCGATCTGCTCGGTGCTCAGGCTGGCCAGTTGCGGCCCGCTCAGGGCAGCGATCTGGGCTGCGCTCAGGCTGTCCAGGCTGGCGGCGCTCAGGCCGTCCAGCTGGCTGATGCTCAAAGCACGCACCTGACTGGTGTCCAAGGCGGCCAGCTGGGTGTCGTTCAGCGCGCCGATCTGGGCGCCGCTCAGTGCGCCCAGGCGCTGCGTACCCAGCGCTGCCAGGTCGGCGCCGTCCAGCCCGGCGATGGCAGCGGCGTTGATGGCACGCAACTGGCCAGTACTCAGCGCGTTGAACTGGTCAGCGCTCATGGCGGCGATGTCGCCGCTGTCGAGCCCGGCAATCGCGCCGGTGCTCAGCAAACGCAGTTGCTGGGTGGACATCGCAGCGATGTCGGCGGTGCCCAGCGTGGCGCCATAGGCCTGGCCCAGGGAGGCCACCTGCGCGGTGGACAAAGCCGCCAACTGGTCTGCGGTGATGCTGTCCAGGCGCGCCAGTTGGGCGGTGGACATGGCCGCGATCTGGGCGGTGCCCATGGCTTCGATCTGGCTGGAGTCGAGCGCGTCGACGGCGCGCGTGCTCAGTGCGCGAACCTGTGCCGTGCTCAGTGCAGTCAGGTCTGCGGTCTCGAAGGCGCTGGCCTGCAGCGAGCTGATGGCGGCCAGCTGTGCGGTGCCCAGGGCGGCAAATTGCGAGGTGCTCAGCGCTGCGAAGTCGCCAGACTCGATGGCCGCGAACTGCCATGTGCTCAACGCCGCGATCTGAGCGGTCGTGAAGGCGGCCACGGCTGCGCTGCTGAGCGCTTCAATCCCGGCGGTGCTGAAAGCGCGGATCTGCGCGGTCGTCAGTGCAGCAATGTCTGCCGACTCCAGCGCAGCCACTTGCGCGGTGCCCATTTGTGCGACCTGTGCGGTGGTCAGCGCAGCCACCTGGCCGGCGGTCAGGCCCTGGAACTGCGCTGCGCTCAGTGCACCCAGCTGAGCGCTGGTCAATGCAGCGATGCCAGAAGTGCCCAGCGCTGCCAGGTCGTCGGACTCGATGGCACCGATCTGCGCCGTCGTCAGGCTGCGCAGTTGCCCTGTGGTCAAAGCGCGGAACTGCTCTGAGCCCATCGCCGCCAGGTCTTCGGTGCTCAATGCAGCCAGCTGCGAAGGGGCCAGCGCACGTATGGCGGCTGTGCTCAGCACGGCGACTTGGTTGGCTTCCATGCCGGCCAATTGGGCGCTGGCCAGGGCGGCGATCTGAGCGGTGCTCAACGCGGCGATGCCGGTGGTCGACATGACGCTGAAGTCACTCGAATCGATGGCCCTGATCTGCGCCGTGGTCATCGCCTGGAACTGCGGTGCCGTCATGGCGCCGAACTGTTCAGAGGTCAGCGCCTGCACCTGTTGCGTGGCCAGGGCCCGCACCTGGCTGGTCGTGAACTGCGCCACATCGACGGCGTCGAAGGCTGCAATCTGGCTGGCCGTCAAGACGCGCAGCCCGGCGGTTCTGATCGCCGGTACCTGGGTCAAGGTCAAGGCGCTGATTTGTGCGGCGCTGAACGCAGCCCAATCTTCGGTGGTCAATGCCGCGATCTGTGCCGATGTGTAGGCAGCAATCTGGGCAGGGGTGAAGTTGGGGATCAGCGAGGCCATGTTCAGTCCTTGTGCAAAGTTCAACGGGCTGTTCTAAAGGCGGGCACGGCGCCCTTTTGCCGGTTGATGTCCTCGGGATATCGGGAGAGCTCGAACTGAACTTGAGCAAATTGTTTTGGCAGCTGCGGTGCGTGAAACAGCTCACGCCTGATGGTTGGATGTCGTGACCGAAACACGCCCACAAAAAAGCCGCAGGGCGCACTAGGCGCCCTGCGGCGATGTTCTTTTTCATTCAGAGCCCGATCAAGAGCCCGGACAAGCTGCCCGGAACCAGGCTCCTCAGCCCATCACTTGCCGGCGGGCAACTTGCCGTCCACGCCCTTGACGTAAAAGTCGACCTTGTCTTTCCAGGCTTGGTCGGCCTTGGTGTCTTTGGCCAGCACTTCTTTGCCGGCGCTGCTCATGATCGGGCCGGTGAAGACTTCGAAGGTGCCAGCTTTGATGCCTGCAGAGGCTTCTTCAGCCTTTTTGCGGATCGCTTCAGGTACGGCTTCGTTGATCTTGATCACGTCGTTGGCGCCTTCCGGCTTGCCCCAGATGGTGCGCTGCTCGCCTTTCCAGCTGCCGTCCAGCAATGCACCCACGGCCTTCTTGTAGTAAGGGCCCCAGTACACCATGTTGGATGCCAGGTGCGCCTTGGGCGAGATCTCGCTCATGTCGCTGTCCCAGCCGAAAGCGAACTTGCCGTTCTTGTCGGCGGTTTGCAGCACCGCCGATGAGTCGGTGTTCTGCAGCAGCACGTCGGCGCCCTGGTTGATCAGGCTTTGTGCCGCGTCGCCTTCTTTGGCCGGGTCGAACCAGGTGCTGATCCACACCACCTTGGTCTTGACCTTGGGGTTGACGCTTTGCGCGCCCAGGGTAAAGGCGTTGATGTTGCGCAGCACCTCGGGGATCGGGAACGAAGCCACAAAGCCCAGCGTATTGGTCTTGGTCATGCCGCCGGCGATGATGCCGCTGACATAGGCGTCGTGATAGAAGCGCGCGTCATAGACGTTCAGGTTGGGCGCGGTCTTGTAGCCGGTGGCGTGCTCGAACTTGACGTCCGGAAACTCGGCGGCCACCTTGACCATCGCTTCCATGAACCCGAAGCTGGTGGCAAAGATCATCTTGTTGCCTTGCGCCGCCAGGTCGCGGATCACGCGTTCGGCATCAGCGCCTTCAGGCACTTTTTCGACGAAGGTGGTGACAATCTTGTCGCCGAACTCTGCTTCTGCGGCTTTGCGGCCCTGGTCGTGCGCAAAGCTCCAGCCGGCGTCGCCGACCGGGCCCACATACACCCAGGCCACCTTGACCGGGTCGGGTTTGGGTGCTGGCGCGGACGCCGGCACAGGTGCTGCTGCCACCGGTGCTTCTTCTTTCTTGCTGCAGCCTACCAGCGCGGCGGTACCGGCCAGGATCGTGGCGCCGGCCCACCTGAGCAGGTGGCGTTTGGGGATGGATGTCATTGGAGTCACTCCTTCTGGTTTGGATCAGTTTTATGGATCAGGGATCAGGTATCAGGTATCAGGGATCAGGAATCAAAGAAAGCGGCAAAAGCAATTACAGGATTATCAGCAGTGCATCAGCCCCCAGGATGGAAAGGCTTTCCCAACGAAGCTGGCATGTTGACCCGAATGAAGGCCGCATTGCGGCTGATCAATGCCAGCACCACGATGGTGGCCAGGTACGGCAGCATGGCCAGCAACTGGCTGGCAATCTGTACGCCCTGGCCTTGCAGGTGAAATTGCAGCATGGTCACGCCGCCGAAAAGGTAAGCGCCAAGCAACACCCTGACCGGACGCCAAGTGGCGAAGGTGGTCAGCGCCAGCGCAATCCAGCCGCGCCCGGCCACCAGGCCTTCCACCCACAGCGGGGCGTAGACCACCGACAAAAAGGCCCCGGCCAGGCCGCACATCGCGCCGCCGAACATCACCGCAGCCAGCCGCAACCAGCGTACCTTGTAGCCCAGTGCATGCGCCGATTCGGGCGATTCGCCGATGGCACGCAAGACCAGCCCGGCGCGTGTCTTGTACAAGAACCAGATCAGGCCAATGGTCAGCAACACGGTGATGTAGACCATCGGGTGCTGCTTGAAAAACGCCGTGCCCAGGTACGGTACCTGCGACAGGCCCGGCAATTCGAGCACCTGACGCTCGCTGAGTTTCTTGCCTACGTAGCCTATCCCCACAAAAGCCGAGAAGCCGTAGCCAAACAGGCTCAGCGCCAGCCCGGTGGCGTATTGGTTGGTGTTGAGCCAGATCACCAAGAGGCCAAAGAACAGCGCCAGCGTGGCGCCTGCTGCGGCGCCGGCGATGAAGGCCAGCGTGTCGCTGCCCGTGCCAAAGGCCACGGCAAAGCCGCTGACTGCGGCCACCAGCATCATCCCTTCGGCGCCCAGGTTCAGCACGCCAGCGCGTTCGTTGATCAGCAGGGCCAAACCGGCCAGCGCCAGCGGGGTGCCGGCCAGCAAGGCGGCAGCGAGAAGCAAAGCGGTTTCTTGCATCAACTGGCCCCTGTGCGTACAGCGAGCGCTGAACCCCAGCGCAGCCGGTAATTGATCAAGGTGTCGCAGGCCAGCAGCAGCACCAGCAGCAGGCCCTGGAAGACACCCGTCAGTGCGTTGGGCAAGCCGAGCCTGGATTGGCCAAGCTCACCGCCAATGATCATCATCGACAGCAAAATGCCCGCCAGCACGATGCCCAGCGGGTTCAGCCGGCCCACGAAACACACGATGATGGCCGTGAAGCCCAGGCCGGTGGAGATGTGCGGCGTCAACTGCCGCAATGGCCCGGCGGCTTCAAGCGCGCCGGCCAGCCCGGCAAAGCCGCCTGAAATCAACAGCGCCAGCCACAGCGAGCCACGTGCAGAAAAGCCCGCATAACGCGCAGCAGCCGGCGCCAGGCCGCCGACCTGCAAAGAAAACCCGCGGTACGAGCGGAACATGAACAGCCACACCGCCACCACCGCCACCGCAGCCACCACCAAGCCGATGTTCAAGCGTGTGCCGGGCACCAGCATGGGCAGCAAGGTCGAGGCATCAAAGCTCTTGGTCTGTGGAAAGTTGAAGCCTGCCGGGTCTTTCCAGGGTCCGAAGACCAGGTAGTTGACGAACTGCTGCGCCACATAAACCAGCATCAGGCTGACCAGGATCTCGCTGGCGTTGAACTTGTCGCGCAACAGCGCCACCAGACCCGCCCACACCATGCCGCCCAAGACGCCGGCCACCAGCACCAGTGGCACCGCCACCACCTTGGGCAGAATGATGCCGTGGGTGGTCAGCCACAAGGCCATGCCGCCACCGGCCACGGCGCCGAGCAAAAACTGGCCTTCGGCGCCGATGTTCCAGACGTTGGCGCGATAACACACCGACAGGCCCAAAGCGATAACGACCAGCGGTGTGGCCTTCAACAGCACTTCTGTGACTTGGCGCAGGCCGTTCAGCGGCTCGAAGAAAAACACCCCCAGACCACGCACCGGGTCTTTGCCCAGAGCCGCAAACATCAGTGCCGCCAGCAGCGCCGTCAGCACCAGCGCCAGCACTGGCGAGGCCAGCGCCATCAGCTTGGAGGGCTGTGCGCGTGGTTCAAGCTTGAGCATGGGGCGCTCCTGGCACCAAGGTGGCTGGCGTTGGGTTGGGCCGAGCGGGAATGCCTGCTTCGACGGTCTTGGCGTTGCTGCGGTCCCACAGCCCCGACATCCACTCGCCAATCAGCTCGGTGTTGGCTGCTGAGGTGGCAATCGACGGCGACAGCCGGCCTTGCGCGATGACGACCAGCCGATCACAGATCTCGAACAGCTCGTCCAACTCTTCGCTGACCACCAGCAGCGCGCAGCCGGCATCCCGCAGTTTGAGCAACTCGCCGCGGATCAGTGCGGCCGCGCCAACGTCCACGCCCCAGGTGGGCTGGCTGACGATCAACAGCTTCGGCGCAGCATCGATCTCGCGGCCGACGATGAACTTCTGCAGGTTGCCACCCGACAGCGACTTGGCAGCCGCACCGGTGCCGCCGCAGCGCACATCGAAGCGGCTGATCAGCCCGGCAGCCAGCAAAGCCACCGCGCCGGGCTTGAGCCAGCCGCCGCGGCCCACGCTCTCAGTACGCGTCAGCAAGGTGTTCTGCGCCAGGCTCATCGGCGGCACGGCACCGCGGCCCAGCCGCTCTTCGGGCACAAAGTGCAAGCCGGCGGCGCGCCTGGCGCGTGGGTCGTGGCGGCCGATGTCCTGGCCGAAGAGTCGCACTGCGCCTGCAGGGGCGCGCGGATCTTCGCCTGACAACGCAGCCATCAGCTCTTGTTGGCCGTTGCCAGAGACGCCGGCCACGCCGACGATCTCACCCGCGCGGACCTCAAAGGCGATGTCTTTCAGCGTGGTGCCAAAGGGGTCGGCCTGCGCCACCGACAGGCCTTGCACCGCCAGCACCGTGGCGCCGGGCTGGCGCTGGTGGTGCTGCAGCGGTGGCGGTTCGCTGCCGATCATCAAGCGCGACAGGTCGGCGTTGCTGGCCTGGCGTGGGTCGATCTCGCCCGTGACCTTGCCGCCGCGCAGCACCGTGCAGTGCTGGCACAGGTCGCGGATCTCGTCGAGCTTGTGGCTGATGTACAGGATGCTGCAGCCGTCAGCTGCCAACTGGCGCAGCGTCACAAAGAGCTTTTGCACCGCTTGCGGTGTCAGCACCGAGGTCGGCTCGTCCAGGATCAGCAAGCGTGGGTGGGTCAGCAGCGCGCGCACGATCTCGACCCGTTGCCGCTCGCCCACCGACAGCGTGTGCACCGGGCGCAGCGGGTCGACCTCCAGGCCATAGGTCTGGCTGACCTGCACGATGCGCTGGGTAATCGCGGGCAGCTTCAAGGACTTGTCCAGGCCCAGCCAGACGTTTTCTGCAGCACTCAGCGTGTCGAACAGGCTGAAATGCTGAAACACCATGCTGATGCCCAAAGCCCGTGCTTCTTGCGGGTTGCGCACCTGCACCTCCTGGCCGTCCCACAGCATGCGGCCTTCGTCTGGCCGCACCGAGCCGTAGATGATCTTCATCAAGGTGCTCTTGCCGGCACCGTTTTCTCCCAGTACGGCGTGGATCTGGCCCGGCATGACCTGCAAACTGACGCGGTCGTTGGCGCGCACGGCCGGGTACTGTTTGCTGATGCCTTGCAAGGCCAGCCGAGGCACCGAGACAGCAGCGCGATGCTCAGGATCGGTGGCGGGCATGGGCGGGCTGGTCGGAAGAAAGGTGCATGACGGGGGTGGGCTGGGGCGATTGACTGGGTGGGCTGGGCTGGCTGGACCTGGCGGATCGCAGCACCTGCTGCACCCCGGCCACCCAGCAACGCACCAGATGGCGCTCATCACTCAACAGCATCCAGGCAAAGACACGCTCATGCAAGTCACGCGCCAGGGCCTGGCGCTGGCTGTCGATGTGGTTGGGGCTGCTGCCAGCACTGTGCCAGTCCCACAAGCACAAGTCAGCCATCAGCCCGGGCTCCAGGCTGCCGATCTCGTGGCCCAGGTGCAGGGCTTCTGCAGCACCTCGGGTGGCTGCGTACAAGGCCGACCACGCCGTCAGCCGCTGCCCGGCCAGGGCCTGCACGCGATAGGCGTCGGCCAGCGTGCGTTGCATGCTCAGGCTGGTGCCGCCCCCCACGTCCGTGGCGATCGTGGCCTGGCCGCCGGCTGCACTCAGCGCTTGCCAATCAAACAGCCCGCTGCCCAGGAAGAGGTTGGAGCTGGGGCAAAACGCGATCTTGGCGCCTTGGGCAGCCAACAAGGCACGGTCGTCATCGTCCAGCCAGATGCCGTGGCCCAGCATGCTGCGGGGGTGCAGCAAGCCGGCCTGGTGGTAGACGTCCAGATAACTGCGCGCGCTGGGGAACAGCTGATTCACCCAGCGCACCTCGTCGCGGTTTTCTGCCACATGGGTCTGCACGTACAGCGTGGGGTCGGCGCGGCACAGTGCACCGGCCATCTGCAATTGTGCTGGGCTGCTGGTAGGCGCAAAACGCGGCGTGATGGCCACCGCGTTGCGGCCCACGCCATGCCAGCGGCTGATCAGGTCCAGACAATCGCGCTCGGCGCCGGCCACATCGTCCAGCAAGGCGGCGGGCGCGTGGCGATCCATCAGCACCTTGCCTGAAATCAAACGCATGCCACGTGCTTGTGCGGCTTCGAAGAGGCTGTGGGCAGCGTGTTTGTGCACGGTGGGGAAGACCATGGCCGAGGTCGTGCCGTGGGCCAGCAGCAGGTCCAGAAAGTTGGCGTTGCCTGCTGCAGCGACAGCGGGGTCGGCCCAGGCCATCTCGGCCGGGAAGGTGTAGTTGTCCAGCCAATCCAGCAGCGCTGTGCCGTAGCTTGCCACCACCGGCAGCTGCGGGCTGTGTACATGGGTGTCGATGAAGCCGGGCATCAGCAACTGGCCGGCGCAATCGATGCGCTGCCAGCCTGCGTCAGGGGCCTCGGCCTGCACCGCTTGGATGCGGCCGTGGTCGTCGATCAGCAGCCAGTGTGCCGGGCGCCAACGCACGGCATCGGTGCGTGTTTGGCCCCAGGCTGGGGCAGCGCTGAAGTCCAGCAGGTCGGCCAATATTGCTTTCATGCGGGTTTCATGCGAATTTCATGCGGCTTTCATCCGGCTCTC
>Ga0105046_10013100_pt1 | contig 12856 bp, 8 predicted proteins | sample MAT03_FD_78385 | JGI IMG/M metagenome (GOLD analysis project Ga0105046, IMG submission 78385) | Freshwater microbial communities from Lake Fryxell liftoff mats and glacier meltwater in Antarctica - MAT-03 (megahit assembly) | ecosystem: Environmental > Aquatic > Freshwater > Ice > Liftoff... | reverse complement strand
TTTTCAGACCGGTGGCGGAGCCCTCATGAAACTTGTGATCCTGGACCGCGACGGCACCATCAACGCCGATAGCGAGGACTTCGTCAAGACGCCGGACGAATGGATGCCGCTGCCTGGCGCGCTGGAAGCCATCGCGCGGCTAAACCATGCCGGCTGGCATGTGGTGGTCGCCTCCAACCAGTCGGGGCTGGGCCGGGGCCTGTTCGATGTGGCTTCGCTCAACGCCATGCACGCCAAGATGCACAAAATGCTGGCGGCCGTGGGCGGGCGGGTGGACGCGGTGTTTTATTGTCCGCACAGCCCCGAAGAAAGCTGCAATTGCCGCAAGCCGCTGCCTGGCCTGTTCGAGCAGATAGGCGCGCGTTTCGGCGTGCCGCTCAAGGGTGTGCCGACGGCCGGCGACTCGGTGCGTGATTTGCTGGCGGGTGCCGCTGCTGGTTGCGAGCCGCACCTGGTGCTGACCGGCAAGTCGGAGCGTTACCGGGACGGCGGGCAACCCGAAGGCCTGCCGCAGGGCACGCAGCTGCACGCCGACCTGGGCACCTTCGTGGCGTTTATCCTGGACCGCGGCACAGTTGTGCGACGCTATTAAAATAATAGCTGCTTGCGCCCACTGCACAAGGGCGGAGGCCTTGAAACATACTCAATCTGACTAAAAAGACCCGCCATGCCACTGATCCGCTCCATCCTGCACCTCCTGTGGATGACCATCACGGTGATTCCCTGGGCGCTGGCCGTCCTGGTGTTCTCGCTGTTCGGCAGCAGCACCCAGATTTACTGGATGTGCGCGGGCTGGCTGCGTGTTGCTGTCAGCGGCGGCACGGTGATTCTCGGCATCAAAAACAGGGTCACCGGCATGGAGAACCTTCCCACCGCCGAAACCAGCGGTGCGGTGCTGCTGCTCAAGCACCAGAGCACCTGGGAGACCTTCTCCATGCCGACATTGATGCCGCACCCGCTGGCCTACGTGTTCAAGAAAGAGCTGCTCTACGTGCCGTTTTTCGGCTGGGCCATGGCCCGCATGGACATGATCCATATCGACCGCAGCCAGCGCGCGCAGGCCTTCAACAAGGTGGTCGAGCAGGGCCGCCGCCTGATGAGCCAGGGCGTCTGGGTCATCATGTTTCCTGAAGGCACGCGCATAGAGCGCGGGCAGCAGGGCGTGTATAAAACCGGCGGCACCCGGTTGGCGATTGAAACCGGCGCGCCGGTGATCCCGATTGCCGTGACCTCGGCCAAGTGCTGGCCGCGCAAGGCCTTCATCAAAAAGCCTGGCATTGTGGACATTTCCATCGGCAAGCCGATCAGCAGCGTCGGCCGCAAGCCTGAAGAGCTGATGCAGGAAGTCCAGGCCTGGATAGAAGCCGAAATGCGCCGGCTCGATCCAGAGGCTTACCCCGAGATCGCTGGCGTCCGGGCGTGAATGCATTTTCAGACTGCGGCGCTAAACTGCCATGATGCAACGGCTTCTCCAGTTCACGCTTGACCTGTTTGATACGGCGCCTGCGCGCCCCGTGGCGCAGCGGCCGCGCCGCCCCCGAAAAAAGCAGTCAAACTGGCCTCCAGCCCACACCACACCTGCGCAGGCAGCTCCTGAAAACATAGCAACTTTGACGCCCGAGGACCAGCTGCCGGCGCAGACGCTGAAGCAGCTGCTGGCCCCCGCCACTTACCGCCACCCGGCCGCCACCCGCGAAGCCCTGCTGGGCGACACGTTGGTGGGCTACCAGTTCCGGCGCGGCAAGCGCCGCACCATCGGTTTTTCGGTGGGTGCCGAAGGGCTGGTGGTCAGTGCGCCCAAGTGGGTGCCGCTGTATGAAATCGACAAAGCCGTGCAGGAGAAAACCGGCTGGATTGTCAGCAAGCTGCGGGAGACGCGGAGCCGGCATGACCGGCTGGAGGCCGCCCGCATCGAGTGGCGCGATGGGGCCACGCTGCCTTTCCTGGGCCAGCCGGTGACCGTAGTGATCGATGCGCGGCACACCTTCGCTGGCGTGGGGGGCGAACTCAAAATTACCGGGGCCGTCGGCAACCCGGGCGCTTCGGAGAAAAGCCTGCACATCGGCCTGGCGCACGACGCCACGGCAGAGCAGATTCGCGACTCCGTACAAGCATGGCTGATGCGCCAGGCCAAATGCCTGTTCGCCGAGCGCCTGAACCATTTTGCGCCGCACCTGGGGGTGCAATGGCGAAAACTGAGCCTGAGCAGCGCCGGTACGCGTTGGGGCAGTGCCAGCGCCGATGGCGCGATACGGCTGAACTGGCGGCTGATTCATTTCAAGCCCTCGGTGATTGACTATGTAGTGGTACACGAATTGAGCCATTTGCGCGTGATGGACCACAGCCCGCGCTTCTGGGATACAGTGCGCACCGTGGTCCCCGACTACGCCGAGCTGCGCAGTCAGTTGAAAGACGAGACTGTCCCGAGGTGGTGAGCAGTTTTGGGGACAACAGGGCAGCGCGAATGCAAAAAGAGGGGAGTCAGGTACCGGTCCGGCTGGACAAAACTCGTGAATTTCTGTAATATGACAAATATGATGAAAATGATAGCCGGAAAATGATAAGCGCAGCGAAGATTTTATGAATGACAAACCCATCCTCGTCGTCGAAGACAATCCAGACCACCTTGAACTGACGGTCCTTACGCTGCAGGAGCAGGGTGCAGATACGGCCATCGTCACTGCGCGCGATGGGGCCGAAGCACTCGACTACCTGTTTGGCCAAGGGGCGCATGCGGGGCGTGATACGCACAATCAACCGGCCTTCATCCTGCTGGACATGAAACTGCCCAAACTGTCGGGCCTGGACGTTTTGCGCAGCGTGCGCGCCAATCCATTGACAGCGCTGGTGCCGGTGGTCATGCTGACCTCGTCCAGCGAGCAGTCCGACATCATTGCCTGTTATCAAAGCGGTGCCAACGGCTTTGTTCGCAAGCCGGTTGACTTTGGCGATTTCACCGAAAAATTGAGCCGTCTGCAGGACTACTGGCTCAGGGTCAATGAGTCCATCGCCACGGCTTGAGCGTTGCCCCTAGAAGCCTGTCGGGCCTGGGGTCGACTTGCAGCCGATGATTCCCAAGGCCGACAGGCTCCTGATGGCTGTTGCACGCTGTCCGGACCGGCATGCAACACCCACCAGCCCGCCAACTGCCCCCACTGGCACAGTCTGCGGGTGATGCGCCTGCTTTTCCGCCGCCATCGCTGCGTGACTTACAGTCGGGTTATTCAACATTGCTGAAAGCACCATGAAGGCCAGGATCAGTTTGCGCGCGCGAATCGTCATGCTGGTGGTCGTGGCGATTGTTCCGCTGTTCGGGATGTCTCTCGTCAAGGCCCTGCACAACGCCGGCGCGGAGGTGGAGCGGGCCAAAGACAACCTCCAGTTCGCCGCGTCGCTGGCCGCAGCCAGCCAAGCGCAGATTGCCGACTCCGCCCGCCAGGTACTGACCCTGCTTGCTTCGCTGCCGGGCATCCAGGAGGGCGGCACCCCCGACTGTGACCGCTATGTCGCAGGCCTGACCCGCAGCCTTCCGGAATATGCCAACCTGGGCATCATCGGCCTGGACGGTTACACCCGCTGCCATGCCCTGGGCAGCGAAAAAAAAGTCTTTTTGGGGGACCGCCCTTATTTTCGGGACGCGCTCGCACAGCGGCGGTTTGTGGTGGGCACCTACGCCTTCGGGCGCCTGGCTGGCAAGCCGGTCATCACCCATGCCCAGCCGGTGATGGATGCGGGTGGCCGGGTGACCGGCGTGGCGTACGCCTCCTTCGATCTGGTCGAGATGGCCCAATTGATCGCCAGCATCCAGTTGCCCCGCGGTGCCGCTCTGGGGATTCAGGATCGCGAAGGCGTACTGCTCGCCGGAAAACCCAGGCTGTCTACCCAGGTCGGCGACAAGGTTCGCAGCCCGGTGCTGGAGGACGCTGTAAGAACCTGGAGCACCGGTGTGCGCGAAGGCGTGGACGCCGCAGGGCAGGACCGCCTGTGGGCATTCATGCCCAGCAGCGCCAGCAAACACACTGCGGTTTTCGTTTCCGTGAGCATCGACCGCAGCCTGGTCGTCGGTCCCAGCCGCACGCAGCTTTGGCTGGAGCTGAGCGCGCTCGCGCTGGTCGCTTTTTTTGGCGGATGGGTCGCCTGGCGGATTGGCGGTGCCTCTATTGTTGCGCCGACGCGGCAGATTCTCGACGCCACGCACCAGCTGGAAGGTGGCCATTTCAATGTCCGCATCCCGCTTCGCCACTACCGGCTCGAGGGGGAGCTTTCAAGGATTGCCGCAGCCTTCAACCTGATGGCCGACTCGCTTGAGCAGCGCCAGCGCGATATCGAAAACGAACTGGCGCGAAGCCAGCAGGCGTATACCACCCTGGAGTTGACCATCAACAGCATGCAGGAGGGCCTGATGGCGGTGGACGTCGCCGGACGGCTGCTGCTGATCAACGAGACCGCTTCCCGGCTGTTTGCGATCAACGACACGTCGCTGGTCCTGTCGCCGCGCTGGCCGGAGCGCCAGGGCCTGTTTGTGCCCGGTACGCAGACGCTCTACCTGTTTGACCAGTTGCCCCTGTACCGGGCATTGCAGGGCGACAGCGGCGGGCCCCTGCCCATCCTGTTGCGCAACGAGCGCGAAGTCGAAGGCCGTTTGATCAGCTGCAGCTACCGGCCCATGCGAGACGGGGACGGCATCGTGGGCGCGCTAATGGTTTTCAGCGACATCACGCAGGTGGAGCAGTTGCAGTTGGAGCAGGCCCGCAACTACGAGCAACTGCGCGAAGTCCAGCGCAAACTGCTCAATGCCCAGCGCCTGGGGCGCATCGGCAACTGGGAGCTGGATCTGGCCACCCGGAAGATGTGGTGGTCAGACGAGGTTTATGAACTGTTCGGCGTTGACCGGCAGACCTTTGAAGTCGAGCCGGAGACGGCCTCGACGCTGATGCACCCGGATGATGTGGCGGACTACCGGCGCCAGCAGGACATGGCCACGCAGGGCAACCTGCCGCTGGACATCGAATACCGAATCATCACGCCGGCGGGGCAGACCCGCTGGATACACCAGCACGGCGAGTCTTTTCCGGACAGCTCGGGTGCCCCCTCACTGCGCGCGGGCGTGGTACAGGACATCACCGGCAGAAAACTTGCGGAACAGGCGGCGGCCCGTACGGCGGCGATGCTGCGGCGGACCGGGGAGATGGCAAAAATTGGCGGCTGGGAAGTGATTCTTGACGGCATGCAGCCGATCTGGTCCGAGCAGATCTCTCGCATTTACGAGCTGGAGCCTGGCGCCGGGCTCAGCGTGGAGGAGGCCATCGCCTGTTATGCCCCGGAGGCGCAGCCCGTGCTGCAGGCGGCTGCCCGCGCCGCTGCTGAACACGGAACCGCCTGGGACCTGGAGCTGCCGCTGGTGACCATGAAGGGTCGACCTATCTGGGTGAGAACGCAAGGGCGGGCGCTGATGGAGGACGGCAAGGCCGTGCGCGTGGTGGGCGCGCTGCAGGACATCACCGAGCAGCATGACTCGCAGGAGCAACTGCGCCTGCTGGGAACCAGCATCTCCCGCTTGAATGACATCGTCATCATCACCGAAACCAGTCCTGTGGAGGACCCGGGTCCGCGCATCGTGTTTGTCAACGATGCCTTTGAACGGCGCACCGGCTACAGCCGGGAAGAAGTGTTGGGCAAGTCGCCGCGGTTTTTGCAGGGCCCCAACACGCAGCGCGCCGAACTGGACCGCATAGGCGCGGCGTTGCGGCAAATGAAGCCGGTGCGCGCCGAACTGATCAACTACAAAAAAAATGGCGAGGAGTTATGGCTCGACCTTGACATGGTTCCCATCGCCGATGGCAAGGGCGTGTTCACGCACTTCGTGGCGGTCGAGCGCGACATCACCCGGCGCAAGCAGTCCGAGCAGGCCCTGATGAACAGCGATCAGCGTTACGCCGCGTTGTTCGAGTCCGCGCCCGCGCCCATGTGGGTGGTCGATGCCCGGAGCCAGCAGTTCCTGGCGGTCAACGAGGCCTGCATCAGGCGTTATGGCTACAGCCGCGAAGAATTTATGGGGATGACTATTTTTGATATTCGCTCCGACCTGGAGACCCAGCGGCTGAAGATGGAAATAGCCAGCGGCGTTCGCGTCGACGTCAACCGGCGTCTGCACAGGCACAAGGATGGCCGTGAACTCCATGTCGAAACGGTTTCGCGCCTGGTTCACTACGAGGGCCGGCCTGCGCGGTTTGTGGTGGCCCTGGACATAACCGCCCAGGTCAAGGCCGAGAACGATGTACAGGCTTACCTGTTCACCCTGCAGCGCGCGGCCGACGCGACCCAGGCCATCACCCGCCACCAGACACTGGAAGCGACCATGCATGAAACGGTGGATCAGGCCAGGGCGGTGGTGGGCGCGCATCAGGCCGTCGTTAGTCTGAAGGGCCTTGGCGAGCTGTCCGGGGCCATCAATGCCGTGTCGCATTCCGACAAATATGCCAACAGCCGGGATTTCGTCAGACTCTCCCATGGTTGCGGCCTTTCTTCCCGTGTCTGCGATTCCAACAGTCCGATGCGCCTGACGCAGGAAGCGCTGGAAGCGCTGCCGCTCTGGCGCGAGACCGGCGAACCCGTGCGTCAGGCAAGCGGCTCGCCGCCTATGCGGGGCTGGCTGGCGGTGCCACTCACGGGGCGCGACGGCAAGAATATAGGGCTGCTGCAGATGACCGACAAATACGAGGGCGAGTTCACCCTGCAAGACCAGTATGTGAGCATCGAGCTGGCCCAGCTGGCTTCGATTGCCATCGAAAATGCCAAGCTTTTCGAAACGGTTCAACAGCTCAATCTGAGCCTGGAGGAAAAAGTCGCCAAGCGGACGGCAGAGCTGGAGCGTCAACAGGCCTTGTTCCGGACGCTGGCTGAGCAGGCTCCGCAGGTCATCTGGAACGTGGACACCGACGGCCGCGTGACTTACCTGAACCGCAAGTGGTATGAGCTGATGGGCGGCACGCCCGCTGACTGGATGGGTCACAAATGGCTGGCGGTGGTTCATCCAGATGATCTGCCCGACATGAACGCCAACTGGCAGGTCGCGCGCGCGACCCAGACACCGTATGTGGGCCTGCGCCGAGTGTTGGCCAAGGACGGCAGTTACCACACCATGTCCTACCGGGCCACCCCCGTGCGGGGCGACAACGGCAGCGTGCTGTTCTGGGTTGGCATCGACGCAGACGTGAGCGAGATCAAGGCCATCGAGGGCGCCTTGCGCCTTTCCAACCAGGAACTCGAGGCTTTTTCCTATTCGGTGTCGCACGACTTGCGTTCACCGCTGAACACGGTGGACGGTTTCAGCCGTTTGTTGGCGAAGCAGCTTGATGCCAGCCAAAGCAGCGAGAAGGTGCGGCACTACCTGTCCCGCATCCAGGCCGGCGTGGCGCAGATGGGGCGTCTGATCGAAGACATGTTGTCACTGGCGCAGGTCTCGCGCATGCAATTGCGCGAGGAAACGGTGGACCTGAGTGCGCTCGCACGCGAAATTGCCGATGAATGCCGCGGCCGTGACCCGGAGCGCGTGGCAGACATCAGTATCGAAAACGACTTGCAGGCGCGCGGCGACGGGCGATTGCTGCGCGTCGTTCTGGAAAACCTGGTGGGCAATGCCTGGAAATTCACCTCCCAGCGCGCGCATGCCGTGATCAATGTGGGCCGCAGGGCCGACGTCGACGGTGCGCCGACCTTTTTCGTCCAGGACAATGGCGCTGGTTTTGATATGGCGTATGCCGACAAACTTTTCCTTACCTTCCATAGGCTGCATGCTGTGAGTGAGTTTCCCGGCACCGGCGTGGGACTGGCGACGGTCAGCCGGGTGATCGGCCGCCATCGCGGCCAGGTGTGGGCCGAGGCCGAGCCCGGCAAGGGTGCCACCTTCTTTTTCACCTTGCCGGGTGCCGTTGCGCTGCGCCAGGACTAAAAAAGTCCTGTATTTTCAGCAGAGGTAAACTGATAAAAATCAATTCGATTGATTTATTCCAATAAATCTATTAAATTCAAGTTAATTTCTTATTCAGGTTATTCCTATGCCTCGCGAACCCCAGACTTTTGAGAGTGCCTTCACCACGAACGACTTTTCAAGCGACGACTACTGCGGTACGACCTATGCCGCGAAGCTGCTGGGCCTGTCCGTTGCCACCGTGCAGTCGCTGGTTGAAAAGGGTGAAATTGAGGCCTGGAAAACGCTGGGCGGCCATCGTCGGCTGTCACTGCGTGCCATCAACGCCTACCTGCAGAAAAACAGCCCGCAGCTCGCGCAAGCCGATGTTGACCCGCGCAGTCGCTTGAGCGTGTTGGTGGTGGAAGACGATGAAGACGCCCGCGAGCTCTACAAGGCGCAGTTCGAGGAATGGGACATGGCTGTGGACTGCAGCTTCATGCCGTCCGCGCTGGAAGCCCTCATGGACATCGCCAGCATGCGGCCAGACCTGTTGATCACGGATCTGAACATGCCAGGGGTCGATGGCATGGAGATGCTGCGCGCCCTCAAGCGCAACCAGCAACTACTGGCCATGCAGATCCTGGTGATCAGCGGCCTGCCCAAGGAGGCCGTGACAGAAAGGGGTGGGTTGCCGCCCAATTCGCATTACCTTGAAAAACCCGTCAACTTTGATTGGCTCCACGGGTATGTGACTGCCCTGCTGGTGGCCAACCGCAAATGGCGGTGATGCGCCGGTAGGCAGCGCACGCGCTTGAAAGAGAGCGGACAACTTGCAGGCTCCACTGGCTATTTTCCGGGCATGGCTCCGTTCCGTGGCCTGGCCGGGCCGCAAGCGCGGGGCCTGGGGCGCCAGCCCAGGCGATGGCGCGGCGTCCAGCCTCGATGCCATCCAGGCGGGCCTGGAGCTGGCGACGCAAGGCATCATCCTGCTGGACGGCAGCGCGACAATAGTCGCCGTCAACAGTCGCGCCCGGGCGCTCATACACTCGCCGACGACAAGCAGCCTTGCGGGCCTGGAGTTCTGGGAGACGGTCCCCGAGCCGGTGGCCGAAAATCATCGCAGCGCTTCCGAGCAGGCCCTGCGGGACGGCTCCACCCATGCTTTTGTGATGCACCACGCGTTTGAGGACCAGTGGATCGAATACAGCCTGAAACGGCACGCCTGCGGGGTGGTGGTCAACATGAGGGATGTCACCGACGCCCGCCAGGCTTTGCTGCTGCTGCAGAACAGCGAGTTTTGCAACCAGAGCCTTTTTGACGGCAACCCCCAGGCCATGTGGCTGTTCGATGGCGACTCCCGGCGCCTTCTGTCGATCAACAAGGCCGCCGCTGCGTTTTACGGCATGGCGCAGCACGCCCCGGCGGAACTGACCCTTGAGACGTTTTTTCCGGACGGCGAGGGTGCGAGCTGGCTGGCTTCGCTGCCGACAGGGGATTTTCAGCAGCAGATGCGGCTGTGCATGCAAAGAAAAATGAATGGCGAGCGCGTGCTGGTGGAACTCGCCTGCAGCACCGTGCAGTGGGCCGAGCGGCCCGCCGTGCTGGTCGGCGTGGTGGATGTGGGCGCGAGACACTTTGCCGACGTACAGTTGCAGCGGCTCAATGCCTCGCTGGAGCAGCGCATCGGGCAATGCAGCACCGAGCTGCAGCGCAGCCGCCATGAACTGCACACCTTCACCCAGGCACTGTCGGATGACCTGAAAGGCCCTTTGCATGCGGTCAATGGCTTTGCCACCACGCTGGCCGAGCGCTATTCGGCCATCCTGGATGAGCCAGGCCGCCACTACCTGGCGCGCATCCGCGCCAGCACCCGCCAGCTGGCCAAGCTTGTTGACGACTTGCGCATGCTGGCCCATGTGCCGGGCGCGCCCATGACCGCCGGGCCGGTGGACCTGGTGCCCGTGTGCCGCCGACTGATCGACGACTGGCGCAGGCGCGAACCGGAGCGGCGGCTGGTGCTTGAGATTGCGCCGGCGTTGCCGGTGTACGGCGATAAAAATCTGTTGGTCACCGCGATGGCCTGCCTGATGGACAACGCCTGGAAGTTCACCGCCAAAAAGGAGCAGGGCTGGATCAGGGTCGCCTTGTTACCAGGAACCTCACCAGACCACAGCGTGCTGGTGGTTGCGGACAACGGGGCCGGTTTTGATGCCGCTTATGCAGACAAACTGTTCACCGCTTTTCAGCGCCTGCATTCGTCCGCAGATTTCGCGGGGGGCGGTTTGGGGTTGGCCATCGTCAAGCGCGTGGCCGAGCGTCATGGCGGTGCCGTCTGGGCCACCACGGCAGACGTCGGCGCCAGTTTTTACCTGTCGCTGCCGCAAGGGATCGGGGACATGCTCCTAGCGCAGGATTGAACGGGCCGATCCCGCCGCCAACAGGCCGACAAGCCCGGCGGGCTCCGGACTCCCCATTTGCGTGGCCAGCGCGGTATCCCGTTCGTTGAATCGGGAAGCAGAAGGAAGATTCCTGGCTTTTTCCGGGAATCAGGCAGCTGTTTCCTGTTTATAGTTTGCAATGGAGTTTCCGTTGTCTGCCTTGTTATGCAGCGGCGGGAGACCTTGTTCTTACATTTGGCTGTAAAGCTTGATTCACGAAAACAGATATCTCTTCAGATCGCCGTTGCTTGACCTTAAACAGCAGGTCACAGGTTACAGGCTTGCGTGGCAAAAAAACGCACAAGACGCCTTGTCCGCTGAAGCCGACGCGTGCGATCTGCTGGCCTTCGTCTCCGAAGGTGTTCGCGACATGAAGACGGGCTTGCTGTTTATGGATGCGACCCCGGCAGAACTGTCTGCCGAACTGTTGCAAACCCTGTTGCCCGCGACGACGGTGTTGATCCTGAACAGTGAGGACATGGCTGATGCCGGGCAGGTGGTTCTGGCTGCGACACTGCGCGAGCAGGGGTTTGGTTTGGCGTTACGCAACGTGGACCTTGCTTTTCTGAAGGTCAACGAGCTTTTGCTGTCCCAAGCAAGCTATCTTCTGGCCTGCTTTGACCACCCGGAATTCAAGGAGATATGCAGCTACGCCAAGCAAAGACCGAAGCTGTTGCGTGTGGTGGGGGAGGACATCCCGGGTTGGCAGGAGCTCCAAGATTGTGCTGCCCTGGGCGCGTACGGCTTTTTCGGAAATCTCTGTGTGGCGCCTCGCCAGATCAGCCATCCGGCGAAATTGGCGCCGCAAGCGCAGCAGATTCTGCAGCTCATGCAGATGGTGCAGGGGAACGCCGACATACGTCATCTTGAAAAGGTTCTCAAGAGTGACGTCACACTGTCCTACAAGCTGCTGCGCTACATCAACTCGGCGGGGTTCGGTCTGGAGGTCGAGATTGAGTCCCCGCGTCATGCGGTGGCCATGCTGGGGTATGCGCCCCTGTTTCGCTGGTTGTTGCTGTTGCTGGCCAGAACCAACACCACAGGATTTTCACCGGCGCTGATGCAGGCAGCGATGGTGCGCGGGCGATTTGCCGAGCTGCTGGGGCAAGACTTTCTTTCGCGCAGGGAAGCGGAAAACCTGTTTGTGGTCGGTATGTTTTCCTTTCTGGATCGTTTGTTGGGAATCCCGATCAGGGAGGTATTGGGTCAGTTGGTGTTGCCGGATGCCGTCGCGCAGGCGCTGGAGTCGCGTGAGGGTCTGTACGGCCCCGTTCTGGCACTGGCGGAGGCCAGCGAACGCGAGGACGGCGGCGCCGCACTACTTGCGCAAGCCCTGTCCATGAAGAACACGCATGTCAACCAGGCGCACCTGTCAGCGGTTGCCTGGGCGCAAGGCATCAAACTTTGAGGCACGCGTGCTGCGCGCCGATGAGTCACAGATGATGGAAACATCGGGGGGCTGAATTCAAAAAAGAGACGGGCAGTCCCCGCTTTTTTTCACCAATCGCGATGGTGGCTACTGTTTAAAGTGCATGTTGGACGACCGTTGCCTGTTGCCAGCGCTGCTGGTGCGGGCAAGGCGCAGATGTGCTGTTTCCACAACATGGCCTTGACCTTAGATGCCTGAAGACAATTACCTGACGAGATCACCGCTGCTCGATCCCGAACAACGGATTTTGGGTTACAAGCTGGCGTGGCAGAAAAAAGAGGACCTCACGGGCGCTGCCGGGCTGGCCAAACTGGTGTCTGGCGGCGCCTTGTCGGGCACCGTGTTTCTGCAAGGCAATCCATGGGTCTTGCCCGCAAGTGCGCGACAGGCGATGGCAGCACAAAACACGGTATGGGTGCTCGAGCATGAGGCGCTGTCTGAGGCCGACTACCCTGCACTGGCTGCATTGCGCGAAGAAGGCTTCGGTTTGGCCTTGCGCGGGGTGGACCCGGCTTTTGTGCAGGCCAACGAAGCTCTGCTTCGCCTGATGACCCACCTCGAGGTTCATGGGGACGCTTTGCGGCTGGCCGAGATATCCCACCATGTCACACAGAACCACCCTGCTGTTTCTGTGCTGGCCGGGCAATGTGCCCACTGGGCGGACTTTGAAGGATGGGCTGCACTGGGCGTCCCTGTGTTTTTTGAGGCGCTCTGCAGGTCACCGCGGGCGATGAACTCTTCGGGCGTGCTGACTTCGCAAGCAGCGCTGATTCTGCAACTGATGCAAATGGTTCAGGAAAACGCCGATGTGCGGCAGCTTGAAAAGCTGCTCAAGAGCGACGCTGTCCTTTCCTACAAATTGTTCCGGTACATCAATTCGGCAAGTTTCGGCATTAAAGTCGAAATCCAGTCGCTGCGACATGCGGTGGCGATGCTGGGCTATACCCCCCTGTTTCGATGGCTGACACTTCTGCTAGCCATGTCCAGCACCGTGAGTTTTTCCCCAGCCCTATTGCAGGCCGCCATTATTCGCGGCCGACTGACGGAACTTCTCGGCCAGGGTTTGCTTTCCAAGGG
>Ga0105046_10013099_pt1 | contig 12856 bp, 3 predicted proteins | sample MAT03_FD_78385 | JGI IMG/M metagenome (GOLD analysis project Ga0105046, IMG submission 78385) | Freshwater microbial communities from Lake Fryxell liftoff mats and glacier meltwater in Antarctica - MAT-03 (megahit assembly) | ecosystem: Environmental > Aquatic > Freshwater > Ice > Liftoff... | reverse complement strand
TGGCGGCCAGGTCCAGGGCGTCGGCTTGCTGCGACGAAGCCCAGGCCTTGCGGCGAAATTCAAGCCCGGGCGTTGCTTGAGGCGAGGCTTCCAGCTTGGAGTCGAACTGCAGCACGCGCGCGCCACGCTGGGCCAACTGCTGCTCGAAGCTGCCGCCGTCTGATGTGCCGATGGCCAGCACGGTGTTGCTGTACTGGGCCGATGCGGGCAGCACATAACCGCCGTGTGCATCGCCACCGATGCGCAGCTTGGCGAGGCTGCTCATCTGCCAGGGACGAATCAGGTTCAGTACCTCCAGCAGTTCGGCCTGCGTGACTGGCCGCTCGGGCGCTGCGGGGGCCGCAGGCACTGCATCGGTCTTGAAGAAGCCGCACTGGCGGAACAGGCGGGCCGTTGCCAGGAAGGTGGAATGCGAGGTCGGCACGATCTCGGTTTGCGACAGGATCAGCAGGTCCACCAGGCCTTCCACGACGGATGCGCCAGATCGGTTGATGTTGAAGGGGAAGCGTCGCCCTTCGGCGTCGGTGGTCCAGTGCTGCCAGCCGGCTTCGGAGTGCAGCTTTTCGGGGAAGGCGTTCTTCTCGAACACCGCGCAGTTGGGCAGCGCGGCGAATCGGCGGTTCACGGTGGCGTCGTCGCTGCACACGAAGAAGCGCCGCGGGCTGGCCTGGGCCTGGCGGAACAGCGCTTCGTCGTCGACGGCGTTGCCGAAATCGGTCTTGCGGATGTGCAGGCCCACGGTCTGCGCGTTCACGCCGTGTTGGTTGATGAAGCCGCCGGCCAGCGTTGCAACCTGGTCGTTCACACCCAGCAACTGCAAGGCGTCTTGCACCTCGGCGGCCTGCACGAACGGCGGCAGCAGGCTGTTGAAGTAGACGACGCTCTGGCCGCTGTCCAGGTAGCGAAGGTAGTCGTCGTAGCTGTTCAGCCCGCGGTTGATGACGAGCCGTTCGGCCGCGAAGCCGACCTGGTTTTCGTGCATCAGCATCAGGTGCTGGCTTTCTCGCATCTTGAACTGTTCGATGCAGGTTTCGTCGACTGGCAGAACGGTCTTGAACAAGCTGTGGAAAGGCGCACCGCACCAGTTGTTCTGCGGCCAGGAAATCGACCATTGGTGGCCGAACTTGCGCTGCAGGATCAGGGCGAAGATCAGCGCGTTCAGGCGGTTGCACAAGCCGCCGTCACAGAGCACGTGGTGGCTTGGGGCGCTTGTCGAGCCCGTTGCCCTGGCCTCGATGTTCGGTGCCGTGGGGCGGACGGCTCTGCGTAGAACGATGCTCATGCCGCTTGCTCCTGCACGCGGGTTTGCAGTTGGGTGGCGGCTTGCCATTGGTAGGCCGCCACGGTGTTGGGCAGGCTGGCGTGCTGGTCGTCGTGGCGCGAGGCCTGCAGCGAACCGTTGACGACCGGTGCGTTTTGCGTGTTTGTCGTGCTGGCTTGGCCCGTCTGGCCCGTCAGGCTCGCTGGGCTGGTCTGCACGTAGGCCTCGAATGCATGCTGGCTTTCAGCGGCCGGCGCCAGTGCGGCGGGGCTGGTCAGCACCGCGACGAAACTGCCGGACTCACGCTTCATCAGCCTGTGCAACTTCTGCACCGCCAGTTCGAGTTGTTCGCCTGCAGCGCCCAGCACCAGCACCAGGTCGTAGGGCGACTGTTCGGTGCTGTAGACCTTGCCGTCGGACTGAAAGTCGGCGGCGGGCAGGTCGATCAAGGTGCCTTTGGCAGGGCTCAAGAACATGGCCAGGGCGTTGGCGGCGTGTTCCAACTCGGCCGTGTCGAAAGCATGGGTGGCGCTGCTGCCTTGTACGCGGGCCAGCAGATAGCGCTGCCCTTCGGCACGGTGCGTGGCCAGCAGGCCTTCCAGCGCATCAGCCACCCCGCGGCGCGGCGACACCTGCAGGCCCAGGCTGCTGCCCACGCGGTGGCACACAAATTCCAGCAGGTTCAGCGGGCGCTGGTAGTCGGCACCGGTGCCGCCGCCCTGGCGCAGGAAATGGGCGCGTGGGTCGGCTCGTGCGGTGGGGTCGTTGCGGTGCAGCCAGGCGTAACGCTTGTTGTCGAAGCTGGCGCGCACACGGTTCGCTGCCAGGCTGCCGTTCCAGTCGAGCAGCGGGTTGTCGTGGGTCGCGCCGGGCCAGTATTCCAGCGCGCAGTCGGCTTCGATGCGGGCGAAGTCGAATGACAGTTGGTCGCGTTTGCTGAAGGCCAGGATGCTTTCCCACCACAGCGCGCCGAAGCGGCGCACTGCCGGTGCGTGGTGCTGCCGCAGCAGCACGGTGGCGGTGGTCAGCGGGGTGATGCGGTCCAGCGGGTGCAGCGCGGCGTAGAAGTCGAGCTGGCGGCAGATGACGTCGGTGTCGTCGTAACCCAGCATGGCCACGGCAGTGGCCTCTTCGGCGGGGTTGTGGCGTGTGCCGTGGCGAAAAGCGCGGAACAGCATCGGCTGCGTGGTGTGCAGGTCGCTGGCATGGGGCAGGCGCTTGAAGCTGACGGTGTTGTCCACGTACAGGCTGAACTCGGCCGCGGGGAAGTATTCGTGTGGCAGCGCCTTGGGCCGACGCGACAGCTTTTCAGGCGGCAGGTGACGCGCTCCGATGGGCACGAAACGCCACACCGGCGACTGCAGATCCGGGTTGTCGGTGATGCAGACGAAGTCGAGATCGAGGTCGCTGCCGGTGGCGATGCCGCTGGCGGTCTGCAGCACTGCCGGCAGGCTCGAAAGCGGGTTGGCCAGCGGTTCTTTCGCGCCGATGAGTACGGTGTAGACCACCAGGCGTGTGCGGTGGTCGGCGATGGGGGCACAGACCGCACGGGCTGAGTCGACCGCTGTGACCGCTGTGACCGCTGTGACCGTGTGGACCGTGTTGATCTCGCTGGCAGTCGCAGCAGGGCCAGCCGCGCGCAGCCCCGGATACACATCCACCCACCACAGCAGCAGCACCGCCATGCTCCACACCTTGAAGGGCGGGAGGTTTTCGCCGGCGTAGCAGCGGGTGAACAGGTCTTGCATGGCGTCCAGGTCCAGCATGTCGGCCACCGGCGTGTGGCGCAGTGTCTGCACGGCAGCAAACAGGCGCTCGCGCAGCGGCGGCAGGAAAAAGCTGGGCGGTACGGTGAAGCCCATCTTGCGGCGCTGCGTCACCGAGAGTGGCAAGCGTGGCGTCATCAACTGGCGCAGCACGTGTTTGCTGGAGTCGGCATGTGGCAGCTTCATGTGCTGCGGCAGGTTCGCGGCAAAGCGGTACAGGTCCAGGTCGAGGAACGGGAAGCGGCCTTCCAGCGAATGCGCCATCAGCACCTTGTCGGCCTTCATCATCAGGTTCTCGGGCATCCAGGTGCGCAGCTCGAAAGTCTGCATGCCGTTCAGCGCCGTGTCGGCCTGATCGAAGTGCGGGCGGTGGCGCAGGTGCTGCAGTGGCATCTGCTTGTCGCGCAGCCACTGGTTGGCGTCCAGGTTGACTGCGCTGTGGTGCAGGAAGTGGGCGAACAGGGTGTTGCGGTCCATGTCGGGCTGCAGCGCCAACTGGTGCTGGCCGTAGCCGGCGAACATCTCGTCGCCGCCTTCGCCGGACAGCACCACCGTCACGTCGCGTCGGATGTGTTCGCACAGTTTGGACAAGGCGAAGCAGGCCGGGTCGGCGATGGGCTCATCCAGCTCGGCGATAACGCGGTCCATGCCGCTGCGCAACTCGTCTTGCGTGATCGTGACCTCGGTGTAGTCCAGCTCGAAATGGCGGGCCACGTCGCGCGAGAACTCGAATTCGTTCACCTCGGGGAAACCGATGCTGTAGGCCCGCAAGCGCGCGCCAGCGCCGTGCACGCAGGCGGCGATGGCGCTGGAATCCAGCCCGCCGCTGAGCAGCACGCCAATGGGCACTTCGCCCATCAACTGCGAACGCACTGCGCGGTTCAGGATGCCGTCCAGCTCTTCGGTGTATTCGGCTTCAGTTCGAACGCTTTCGGGTTCCTTCAGCTCGATGCCAGCGTAGGCATGCACCTCGGTGCGACCGCCGTTCTGGTCTTGCGCAAACCGCAGCACGCTGCCTGCTGGCAGCTTGCGGATGCGCGCAAACATGGTGTGCGGCGCCAGGCCGTGGCGAAAGCTCAGGTAGTCCTGGAAGCCGGTCGGGTCGAGCGTGTGATCCAGCCCGGGCAGGCCCAGCAGCGTACGCAGTTCCGACGCAAATGCAATGCAGTTTTTGTCTTCGTAGACGTACAGCGGCTTGGCCCCGAAGCGGTCGCGTGCCAGCAGGAAGCTGTGTTCGCGTTCGTTCCAGATGCACAGGCCGAACATGCCGTTCAGCCGCGCCAGGCCGGCGTCGCCTTGCGCCAGCACCGTGGCCAGCACGGCCTCGGTGTCGCAATGGGTGGTGAAGGTGTATTGGCCTTGCAGGCTGGCGCGCAGGTCTTGGTAGTTGTAGACCTCGCCGTTGTAGACGATGCCGCGGGCGCGGTCGTGGGGCGAATAGATGGGCTGGTCGCCACCGCTGCGGTCGACGATGGCCAGCCGCAGGTTCACATAGACGGCGCGTTCGGTGCGGTGCACGCCGAAACCGTCAGGGCCGCGGTGGCGCAGGCTGTGGCCGAAGTGCTGCGCGGCTTGTTCCAGCAACGAGGCTTCGACCCCGTGTTTGTAGTGGATGCCCGCAATTCCGCACATGCCCAGTCCCCTTCTGCGACCGGCCGTGTGCGCGCCACAACCCCGACATGGGGTGCCGACGCGCTGCCAGCCTGTGCGGTCATTCTGGAAGCGACTTGAGCCGCGAGAGCCCTGGATAAACGGCCGCTTTGCCTGCTTCTTTCAGCCCCTCAGATCCAGATGCGGTAGGGCACGCCGTCACGGTGCAGGCGGGCCTGGATGCCGTCTTCCAGCAGTTGGTAGCGCGTGTGCTCGGGCTCGGCCATGTACTGCGAATGGAACTCGATGTAGGCGCTGTCCAGCAGCCGATGCGCGCCTTCACTGATCAGGTGCGGCAGCACTTCGTACTCACCGCCTTCGATGTCCAGCTTCAGCGCCACCGCGCCGTACAGCGGTGCGCGTTGCTGGATCAGGCCCGCCAGCGAGAAGGTGGGCACTTCCAGGGCCCGCTCTTCGTTGGCTTCGTAGTAGCGGTTGTTGTGGTCCTTCAGCATCGAGCCGCCCTGCGAGGTGGGGTCGTGTTCCAGCCCGAAGAACTTCACCGTGCCGACGCGGGTGCCGGCCGCCTGCTCCAGTATTTCGAGCCGCGCGCCCGAGTTGCCCAGGCGCTCCATCCGCATCTGCGCCTGGCGTTTCAGCTCGGGCAGGCAGTTGGGGTTGGGCTCGATGAGGATGTAGTCGAAGCGCTGCAGCGGGTAGTGTTTGGCGAACTGCCCGAAGCCCTGCCCGAGGTTGGAGCCGCAATCGATGAACAGGCCGCGTTTGCCGGGGCCCGCGGCGTCCAGCTTGGCCAGCACGCGTGCGGCGTCCACCGTCACGGCGGTGTCCATCGAAGCCAGCAGGTCGTTCATGTTCATGGTGCGTGCGCTTTCAGGCCGGTATGCATCGCGACATTCTGGGCAGGGGGCTGCGCCTTCAGCCGCTGAAAAGCGCAGTGTTTTCAGCGGCTTTTCGGACCCGCGGCCTCAGATCAACGGTGACTGCCGCTGTTCTTCGTCCCAAGGTCGTGGCTGACCCAGCGCCATCAGCGTCGGCAAGCCCACCGTGGCCGGGCGTTCCAGCGCGGCGCGCATCGCCTCGCCCGAAGCTGCGGGCAGCAGCTCGGTGGGCGGGCCCGCCAGCAAATCGCTGAGCGTTGGCGTGCTCGCGGCCGAGGCCTTCGCAAACCACACGTCGGCCACCTGGTGGGTGCTGCCGTCGCTGCCCTTCCAGTCCGACACCATGCCCAGCAGGTTGCCGTTGTTCATCTCGGTGGTCTTGGTGAAGTTCAGGTTGATTTCCATCACCCCAGCCTGCGCCAGACCCATCAACTCGCCGCCGTCGGTGATGCCGTTGTGGTTGCTGTCGATCCACAACTTCAGCTCGCCGAAGGTGTCGTCCTGTGCGCTGAGCTTGCCGTCGGCGTTGCTGTCCAGGGCCGCCATCGCGGCGTAGCCGTCGCCAGCACGCTTGCCGTTGGCCAGTTGGGTGGCCGCACCGAACAGTTCCCTGCCGTCGTTGATGATGCCGTCGCCGTTGATGTCGCGCACCAGCAGGCCGTCACCCCCTGCAGCCCAGCCCACCTTCGTGGTCTTGCCTGTGGCGTCGATGTCGAAGGCCACACCGTTGGCGGCCAGGCTGGTTTGCACCCCGTCGCCGTTCAGGTCCAGCACGACTGGCGTCACCGCCTGCAGCACCGCGAACTGGCCAGTGCTCATGACGCCCCAGTCTTCTCCTTCGAAGGCGTTGTACTGAACCATCGTCATGGCCCGCAGATCCCCGGTTTCCAGGGCCACCACTTGCGTGGTGGTCAGGGCTTCGATCTGCTCGACGGTCAGTGCCCGTGCCTGCGCCGTCGTCAAGGCCGCGATGTTGTCCACGCTCAGCTCGCTGATCTGCAGCGTGCTCATGGCCACGATCTGCGCCGTGGTGAAGGACGCGAAGGCGCTGGTACCGAGTGCATCGAAGTCGGCCGATTCCATCACCATCAGTTGCGCGGTGGTGATGGCCGCCACCTGGTTGTTGCCCATGTAGCTGAACTGCGTGGTGCCCAGGGAATCGAACTGGCTGGTGCTCAGTGCCGCCACTTGGCTTGCGGTCAGTGCGCGGAAGCTGCCCTGGTTCAGCGCCGCCAGATCTTCGTTCTCGATCGCCTTGACCTGATTCACGCTGAGTGCGGCCACCTGTTCTGTGGTCAGCACACTGAACTGCGTCGTGCCCAGGGCTTCGATGACGGCCGTGCCCATGGCCTGAATCTGCGCCGGCGTCATCACCGCCAGGTCAGTGGTGCTGAGCGCGACCATCTGCGCCGTGCTCAGGCTTCCTGCCTGTGACGGGGTCAGTGCCCGGATGCGCGTGCTGTCCCAGGTCGAGATCTCGGCACCACTCAGCACGTCGAGTTGCGCGTTGGTCAGGGCTGCCACTTGGGCAGTCGTCAGCACTGCCAGCTGGCCCACCGTCAGCGCATCCATCTGCGCGGTGGTGAAGGCCGCGACTTGCGCCGTGCTCATCGCCACCAGGTCGATGGTTTCCAGCTTGTCGATTCGGCTGGCCGCGATGCCTTGCACCTGGGTGGTGGTCAGCGCCGCGATCTGTGCCGTGTTCAGCGCTGCCAGGGCCTCGGTTCCCAGGCCGCCGATGGCCGCAGCGGTCAGGCCGCGAATCTGCGCCGTGCTCAGCGCCGCCAGGTCGCCCATCTGGATGGCACCGGCCTGTGTGGCGTTGATGGCGGCCACTTGGGCCACCGTCAAGGCAGCGAACTGGGTGGTCGTCAGCGCGGCGAAGTCAACCACGTTCAGCGCATTGATCTGGCCGATGTTCAGCGCCTGGATCTGGCGCGTGGTCAAGGCTTGCAACTGTCCCGCCGTCAGGCCGTCGATCTGGTCGTTGGTCAGGGCCGCCACCTGGGCCACGGTCAATGCCGCCAGGTCGATGGTGTCCATCCCATCAATGGCCGCCGAGCTGATGGCGCGAATCTGGTTGGTCGCCAAGGCGGCCAGTTGGGCGCTGGTCATGGCCGCGATGGCGGCGTCGTTCATCGCCGCCATGCCTGCTGTGGTGAAGGCCCGAACCTGCGCGGTGGTCAGTGCTGCAAGGTCGGCTGCCTGCAAGGTCTGCACCTGCAGCGTTGTCAATGCAGCGATCTGGCCGGTGCTCAGCGCTGCGAATTGCTGCGTGCTGAGCTGCACCAGGTCGCTGGTGGCGATGGCCGCCATGTTGGCCGCAGCAATCGACGCCACCTGCGCGGTGCCCATCACCATCAGCTGCGTGCTGGTCAGCGCATCAATCTGCGCGCTGGTCATGGCACGGAACTGCGCCGTGGTCATTGCGGCAATCTGGGCGGTGCCAAAGACGGCCACGTCGGCGGAATCCAGCGCCACGATCTGGTTGGTGCGCAGGGCAGCCACCTGGGCCGTGGTCAACGTCGGCACCTGGGCCGCAGTCAGGGCCTGGATGGCCAGGGTGCCGAATGCGCGCACCTGATCGGTGGTCAGCGCAGCCAGATCCTCGGTTTGCAGGTTCGCGACCTGCAGGGTGCTGAGGCCGGCAATCTGTGCACTGGTCAGCACCTTGAACTGATCCGAGCCGAGGGCGTTCAGTGTGGTGCTGCTCAAGGCGCCCAATTGCGTGGTGCTCAGCGCAGTCAGCTGGCTGTTGGTCAGCGTGGTGAACTGCGTCGTACCCAGGGCGGCAATCTGCGAGGTGCTCAGGCCCGGCAGTTGCGCCAGCGTCAGGGCAGCCAGGTCCTCGGTTTGCAGCAGCGAGATGTCGGCCACTTCGATGGCGCGGATCTGCGCGGTGGTCAAGGCGGCCATTTGTGTGGTCGTCAGGGCCTGCAATTGCGTGGCACTCAGGGCCACCATCGCGGCGGTGCTCAGGCCACGCAGTTGCGTGCCCGTCAGCGAAGCCAGGTCGGTGGTTTCCAGGGCCGCCACTTGTGCGGTTGTCAAGGCGGCCAGTTGCGTGGCGCTGAACGAGGCGTACTCGGTCGTCGTCAGCTGTGCCAGACGGGCCGGGCTGATGGCGGCGATTTGCGCCGTGGTCAGGCCTGCCAGCAGGACGGGCGTCAGACTGACCAACTCCGTGGTGCCCATGGATGCGATCTGGGCCGTGGTGAAGGCCGCGAACTGGGTCGGGCTCAGGCTGCGCAGGTCATCGCTTTCCAGCGCGCCCAGCACGGTGGTGCCCATCACACGCAGCTGTTGCGCCGTCAGCGACTGCATCTGTGCGGTAGTGAAGTCCGCACCCAGCGCGGTGTTCAGCCCGGCAATGGCCTCCGTAGACAGGGCCGCCACCTGATTGGCGGTGAGCAGCTCGAAGTCAGCGGTGTCCATGGCCGCCACTTGCGAGGCTGCCAGGCCGGCGATCTGCGAAGGCGTCAGCGCCGTGATCTGTGCGGTGGTCAGCGTGGCGAGGTCGGCGTCGCCGATGGAACGCAGCTGGGCCGTGGTCAGCGACGCGAGCTGGGTCGTGCCCAGGGCGGCGATCTGAATGGTGCTCAGCGCGGCAACTTGACTCAGGCGCAGGGACTGCACCTGGGCCGCGCTCAGCACGTTCAGGTCGGCGCTTTCCATCGCCGTGACGGTGCTGTCGTTCAGCGAGCGCAGTTGCGCGGTGCTGAGCGAAGCCACCTGCAGCGTGCTCAGGCCGGCAATGGCGTCCGTGCTCAGCGAAGCGAAGGCCGAGGTGCTGATGGCACCCACCTGCGCGGCGCTCAGCAAGGCGATGTCGGCACTGTCCAGCGCGCCAGCCTGTGCGGCCGTCAGGGCCTTCAGCTGGTTGGTCGTGAGCTGTGCAAACTGCACCGAATCCATGGCTGCCAGGTCTTCAGGCTCCATCGCGCCGATCTGCGCGCTGGTCAGGGCTGGCACCTGCGTGGAGAGCAGGGCCGCCACGGCAGCCGTGGTCAGCGCAGCGATGGCGCCGGTGTTCAGCGCCGCGATCTGGGCGTTGCTCAACACGCGCAGGTCGGTGCTTTCGATGACGGCCAACTGTTCCGGCGTCAGCGCGGCGATCTGCGCAGTGCCCATGCCGAAGAACTGGGCCGTCGTCAGGGCCTTGAAGTCAACCGCTTCGATGGCCATCAACTGACGCGAGGTCAGCGCGCCCACCTGGGCCACTGTCAGTGCGGCAATGGCGTTGCTTTCCAGGGCCGCGATGGCCGCCGGCGTCAGCGACTTGATGTTCACCGCGCCGATGGCGACGAGGTCGTCGGTCTGCAGGCCATAGGCCTGGCTTTCTGTGATGGCGGCCACCTGTGTGGCGGTCAGCGTGGCGAAGGTTTCCGAGCCGCGGGCCGTCAGATCGACCGCTTCCAGGGCCGCGAATTGTGCGGTGGTCATGGCCAGGATCTGAGCGGTCGTCAGTGCCGCAGCGCCCGCGGTGGTCAGCGCCACGATCTGCGATTCGCTCAGGGCCCGGATCTGGGTCGGGCTGAGCGCAGCCAGGTCGGCCGTCTCCATGCCCGCGATCTGGTCATCCGTGAGGGCTGCGATCTGGCGGGTGGTCAGCGCATTGAACTGCGTGGTGCCGAGGGCCGCCTGGTTCTCTGGCGTCAGGCCAGCGATCTGCGACGGCGAGAGGCCGGCGGTTTGCGTGGTGGTGAAGGCTGCGAACTGGGCGGTGCCCATCGAGCCCAATTGGTCGGGCGTCAGGGCGCTGATCTGGCCACTGCTGAGCATGACCAGGTCGCGGGTTTCCATCGAGGCCATTGCCCCGGGGTTCAGATTGGCCAGTTGCGTGGTCGTCAGTGCGGCCACCTGGGCCGTGCCGAGTGCGATGACTTGCGCACCGCTGAGGCTGGCCACCGCGTCGATGTTCAGGGCCCTGATCTGTGCGGTGGTCAGTGCCGCCAGATCGGTCGTTTCCATCGAGCCGATGCGGTCTGGTGCCAGGCTGGCGATCTGGCTGGTGCCCAACGCGGCGAACTGCGCGGTGCCCATGCCCAGGAAGTCATCCAGCTCCATCGCGGCCAGTTGTTGCGTCGTCAGGGCCGCGACTTGCGACGTCAACAGCGCCGCCACTTGCGCGCCTGTCAGGGCCGCCATCTGGTTGTCGTTCAGCGTGCGCAGTTGCACCGAGCTGAGCGCGGCCAGGTCGGCGGTTTCAAGGCCGGCCACCTGGTTGTCGGTCAGCTGGTTGATTTGCGTGGTGCTGAGGGCCGCGAACTGCGTCGTGATGAAGGCGTTGAGCTGCTCGTTCGAGAAGCCCGCCAGCAGGCTGGCCTCGATGCCGGCCACTTGCATGGTGCTCAAGTTGGCCACCTGCAGGGTGCTCAATGCAGCCAGGCCATCGGCACCCAACGCGTTGATCTGGGCCGTGCCGAAGCGCACCAAGTCGCGGGTTTCCAGCGCCTGCAGCTTCTCCAGCGCGATGGCGTCCACCTGGCCGGCCGTCAGCGCGCCGGCTTGCAGCGTCGTCAGGGCGGCCAGGGCGGCGGTGCTCAGCGCCGTGATGTTCTCCAGCGACAGCGCGCGGATCTGCGCCGTGCTGAGCGCGGCCAGGTCGGCTGACTCCATGGCATCGGCTTGCGCGCTGGTCAGGCCGGCGATCTGTGCCGTGTTCATGGCGGCGAATTGCGCGGTGCCCAGGGCGGCCAGGTTGCTCGGGCTCAAGCCCGCAATCTGGTCGACGCTGAGCATGCCGATCTGGCGTGTGGTGAAAGCGGCCAGTTGATTGGTGCCCAGGACGTCCAGTTGGCTGGTGCCCAGCACTGCCATCTGACTTTGTGTCAGGGCCTGCAGGTCGCGGCTTTCCATCGCCTGCAGCACGTTCAAGCTCAGACCGGCCACTTACAAGGTCGTCAGGGCCGCCACTTGCGTGGTGCTGAGGGCGACCACGGCATCGCTGCCCAGGGCACTCAGCGCCTCAGTGCTCAGCGCACGCATCTGTGCCGTGCTGAGTTGCGCCACGTTCTGCGTGGTGAAGGCCGCAGTTTGTGTCGCCGTCAGCCCGGCGATCTGCGTCGTGCTCATCACCGAGTACTGCGAAGTGCCCAGGGCCGATTGCGTGCTGCCGTTCAGCGCGTTCACCTGTTCGGCGCTCAGCGCCACGAACTGCGCGCTGCTGAGCGCAATGACCTGGTCGCTGCCCAAGGCCTGGATCTGATCGGTGCTGAAGGCGCGAATCTGGTCGCTGTTCAGCGCCCGCAGGTCGTCGGTCTGGATGGCGGCGACTTGCGACACCGTCAGGCCCGCCACTTGGGCGGTACCCAGCGCGGCGAACTGGTCGGTGCGCAGGGCCCCGATCGCCACATCGTTGAGCATCGCCAAGCCTTCAACCGACAACGCACGGATCTGCGCCGTGCGCAGGGCCGCCAGGTCGTCGCTGGCGATCTGGGCGATCTGGTCCGAGCTCAGTTGCGCGATCTGCTGCGTGGTCAGCGCCATGAACTGGGCGGTGGTCAATGCGCTGATCTTGTCGGCATCGATGGCCGCCACCTGGTTGTCGGTGAGGATGGCGATCTGGCGTGTCGTGAGTGCGGCCAGTTGTGCGGTCGTCAGCGCGTCGAAGCGGTTCACGGCCAACGCAGTCAGTTGCGCATTGGTGAGTGCGGCCACGTCGTCGGTGCCGATGGACTGCATCTGCTGCTCGGTCAGGCTGTTCAGCTGCGCCGTGCTCAGCGCGGCCACCTGGCGGGTGGTCATGCCAGTGATGGCGTCGCTGCTCAGCGCGCCGATGGTGTTGTTGCTCAGCGACAGGATCTGCGCGGTGCTCAGTGCGGCCACATCGGCCGATTCCAGCGCTGCGGCTTGGCTGGTGCTCAGCACCGCCAATTGCGCAGTGGTCAGCGCGGCGTACTGCTGCGTGCCCAGCGCAGCCAGGCTTTCAGGACTCAGCGACTGGATCTGATCGGTGCCCAGCACCGTGATCTGGCGGGTGGTCATAGCACCCAGCTGGCTGGCGCTCAACGAAGCCAGCTGCAGCGTGGAAAGCGCAGCCACCTGCGGCAGCCCCAGCGCAGCCACGTCGTTGTTCTGCATGACAGCCAGTTGGGTGGCGCTCAGCTGCGCCACCTGGGCCGTACCCAGGGCGCCCACCTGCTGCGTGGTCAGGGCCACGATGGCTTCATTGGAAAGCGCGGCGATGGTCTGCGGCGTCAGCGCCCGTACCTGTGCCACTGTCAGCGCGGCCACGTCGGCGGTCTCCAGCGCGGCAGCCTGGTCGGTGGTCAGCACTGCGAGCTGCGTGGTGCTCAGAGCCGCGAATTGCGCGGTCGTCAATGCAGCCAGGTCGGACG
>Ga0105046_10013096_pt1 | contig 12859 bp, 11 predicted proteins | sample MAT03_FD_78385 | JGI IMG/M metagenome (GOLD analysis project Ga0105046, IMG submission 78385) | Freshwater microbial communities from Lake Fryxell liftoff mats and glacier meltwater in Antarctica - MAT-03 (megahit assembly) | ecosystem: Environmental > Aquatic > Freshwater > Ice > Liftoff... | reverse complement strand
GAGTACTTGTAGAGGCATTTTTTTCTCGATCTAAACGATTATTTGGGGAAAGGTTTTATTCGAAAACACTTGAAAGACAAAGAGTTGAAAGTAGGTTAAGATGTGTTGAATTGAATCGAATGCTTGCAATTTGAAAGGGTTGGGATTAGAAGTTAAGGAGGAAATATCCCTTTTCAGGACTTTTTCAACATAGCGCTTGAACCTTCTATTTTTCAAGGGTTTTCGCTTTTATTCGAGGGTTGGATATAAGAAGGTTTATGGTCACAAAAGAGAGTTTAAACGAAGCGATTGCCCAAGAGTCGGAGAAATTTGCGACCTCTTTTCATTGGTTGGAAGAGGCTATGCCCCATGCTTTTTTTGAGGAGACCTCATTTGAGAATGTGATGTTGATCACTCATAGTTTGATGGGATTTTCGCTACAGGGTTATTTTTCGACCATTAATTTGAAAGGGGCGGCGATTGTTTTATGCTCGGATAGTCCAGATGCGGATCTGAAGATCTTGGCGCATTATACGATGTATGGGATCCGGGATTATCAAACTTTTGTTTCCACGATCTTCTATCCCGATACAAAATCTCCTTTGCGGATTGCCATCCTCCATTTTTTGGAATCCGAACGTCATGAGGCTCTCCCTGCACCTCTTTTAAAAGATTTAAAAGGACATCTACAAGCACGTAGTCCAGATATTTCAGATACCGATTTTCAGCGCTTGATTGAGGGTATGAGCGCCCGTTTTTTACGCGCCGTGCCGGTGGATCGTTTAGTCTTGGCATTGGAGATGTATTTCCGCACTTTAACACGTGATAGCTGCCAATATGAGGTGCGCTACAACGAGAATTGGGAAGAACAAAATACGGCCTCTATGTATATCGTTTTGGCTTGGAAAAATACACCCAAACACAACTTTCTTTATCGATTAGCCCGCATCATTCATCGACATGGTTTCGTGATGAAAGGGGTGAATGCCACTTATGTACATACAACGCTTGTAATGGTGTTGGGATTACATGGTAGTCTAGGAGAACCTGTATGGGATGTGGCAAATATTCCCGACTTTATCCGTGAGTTGATCACAGTTAAGTATTTTGCGAGTTTTGATTTGATCGATCAGATGTTGGTGAGTAAAGAGGTTCTAACAGGTAACCAAGCCAATATTTTGCGTGCCATGTCCCAGTTTATTCACCAAGCGTTAGTGCATCTGGATAGTAATCTATACACATTGGAAAACATTGAAGAGGCCCTCTGTCGCCATCCTGAACTCACATCCTTGTTGATGGAGACATTTAAGCTTAAATTAGATCCTGATTTCGTCAATTTGAAAATATTTGCGGAAAAAAGTCAGCAATTCCTCAATGATATTGAAAAAATTGACACCGGACACGAGGAAAATGACATTCGTCGCAAGCACGTCTTTCGACAAGGGTACAATTTTGTCGCTCATACATTAAAAACTAACGCCTATCGCACCAATTTCACCTCCCTTGGTTTTCGTTTAGATCCAAAGTATCTCGATCAACTTCCTTTTGACAGAAGTAAAAAATTCTCGGAACTTCCTTACGCCATTTTTTACATCAAAGGGATGCACTTTTTTGGATTTCACATTCGCTTTAAAGATCTTGCACGGGGAGGCTTGCGCACTGTTCATCCTGAGTTAACTGAACGGGTGGTGCTGGAGCGGAATAATATTTTCACCGAATGTTACAATTTAGCCTACACCCAGCAACTCAAGAATAAAGACATCCCCGAAGGAGGCGCCAAAGGGATTATTTTCCTGAAACCCTACGAGCGGCTGGAGTCAGAAGCCGAAATTTTTCAACGTGAACTCGAAGGTTTAAAAATTGAGTCGGAAAAAATTGAAGAGCGGTTGGGTACTTTTAAGCGGGAACAAAAACTCGAATATCTTTATCAAGCGCAGCGCGCTTTTGTTGAGACGTTACTGATCCTTGTCAATTATGAAGAATCGGGAAAACTACGTGCTCGCCATATTTTGGATTATTGGAATCGTCCCGAAAATATTTTCTTAGGTCCTGACGAAAACATGCATGACAGTATGATTCAATGGATCGCTAATTTAAGTGTGAAATATCACTACCGCATGGGCAGTTCTTTTATTACTAGCAAACCACTTGTGGGGATCAATCACAAAGAATATGGAGTGACTTCCCTCGGTGTGAATGTCTACCTCGAGCAAACTCTTCACTTTTTAGGTATCGATCCAAAAACCACTCTCTTTACACTGAAAATGTCTGGGGGCCCCGATGGAGATGTCGCCGGTAATGAAATTCTCAATCTGTACCGTTATTATCCTAAAACCGCTAAATTAATTGCCCTTACAGATGTCTCAGGCACTATTCGCGATCCTTTGGGGTTAGATTTAGAAATCTTAGCCACTTTATTTGAGCTGGGAAAACCGATTCGCTACTATCCTCCTGAAAAATTAAATGAAGGGGGAGTCTTGATCGATAAGCAGGCCAAAAAAAACAGCTCCTCCCTTAGTTTAGAAACATTGTGTTGGAGAAAAGTACACGGAACGCTAGCCGAAGAGTGGATCTGTGCCAATGAAATGAACGCCATCGTGCGACAGAATGTCCATGGCGCTAAAGTCGATGTCTTTATTCCCGCTGGGGGTCGTCCTCGCACTTTAAATGAAAGCAACGTTTCCAGCTTTTTAGATGAATCGGGCAGACCGACCGCCCGTGCCATCATCGAAGGGGCTAATCTTTACCTCACTCCAGCGGCACGCCATTTCCTCGAAGAGCGCGGCGTTTTAATCATCAAAGATAGCTCAGCCAATAAAACCGGTGTGATCTGCTCTTCTTTTGAAGTACTCGCAGGTCTCACGCTTGGCGATGCTCTCTTTTTAGAGAATAAAGAGCGGCTTGTTCCCGAAATTCTCGGTCGGCTACGCACCTGTGCCTACAACGAAGCCTCTCTTTTGCTCCGCACGCATAAAGAAACAGGGGCTTACCTCACCGATCTCTCCAATAAAGTCTCCGAGCGGATCAACCTGTTCACCTATAATCTTCTGGACTATCTCGAAACGATTGAACTGCCCAATGATCCCAACGATCCCCTTATCCGTTGCTTTTTCCATTACTGTCCTCCTTTGCTTCGTTCCCACTACCGCGATCGCCTTCTCACCGAGATCCCCGAACACCACAAAAAGGCCATCATTGCTTGCACACTCTCGACCCATCTCGTCTACAAAAAGGGGCTGAGTTGGTTCCCCTCTATCGTCGATATTCTCCCCCTGGCCTTGAGTGAACTCGAATTCGGTCAGATTATCGCGACTGATTAATTATTAATAGGAAACATATTTAGTGAATGCTTGTTTCTCCCAAAATTACTTATATGCTAGACTAAGGCTAGTCGGACTAGACAAAGGAGAATTTATGAGATATCAACGTTCACCTAGAGCCTCTCATATATGACAAATACAGGAAGCAAAAGCTAAATTCTCTCAATTATATAGAGGAAGCTCGTCACAATGGATACGAAACAATTACAAAAATGGGAGAACCAGTGGCTATCCCCATTTCAAAAGAAGAATTTGATAAGATGAACACACCCGAAATTTCTTTAATGGATTTTTTTTAAAGAGGCCCCCTATCCCGAAGTTGAGTTAGACATCAAGCGCGCTCGAGAATTACCGCGGGATGTTCAATCATGAGCTATCTCTTAGATACCTGCATTCTTTCTAAATTAAGAAAATCCATTAAATTTCCCGATCCCCCCTTAGAAAAATGGATTAAAAGCCATTCTTCCCAAACCTATTTTATTAGCGTTCTTTCCCTTGGAGAAATTCAAATGGGTATCAGTAAATTATCTCTCTCGAAACCAGCAGACGTTCTCAAAAAAAGCGTTTTAGAAGATTGGTTTTTCGAAAGGCTCATTCCTCGTTTTGCCCCTCAAACATTAGAAATTAAACCTGCAATTACCTTAGCGTGGGGTAAACTAATAATGGAAAAGCAGCAGCAAGGCCTTGTGATCCCCAGCATCGATGGTTTATTAGCCGCAACGGCCCTCGTCCATAATTTGACGATGGTCACCGAAAATACGCAGGATTTCAAAGAAATAGGCGTCCGCTTATTCAATCCATGGCTTTAGCACTTCAAACAGATATCTGCTAAATTTTATTGACCGGAAACAGTCTGATTTTCTAGTATAATGGGATGGAAGTCGCTCCTATCAAAAAGTCAGCAAAGTCGGAACGAGAACGCCAAGTCTTGCTTGGATTGGTCGATTTTTATCTCCGCACAGGCCGGCCGGTAGGTTCTCATACCCTGAAAGAAAGTGGCTTTGAAGACTTAAGCTCGGCGACGATCCGTAACTATTTTGCGCATTTAGATGAAGAGGGGTACCTCGAGCAGCTGCATGCATCGGGTGGCCGTATTCCTACCGATAAAGCCCTTCGTTTGTATGTCAATACATTTAAGGATGATCCGATTCTGCCGGCACATTTAGCGGCGGTGCTTGAGCCGCTGAAAAACTGGGAAAGCCGTGAGATCGGAACGTACTTACAAAAGGCCGCGGAGATTTTAAGTGGAGCAACAGGCTGTGCGGTCGCCTTATCGGCGCCACGCTTTGACCACGACTCCATTCTCGATCTTAAAGTGGTCGGGATTGATCATCATCGGTGCCTGTGTGTTTTGATTACCGATTTTGGACAGGTGCGCACGGAAATCCTAACCACTGATCAAAAGCTCTCTACGTTTGCAGCTAAACGGATTGAAGCGTATTGCCAAAGCCGTCTCACGGGCATCCCTCATCAAGACCCTATTCAACCCGAAGAAGAACGGCTCGCGCGTCAGTTTTATAACGAGGTGATGGTCCGTTACCTGGTGGGATATTCCCATTTTATTGAAGACGAACTCTATCGCACCGGCTTTGCCACCTTACTTCACTACCCTGAATTTAATGAACCTTCTTCATTGGCTAAAGGTTTATCGCTTTTTGAAAATACAAGCCAATTGCGTCGCTTATTAAAAGAGAGCGTGGCGCATCAAAAGCTTTGTGTATGGATTGGATCTGAAATCGATTCGTCGTGTGCGTTGCTGGCAGCACCTTATTTTCTGCACCAACATGCAGCGGGAGCTGTGGCTTTACTCGGACCCACACGTCTTCCTTACCGCGAGTTGTTTGGTATTTTACAAACGGTTAGCGCTCTGATCAGCGACACGTTGACCAAAGCGCTTTATAAATTCAAAATCACTTACCGGGAGCCTCACGCAAAGGCTGCTGCTTTGCATGTTGCGGATGCTCGCTTACTACTGGAGAATAAAAGACATGAACGACAATGAGGAGACAAGCTCCCCCGAAGCCGACGAGCTCGCCCAAGCGCGTGCCGAAACGGCTGAATTTAAAGACAAATATTTTCGTGCTTTAGCCGAAATGGAAAATGCACGAAAACGACTTCAAAAAGAAAAACAAGAAACGAGCCAATATGCCATCCAAAATATTGTGTGTGAGTTTCTGATTCCCATCGACCACTTTGAAAATGCGCTCGGATTTACTGACAACATGTCAGAAGAGGTCAAACATTGGGCACTTGGGTTTGAGATGATTTTGACACAACTTAAAGATGTCTTAGCCGCCAATGGGATTCAACCTATTGAGGCACAAGGTAAATATTTTGACCCTCATCTCCACGAAGCAGTGGAAAATGTCGAAACCAACGATATTCCAGCAGACATAGTGGTGGAGGTCTTTACACGCGGCTACCGAATGGGAGAACGGACGATTCGCCCCGCTCGTGTGAAAGTCGCTAAATCGATTAAAAACGAAGGAGAAAAAATATGAATCAACCGAAGAAAGGACGAATTATCGGGATCGACCTTGGAACAACCAACTCCTGCGTCTCCGTCATGGAAGGAGGAACTCCTGTCGTGATCGCTAACGCAGAAGGAGCGCGTACAACTCCCTCTGTGGTCGCTTTTAAAGGAGCTGAAAGACTGGTCGGTGTTCCCGCTAAACGCCAAGCGGTCACAAACTCTGAAAATACGATCTTCTCTTCAAAACGCTTTATCGGACGAAAATTCGATGAAGTGACCGAAGAGCTTAAAATGGTCCCTTACAAAGTCAAGAAAAGCGAAAACGGCAATGCTGTTTTTGAAGTGAATGGGAAAACCTACACTCCTGAAGAAATCGCGGCCTTCATTTTGATTAAAATGAAAGAGACCGCAGAAGCCTATCTGGGTGAACCTGTGACCGAAGCTGTGATTACAGTTCCAGCTTACTTCAATGATTCGCAACGTCAATCGACCAAAGATGCAGGACGCATTGCAGGCCTCGACGTGAAAAGAATTATTCCAGAACCCACTGCAGCCGCTTTGGCTTATGGTCTTGATAAAGAACATAACGACAAAAAAATTGCCGTGTTCGACTTAGGGGGCGGTACCTTCGACATTTCCGTTTTAGAGATTGGAGATGGTGTATTTGAAGTACTTGCAACCAACGGGGACACGCACCTCGGTGGCGATGACTATGACAATGCGATCCTCAAATGGCTCTTAGAGACTTTTCAACAAGAACAGGGCATTGATCTTCGTAATGATAAGATGGCGTTGCAACGTCTTCGTGATGCTGCTGAAAAAGCCAAAATTGAGCTTTCAGGTACCACTTCAACAGAGATCAACCAACCATTCATCACAATGGATGCATCGGGCCCCAAACACTTGTCGATCACTCTTACTCGCGCCAAACTCGAAGCTTTAACGGATGGATTGACCGACAGAACCCGTGAGCCTTGCTTAAAAGCCATGAAAGATGCAGGCGTTACACCTGATCAAATCAGTGACATCCTCCTTGTGGGTGGCATGACACGGATGCCTTCGGTACAAGAGATGGTCAAAAAGATCTTCGGTAAGGAAGGACACAAAGGGGTCAACCCTGACGAAGTGGTTGCGATAGGAGCCGCTATCCAAGGCGGTGTTTTAAGTGGAACCGTAAAAGACGTTCTGCTTCTCGACGTCATACCATTAACTCTCGGAATCGAAACTATGGGTGGGGTGATGACACCTCTCGTCGAACGGAATACGACCATTCCGACACAGAAGAAACAGATCTTCTCCACTGCAGCTGACAACCAGCCTGCGGTCACGATCCGTGTTCTTCAAGGGGAAAGAAAAATGGCCAACGACAACCGAGAAATTGGACGGTTTGACCTGTCGGATATTCCTCCAGCACCACGTGGTTCCCCTCAAATTGAAGTGGCTTTCGATATCGATGCAGACGGTATTTTGCACGTCTCGGCTAAGGATATTTCTTCAGGAAAAGAGCAACGGATCAAAATCGATTCACGCTCAGGTCTTGATGAAAATGATATTAAGCGGATGATGCGCGATGCAGAACAGCACGCCGAAGACGATAAAAAGCGGAAAGAAGAGGTCGAAATCAAAAATGAAGCCGATGCGATTAGCTTCCGTGCTTCAAAAGCTTTGAGCGAATATAAAGACAAAATTCCCGTTGATATCGCTTCGAACATCCAATCCAAAATCGACGCCTTGAAAAAAGCGCTCGAAGGAAACGATTTCGATCGGATCAAATCGACTAAGGCCGAATTGGAAACAGCGATGCAACAAATTGGGGAATCGATGTCCAAAGCGGGGCCTCAAGCGGCTGGTAGTTCTACCCAATCGCAAGAACAACCCTATGCGCAAGCACATAATGACATGGCTGACAATCCTGAAAATATTGAAGATGCTGAGGTCGAAATCATCGACGATAACAAACAATAACTTCACCCCAAAGGCGCGTCCTCCGACGCGCCTTTTTATAACCCCCCAACATCTATGCAATCAGATATTTCATACCTTTATAACCATTTACCTTATCCAGATTCCCCGTTCACCCCTTTAGAGCAGATTCACATCCGTTTATTCGTTTGTGCGGCTCAAATAAATCCCAAGACTGTGGATTTATTTAAAGCGATGAACCTTTTCTTCACACGAGTCGATCAACAAAATTCAACCGCCCTTCTTCTTAAACAGACTTATCTTGAAACCGGAAAATCGCTTTATCAAATTTTGACAAACCTCAGTCTGCAAACAAGAGATAATAAGCTTTTAGACATGCTTCCGGTTTTTCGCACCCTCTTAAATGTTTTAGAAAGTGACTCTCTAGAAAAAGAAGCTAAATCTCAAAACACTTTCTCTACAATGTCTACTTCTTCTCCCTCTGAAATATGCACCGATTTGGCAACTTTCTGTGAGGTCGCGTGGAGCATGAGTCCTGTAAAATGTAAGGAAAATACGCCTACTCTTTATGAATTGGCTAGCGCTGTCTTAAAATCGCTCCAAGGGGGAAAATCGTCTGTGGTAGAACCGAAAGTGGTTTCCGATTTATCTGCTAATAGTCAACAATTTCGAAAGCATTTGAGAACTTTCCTTCCCCTTGCAGATGCTATAGAAGAAGCCTGTTCGTTTTTACACACGGTAGAACTGATTCAAAAGTTAGTAGAAAATTCTAAATCTTAAAGGATTCTCATCCGCCTCCTGACACGAGGCAGACACTTTAAGCGAACGCCCAAGGGAATGGCAAGATTTGGCTGATGGAGTGCGCCTGATGACGGAGCATCATGAGTCTGTCGAAACCGACGGCCACTCCACAGGTGTCGGGCATGCCTTTATGCAGAGATTTGATAAAAAGTTCGTCGAGAGGAAGGGGTTGCTTACCGAGACGTAGGCGATATGCATTAGCTTCTTCGAAACGGACGCGTTGTTCGTGAGGATCGGTGAGTTCGTGGTACCCATTGCAAAGTTCAAGCCCCTTGTAGTAGACCTCAAACCGTTCCGCGATAGGACGTCCTTGTGCATCCTGTTGCGTCTTTGCAAGAGAGGCTTGAGAGGCGGGATAGGCTTTAAGGACCGTGAGACCCTCTTTGCCTAAATTCGGCTCGATATAGGTGCCTACATAGACGTTGAGAAGCGCATCATGATCCTCTTTTTCAAGACCCAGATAGGGACGGTCGAGATCGGCCAATGTAACCTTCATGTAATCGAGATTGAGATATCTCTGAAAGGCTTCTGCATAGGTCAGATGTTCGACAGGAAGAGGACCCACAAAAAGCCGGATAAAATCGAGGGTCTCTTCGATGAGAGTCTCGTAAGGGAGACCCACACGGTACCACTCCACCATCATGAATTCGGGATTGTGGCGGGCGCCAAGCTCGCCATCTCGAAAAACATGTGAGAGCTGATAAATATCCCCACTTCCGTGTGCTAAAAGCCGCTTCATTCCATGTTCGGGAGACGAGTGAAGATGGCGAATGTCTTTTCGCTTGTAAGTGGCGGGCATGAGATCGATATGGGCATCGATCGAAGCTCCTTGTGTGAGGATCGGCACATCCACTTCCATGACGCCGCGCGTCGCGAAAAAAGAGCGGGCAGCGGCCATCATATGGGCGCGATCTTCGAGTAAAGCTTTAGTTAACACGCGAGACGTACTCCCCTGTGCGGGTATCGACTTTAATGACTTCGCCCTGCTCGATAAAAATCGGCACTTGTACCATTGCACCGGTTTTCACTGTGGCAGGTTTTAACACTCTTCCGGATGCGGTATTGCCACGATCACCTGGTGTTGTTTCTGTAATCTCTAATTCAAGGAATGTGGGTGGTTCAACGGTGACAGGCTCTCCCTTATAGATGACAATGTCGTACACCAAGTCATCGAGCAGCCACTGCATGGTGTCCCCAATATTCTGATTGGGAATTTTCACTTGCTCAAAACTGGTTTCATCCATGAAGTAAACCCCATCGGCCTCTTTATAGAGCATCCGCATATTGGTCTCAACAACGTCCGCTAATTCAAATTTTTCCCCCGATTTGAACGTTTTTTCGATCACACGCTGGTTAATGAGGTGTTTGATTCTGACACGGTTGAAGGCTTGCCCTTTCCCTGGCTTCACATATTCGTTACTGATAATGGTATAAGGTTGTCCATCGACTTCAATCTTTAACCCTCCCTTCATTTCGCTCGTGCTGATTTGTGCCATAATATAAATCTCCAAAAATCATCATTCTATCAAAAAATAGCATAGAGTGTAAACTCCCAAAATAAGATGTGGTACCGCGAATTTAAAGATTATCCCCCTGATACTTCCCTTAAAAAGAATAAGGTAGAAACGGGGCATGGGATTGTTGGATGTGAAATGCATGAACAAAATGGTTGGGGAGAGTCCTACCACCGCGCTCCTCCACTTAAAAAAGGTCTGCTGCGCTCATTGATCCTGAAGTTGTTGGGCCAATGAGCCATACATGGCCCCTTCAAGTCGCTTATCATCAATGTCCTTCTTGTAATTATATCGTTGAGGACCGGCAACTATTCTGTTATGTTTTAGGGTGGTATTTAAAACAGGTGGAATGCCCACGCTGTCATCAAAAGTTTGAAGTCGAAAAGAAGGGAAAGACCCCCATAGGCCCCCTTTTTGGTGAACCACCCAAACCTGAATTTGACTGGAGGTCGTAAATGGACGAAGCTTACCCTGTTCCCGATCCACGCGAAGAAAAAATTGCCCGCGACACCTTAGAACGTTATTCAGGCTCGACCGTTGAAGAGTTTCAACCTTACCTCCTAATCACCAACTTCCCCAAGTATGTCCATTACTTTGCAGAAAGCCGGAACTTGCCAATTATCGAAGGCTCGATGTTCAAGGTTGCCCATTCCCCCTCGGAACAAATCTCCATTCTCGATTTTAAAATTGGATCTCCCGCAGCGGCCCTTGTGGTCGACTTGTGTGCCTATCTCCCCGTAAAAGCGACCCTTCTCCTTGGCATGTGTGCCGGTCTTCGGCGCCATTATAAAGTCGGTGACTACTTTGTACCCGTCGCCGCTATCCGGGGCGAAGGGACTTCTGATTTCTATTTTTCCCAAGAAGTGCCCGCTCTTGCGAACTTCATGGTGCAAAAAAGTGTCACCAATGTTCTCGATACCGAAAACACCCCCTTCCACATCGGCATCACCCATACCACCAATAAAAGATTCTGGGAATTCAATAAGGAATTTGTCTCGAAACTGCGTAACAATCGTCCACAGGCCCTTGAAATGGAATGTGCAACTCTCTTTATGGCCAGCTACAGCCATCGCCTCCCCTTAGGGGCTCTTCTCCTCATTTCCGATCTCCCTCTCCAACCCGATGGGATTAAGACCAAAGAGAGTGCGGCCAAAGTGTTTGCCCAATTTACGGCCGATCACGTCGAAAAGGGCGTGCTTGTGATCAAGGATCTCCATGAAGCCTTAAAGCATCATGCTAAAGGTGTCTTCCGCGGCGTCCGACGCCGCTTTGAGAAAAAGGACGAATAAGCTCTTTTTTCACGAAAAATCGTCTAAATCTCCCGAATAAGTAAGGTGTACTTTGCTTAAAAAGGAAAAGTATGTCCATTTCGGCGTTTAAAATTGATTGGGGGCCATGAAAAGGAAGGCACCGGCGACTTTACTTTCATAAGTTGGTCCTCTTATTTTAAAATATTTGTTGTGTTCAGAAGTTTCTGAAACTTTTTTAAGTTTTAAAGAATAAAAAATTATTCCAAATATTTATCTAACAAAAATTGTTTTTTAAAAAAAATACTAAAATATATTAAATCGATGGTGAAATGCATTATTTTGCTAGTGTTGTCAATTGTGTTAGGCTCGTGCAAGAGCTGTATAATCTCAAAGAAAGACCCCTGCCGATCATCTCAATAAATCATGGTTAACGCTTCATGATAGAGCGCGTATAACGGCTGCAGCACTTAACGTCATTACTACAACAGGGTTACTATTTGGAAGACGCTATACTCCTCTGTTAATCGAAGAAAGTGCTTTAAGGTTACTTCTAATCGCCATCGCTCTTAATGCACCTCATCAAATTACTCTTAATCATAAAATCACACTTGTAACGTTAGAAATTCTAAACCTAGGCTGTTTAGGTTTGATTTCTTCTTCAGCAAAAGCATTAAGCATGATCAGATGGCTTCCTTTACAAGAAACTGGAGGTATTTTTAAAGCCTTCACTGTATGTTCTGCGAGCAGTATTATTTTAGAACGCCTACAAACTCTTTATCGCAAAACGCATCATACCACTTTCCAAGATCCCCTTAAGTTAGCAGGTCACCCCAACAACTTGCGGATTAGCAATAGAAGGGGTGAAGAAGACGAGGAGCAATATGAAAATCTTCTTCTTTGGCCAGAAGATTTGAGCCAACTTCCTTGCATGCCTTACACCCTCTCGACACTCTTGGAACAGGTTCCTTTTATTAACGCCGCAATCCCTTATTGTCCCATCACTCACAAACTCGCGCGAGATCCTATCTCTGATCCGTCTACACAACATAAAATCTCTTATGAAAAAAAGAATTTATTGAAATGGAGTCGCTATACATCTCCTACCACACGAGAAAGGATCAACGTCCCCCTCATAGCAGCGAGAAGTGAAGAAAAAGATGGGGTTACCTTGTTATTGCGATTAACAAAGCGTTCTGTGCTTTTACAAGCTGCCGCGAATAATAACCACCTAACTCGCGACATGTTAATCGAACTTGAAGTGGCTTATCGTGTAGGATTACAAGAAATTATAACTTGTGCCACTAGACAGGAAATAGCTGAGGCCTTGTAGGATAAGTCTCACGTAAGGAATCTGAAGAAACTCAAAAATCTAAGAAAAATGTTGTCGATGGGATAAAAAAATTGTAAGCGTCTCTCATCAACCACAACTAAAGAAGCTTACAATGGTTCAATACAAAGTACGAAACTGGTCTCAGTCTAGCAAATCCCTTGAAAATCGTGGAAATATTTCTTTTTGGGTGATAGAAGATGCGCTCTCTAAAGGGTGTGCAGCTAAGGATCCTGACTTTATTGGAGCTCCAAGGCAGTACGCGGATGAGG
>Ga0105046_10013090_pt1 | contig 12862 bp, 8 predicted proteins | sample MAT03_FD_78385 | JGI IMG/M metagenome (GOLD analysis project Ga0105046, IMG submission 78385) | Freshwater microbial communities from Lake Fryxell liftoff mats and glacier meltwater in Antarctica - MAT-03 (megahit assembly) | ecosystem: Environmental > Aquatic > Freshwater > Ice > Liftoff... | reverse complement strand
TAGCTATCGCCCTCCATGGCGACCACCTCGGCGCGGTGAAGCAAGCGGTCGACCAGCGTGACGACGCAGGCCGCATTGGGGAATGTCGTCGGCCATTCTGCGAACGGCTTGTTCGTGGTCAGCAGGATCGACTTTCCCCGCTCGTAGTGGCGCGTAACGACCTCGAAGAGCAGGTCGGCGTGTCGCGCGTCGTAAGACAGGTAGCCCACCTCGTGCCCAGGCGACCACGAGTACGGACCTGCGAGGAGAGAGGCGTCGTCGATGAACATCGGCTCGGTGTCGGTATTTCGAATCAGCAGCTCGAAGACCAGAGCGCGTTCCGCCTCGAAGCTCGCGACGCGCGGAGCGAATGGAACGCCGACCTCCACCGAGAACGGCGCCGAGCCTGAGCCACGCGGGACCGCGCCGCAGGCCATCACGCAGGCGAAGATCGCGGCCATGGCGGGCACGCACACCCACCGACGCACGACGACGCCTCCCAATAACCTCGCTCGATCACCAGCGTCTCGCAGTGCACTCGTCTGTCGACTGTGAGCCCATGGATCCGCGACAGACGCGGAGAGTACACTGCGTCGAAGCGCTCTTTCGAATGGGCAAGACGGAGGGCTTGCGCCGGGCTTGCGCCCCCCACCCCTCGTCGGGATCTGGTACGCGGCGTCACCGGCTACGTGAACGAGGGAGACTTCAGCGTAGTCAAGCCGTGACCCTCGGGCGTCGGGACCGACGCTGATCACCACGAAGGGGCGAGCGCCGCCTCCACCGCGGACTTCCATGCCTCTGCGTCCCGCACCTGGAACCCGACCTCCGTCTTGTCGCTGAGATCGAGTACGAGAATGGGGCTGCCTGGCACCCAGCGGCCGCGGAAGGTCTTCTCGACACGCTCGCCCGCGACCTCGGTGAGCGGAATCTCGAAGTCGACTCCTGCGAGCTTCCTGCAGATGAAGCGCGTTGCACCGAGGGCTACGACGCTGGTGCTGCGCATCTTTCCGAATCGGGCCGATGCGGTCGAGTAGCCCGCTGCTTCCGGCAAGTGACGACCGCTCCCGTCGAGGGTGCGGCCGTGGCGCGCGAGCACCTTCTGCACGCGTGAGCTCGTCTTCCGCGGCCCCTCACAAGTCGTCGCGCGCAACTGTCCTGGGCAATCTGCTCAATCCGCCACCTGGCAAGCTCACCGGCTCCGATGCGCTGCGCTCAATTCTTGTCGATCAGGTCCGCCCTCATCTGTTCTGGTCCGTCATTGCGCAGTATCGCGGGGGGCTATGGATAGGAGGGCTCTCTTTGCTCGCTTTCGCGACGTACTGGAGTCGGTTCAATCCGCCGAGCGACATGGTCCGCGCCGCTTGCGTCTCCGTAATCGTTTCGGTCTTCGCCAGCGCTATCGGCACTGCGCTGCGAAAAGCCTCAATCCTCCGGCGGCCACACGGCGACGGGAACGGCGCTGGGGGCATCGGTCGCGTCCCCGAGCTGGCCGGTGGCGTTCTCCCCCCAGCACTTCACCTGCGCTCCGTCGATCGCGCAGGTGAAGCTCCAGGCCGCCGCCAGATCGAGGACTGGGCCGAGGCCCGGGACTAGGTTGCTCGCGGGGGTCACGTTTCCAGGGCTGCAGCCACAACCACCGTTCTCGCAGCTCCCGAAGCCCAGCTCCCCGCAGCCGTTGCGTCCCCAGCAGCGGACGCCGTCCGCGACGGCGGCGCAGCCGTGGCGGAAGCCGACGTCGGCGATCGAGATGCCGCCGCCCGCCAGCGCGCCGCCGAGCGACACCGGCGAGAGTCCCTGGCTAAAGGTGCCGTTGCCGAGCTCCCCCTCCGAGTTGCCGCCCCAGCAGACGCCCAGGCCGGAGGCGCGCACGGCACAGGTCGAGAGGTCGCCACCGCGGAGCGTGATTGCATCGTCGATCCCGATGAGCGTCGGCAAGAGGACTCGCGCCTCCGGCATCGAGGGGGGGCCCGTCCCTGCGAAATCGTCCCGCCCCCAGCAGGACACGTCGCCGCTGCCCGTGCGCGCGCAGGTCATCTCCGTTCCGAGCGCCATCTCGACCACGTCCGAGAGGCCAGGGACCTCGGTCGGGACCAGCCGCGGTGCCGTGTCGCCGACGCCCAGCTGGCCCCACCCGTTGTCACCCCAGCAGGTTGCCCGGCCATCCAGCTCCATCATGGCGCAAGTGCGGCCACCTCCGGCGCTGACCGCCCGGGCTGGGCCCGGCAGCGAGACCTCTTGCACCGGGCTGGTCGTCGAGGCCTTCCCATCGCCGCTCGCCTGACCATTGCGGTTGTCGCCGAAGCAGAACAGCCTTCCGACGATGTCCACCGCGCAGGTGTGTCGCGCGCCCGCGGACGCCTGCACGATCCCCTCGAGCCCGGGGACCCGGCCTGGCGCAACCATGACTTGCTGTGGGGTCGTGCGTCCGAGCTGCCCCTCCACGTTGCCCCCCCAGCACACGAGGGACCCGTCGCTCCAGGTGGCGCACATGTGGGCGATGGGGGTGCCTTGCACCAGCGAAGGGAGGCACTCGTCGCCGACGCACCCCGTCGGGCAGGTGGCGCGCTCCTCATGGAGGCCGCGGCTCGAGCAAACGAGCAAGAGCGGGCTGGCGCAGGTCTCCGCGCCGGGCTCGCACTCGCCGCAGTGGCCTTGGCCGTCGCAATCGAGGCTCCCGCAGGCCGTGCCGCGGGCGGCGAATCCGTCGACGCACAGGCCCGACTCGCAGGTGACCGTTCCGCAGTCAGGGGTGGGGCCGCAATCGGACACGTCGAGGCACTCGACGCAGGTCCCCGCCGCATCGCAGACCCGATCCCCGTCGCAGGGGGCCCCCATCGCGAGCGCCTCCGATCGACACTCCCCCCCCTCGCAGCGAAGCGAGGTGCACGCCTCGGGCGTGCCGCAGTCCTCGTCGCCGGTGCACCTCGCACAGGTCCCGAGCGCCGTGCACACGCCGCCCTCGCAGGGCTGTCCCGCCCGGATCTCGATCGCGCACGCGCCCGCCTCGCAGCGACCGGTCTCGCAGGGGGTCCCCGAGGTGCAGCCCGCGTTGTCCACGCATCCGACGCACGCGCCCTCGCCGACGCATAGCGGCGCCTCGGCGGGACACGCCTCGGGCGACTCGCCCAGGCCATCCCCGTCGCAGCGGATGCGCTGGCCGCCGTCGCAGGCGAGGGCATCCGGCGTGCACTGGCGGAGCGGGCGATCCTCGAAGCCGAAGACTACCTCGCAGCCGCCGATGGGGAGCACCAGCGCGAGCGTCACGGCAGCCACCAGGCCGAGCGAGTGCGGGCGCGAGGTCACGACCTCGGAGGATAGGCGGGCCGACCCCGGACCGCGCACGCGCCTCTCCTCGATCACGGGTTGGGACCGAGGCTCGCCGCGAAGAAGCCGTATCCTCCAGCGGGATCGGTCTTCGCGCCGTCGCCGAGGTCGAGCAGCGATGAGGAGTGCCCCGCCAGACCCACCGACCCGTCCGCGCTGAGCGCCACGCCGCACGCCTGGGCGTCCCCGCTCCCGCCGTAGCCCCGGGAAGCCAGGTGCGCCCCGTTGTTCGCGTCGAGCCGAGCGATCCACGGATCGTTGCCTCCTTCCCCGGCGAACGAGGGACCCCCCAGCGTGTAGACGCCCCCCGCGCGTCCAGTCGCCCAGATGGCCCCTTCGGCGTCGATCGCGAGGTCGAGGATCTCTTCCTCGCCGACGCCGCCGCGTGCGAAGGACCAGACGTGTCCACCATTGCCGTCGAGCCGGCCGAGGAAGGCATCGTATTCGCCGGGGCCGAGGACCGCCGCGCCGCCTGCGAGGCTCGTCGTGCCTCTCGAGGTGCCCCCGACCGCGACGTCCCCTCCGGGCAGGACCGCGACGGCGTTCAGGTCGGCCTGGAGCGCGCCGGAAGCGCGCTGCGCCCAGGCGGCCGCGCCGTCGCCCCCGGCGAGCTTCACGACGAACGCGTCGCGCGAGACCGAGGCCCCGAGCGTCACCCCGCCGCCGAGGTCGAGGCCTCCGGCGACCGCGTCCCCGTAGCTACCCACGGCGATCACGTCGTCTGCGGCGTCCACCGCGAGCCCGCGGACGAGGTCGCCCTGGGAGCCGCCCGCGAAAGTGTGGGTCCACGCCGTCGCGCCGTCCGCCGCAGCGAGTCGCTCGACGAACGCGTCGCCAAACCACTGGAAGCCCGAGTCGGTTCCGCCCCTCTCGCCCCCGACCAGGACGTCACCGTTCGAGGCGAACGCCACCGCGTGCGCCTTGTCGTCGCCTGCTGCGCCCAGCCCCCGAGCCCAGACGACCTGGTCGTCCTCGTCCACCACGAAGACCAGGGCGTCGAAGCCGGTGGCAGCCGGGAGAGTCACCCCGCCCAGGGTCGGCTGGCCGCTGTACCAGCCCACCAGCGCGATCCGCCCGTCCGCCGCAGCGGCGACGGCGCCGAGGATCTCGCGGCTGCTGGTGCCGATGCGGCGCACCGGCCCCGGCGTGCCGGTCCGATCCCAGCGCACCCAGAAGCCGTCGTAGTCCCCAGCCGCTGACGCCGCACCGCCGCCAAAGTCGAGCGAGGCGGAGGCCGAGTGCCCCAGGGTGACCAATTCCCCCGCGGCGCTCCAGGCGGCGCAATGGGGGCGCCCGAACTCGTGGCTGTTGCCGGTGGAGCGCCCGGACCAGGGAGCGCAAGCGCCCTGCCCGTTGCACGCGCCGCTGACGCAGTCGAGACCGCTCCCGCACGAGCCACCGTTGTCGCACCCGGCGCAGTCGTCCCCGCCGCAGTCCTGGTCCGACTCGTCGCCGTTCTGGACCGCGTCGTCGCAGGCGGGAATGGCGCAGAGCCCAGCCTCGCACACGCCGCTCGTGCAATCGCCCGAGTCCCCGCACGGATCGCCGGGTGCGCACGTCGCCCCGCAGACGCCGCCGCAGTCGTTCCCCGTTTCGTCGGCATTGGTGACGCCGTCCGAGCAGGTCGGCGCTGCGCACAGCGAGCCATCGCAAACCCCCTCCACGCAATCGCCTCCGTCGAGGCAGGACTCGCCCTGGGTGCAGGTGGCGCCACAAGGCCCACCGCAGTCCTCGTCGGTCTCGCCGCCGTTGGTCTCGCCGTCGCCACAGCCGGGGGGTAGGCAAAGCCCGGCGTCGCACACGGCCGAGGCGCAGTCCCTTCCGCCCTGGCAGCCTTCCCCCTCGGGGCAACGAGCGCACGCCGTCGCGCCCCCGCAATCCTCCCCCGTCTCCGCGCCGTTCGAGACGTCGTCGGAGCAGGTCGGGGCCTGGCAGATGTCACCGGTGCACACGCCTTCGAGGCAATCGGCGGCTTCCCCGCAAGCGCCGCCGATCGGGCAACGGTCCGGGCAGCTCCCACCGCAGTCGACGTCGCTCTCGGACCCGTTCTGTTCGTCGTCGTTGCAGGAGGGCGCGCGGCACACGCCGCCGACGCAGACGTTGCTCGCGCAGTCGGCCGCACCTTCGCACGGCTGGCCGGTCGCGCAGGCGCAGCTTCCGCCGCAGTCGATGGCGAGATCCTCGTTGCCGTTCTGGACGTCGTCGTCGCAGCGTGGCGGCGCGCACGTCGTGTCTCCGTCACACACGAGGCTCTCGCAATCCGCAGCGAGCGCGCAGCCCTGCCCGTCTTCGCAGGGGTCGCAGGTGGGCCCACCGCAATCGAAGTCGGTCTCCTGGCCATTGCGATCGCCGTCGACGCAGGTGGGGTCCGGCGCCCCGCCACCTCCGCCGGTGCCGACGGCCCCACCCCCGCCGCCTTCACCGCCGACGCCGCCAGTCCCGGTGCCCCCAGCGCCGCCGTCACCACCGCCCTCGCCCCCAGCGGAGGTGGAGCTGGGACCGCCGCCCTCGGAGGTCGAGCCGCCCGGCCCACTCGTCGCGGTCATTGCGGTGGAGGTCTGTGTCGTCGTGCCGGTGGTGGTGCTGGAACCGCCCTCGCCGCCGAGGGTCAGCTCGTCGGCGTCGATGCCGCCGACCAAGGCACAGCCGGTGGTTCCAAGCGAGGCGACCAGGAGCGAGAGGCTGGAGGTGCGGGTCACGTCAGAAGCTCCCTTCGGTGAGGAGGCCGCCGCCGGACGGGGAGGCCCACGATCGCGCGCGCAGGGTGGGCCGAGGTGGCGCGCTCGCGGCGCCAGCTTCCTCGCCGGAGTAGGCCCAGACGACGAGCGCCACGCCGCCGCCCAGCGCCGCCAGGCCCCCAAAGAGCGCGACGGTGTTGATCGCGCCCAGGGTCTCGCCACTCGAGGCGGCGTCGATTCCCTCGGCGTCGCAGCGTCCGGCGTCGTCGCAATGGTCGTCCACGTCGCCTTCGGCGCCGAGGTAGAGCGCGCCGGTCACGGCCGCGATCCCGAGCGCGGCCACGCCGACGCCGCCGGTGACGAACCCCGCCGCGAGGACCCCGTCTCGCGACCTGGAGGGCTCGGTCGTGGTCTCGCGAGGGCTCGCCGCCGCGATTGTCCCCACCGCGCGCAGGACGATCGGGAGCTCAGCGCTCTCGGCCTCGCGAACGGTGAACGTCGACTCGCTGGTCGAGAACCCGGGGGCCGACGCGCGGAGCACGTGGCTGCCGGGGTCGACGAACCGCGGCGCACCGAGCGACGCCGCGGCCACGCGCACCCCGTCGATCTCGACCTCCGCCGAGGAGGCCGCCGGCCCATCCACGCGGAGGACGACCGATGGGAGCCTCCGGGCGAGCGCCGCGATCTCGCCGCGCGCGTCCTCGACGGCCTTGGCGAACGCAGGCGAGGCGTCGGCGGGCACCCCCTCGCGCACGATGCGCTGGTAGGCCTCGTGAGCGGCGACGAGGCGCCCCATGCCGGCGAGCGAGCGAGCGCGCCCGAGCTCCAGGGTGGGCGCCCGAACGAGCGCCGTGGCGCGCTCGAACAGCTCCTGGGCGCGCGTGAAGTCCTTGGCGTCGAGCGCGTTCTGCGCTTGCTCCGCCATGGCCCGCGCCGTAGCGCGGTCCCCGTCCGACTGCGCGAGGGCGGAGCCCGTCAGGGCCGTCGCGGCGAGGGCTGCGAGCAGGGCGGAGATGGCGATCGGGCGGGGCTGCATCGTCGTGGGCTCTCTCTCGTCGGGGTCAGAAACCAAAATCACGTGGGGCGGCTGGCGTGGGGGCGGCCGCGGGCGCAGCGCTGGCGGGAGGTCGCGCGCTCGGTGCGCCGCCGTTCGCGGGGCGAGGGAGGGCGCTGGAGGTCCTCGGCGCCGCAATGGCCGACGCCACGTGGGCCTCCGCCGAGGTCGCAGGGGTGGGCGAGACCGGGGCGGGCAGGGCGGGCTCGGCCAGGGGCTCGGGGGCCGGCTCGGTCGTGGCCTCGCCGGGGGAAGCGCTCGCCGCGGCGGCGGGTGCGCCCCGATCACCCGTCGCACCATGAGCGCTGTGCCCGGGCGGTGGCGATCCGAGGGTGTGGACCGTCCCCCATGCGGCGACGCCGAGCGTGAGCGCCGCGACCGCGGCGATGGCGAGGACGCGGCCTCCCGACGAGCGCCCGTTCTCGAGGCTCGATCTCGCGGTCTGCCCGCCGAAGGTGGGCCCGGGGGTCGTTGCGGTGGTGGCAGCCGGGATCGCGGCAGTCACGGCGGGGAGCCTCGGGGACGGCATCACCGTGGCCGAGCGAGCCGCGCCTTCGGTATCGTCCTCGAGCGCCTCCGCCAGCGCCATTGCCATCTCTGCGGCGCTCTGGAAGCGGGCGGCAGGCTCGCGCTGGAGCGCTCGCGCCCAGAAGGCGTCGATGGACGCAGGCAGGGAGGCGACGCGCTCGCGGGGTGACGGCGTCGTCGACTGGAGGATGGCGACGAAGAGCTTGCCGAGCGATTCGGCCTCGAAGGGCAGCGCGCCGGTCAGGCACTCGTGGACGAGGACGCCGAGCGCCCAGAGATCGCTCCGCCAGTCCACGGCGGCCCCGTCGATCTGCTCGGGGCTCATGTACGCCGGGGTGCCGAGGATCGCGCCGGTGCGCGTCTTCGAGGAGGTCCGCAGCGCCTGCTCCGACTTCGCGATCCCGAAGTCGAGGACTTTGGCGATGACCCGCTCCGCGCCCGGCGTGAGCCAGATGTTGTCGGGCTTCAGATCGCGATGGACGATCCCGGCGGCGTGCGCCTTTGCGAGCGCACGGGCGACGTCGCGGACGATGGTCGTCACGTCGCGCGGGGCGAGGCGCCCTTCGCGCTCGATGCGCGCCGCCAGCGACTCGCCCTCCAGCAGCTCCATGGCCAGGAAGGGGCAGCCCTCGTGGTCGCCGTGATCGAACACCTGCACCACGTGCGGGCTGCGCAGCTTCGCGGCGGCCTTGGCCTCGCGCTCGAAGCGGGATCGAAGCTCGGCCCCGAGCTCGCTGTCGCGCGGGACGTCCGGGGGCCAATCGACGAACTTGAGCGCACACGGCGCGTCCAGCGTGCGGTCGAAGGCGCGCCACACCGAGCCCATGCCGCCCCGGCCGAGCTCGCGTTCGAGCTCGTACCGCCCGATGATGACCTCCCCTTGGCTCCTCACGGAAGGACCCACCGCAAGGTGCGGGCCAGGCCCGGCTGGATCGCGGCTACCTCACGGAGTCCCTGTGGGCGTGCGGTGTTCGGCGCCGCTCACGCCCGAGCGCCCGGGCTCTGGGAGCTGGTGCGGCGCCGCGATCGGACACCTCGAGCCTGGCTGTCCGAGACGATGTCCGAGACGCTCGGACGTTCAGGGGCCTGGTGTCCTCCGGAGCTCCTCGAGGTCGATCCCCCAGCGCTCGATCCAGCGGTAGAGCTGGCGGGCGTGGGTGCCGAGCGAGCGGGCTGCCTGCACGACATTGCCCCCCGAAGCCAGGAGCGCTGCGCGCACGGCCTCCGCGTTCACGTCGTCCGGGGCGGCGGGCTCCGGGAGGGGAGCGGGCACCTCGGCCTGGGCGCGAGCGCCCGCGGCGGGACCGCCTCGATCCGGCGTTGCCCAGCCGGCGCCCGCCGAGGTCGCCGAGAGGTGGCGCAGGGCGATCCGGTCGCCGCCCGCGAGTCGCGCCGCGCTCCGCAGGGAGGCCCGCAGCTCGCGGACGTTGCCGGGGAACGCCGCCGCGAAGAGGGCCCTCGCCGCGACCGGTTCGATGGCGACGCGCGAGAGGCCCATCTCTCGGAGGCAGCGCGCCGTGAGCAGGCCGAGGTCCTCGCGGCGCTGCCGCAGCGGTGGCAGGCGAGCGACCCACCCGGCGAGGCGGCGCACCACGTCCTGGCGGAAGCCCGGGTGCTGGAAGAGGTCGACGTTGGTGGCGGCGACCCAGCGGACGTCGATTGCGCGCGCTTCGGTGCCGCCGACGGGCGTCACCAGTCCAGTCTCCAGCGCACGCAGGAGCTTGGCCTGCGCCGCGGGTGGCAAATTGCCAATCTCGTCGAGGAAGAGCGTCCCGCCGTCGGCGCGGACCAGGGCGCCTTGCTGGTGCTCGACCGCCCCGGTGAACGCGCCCTTCTTGTGCCCGAAAAGCACAGCCTCGAACAGCGTCTCCGGGATCGCTCCGGCGTCGAGCGTAACGAGCTCGCCGCGGCGGCCGCTCGCGGCGTGGAGATCCGCCGCCAGCAGCTCCTTGCCCACGCCCGTCTCGCCCAGGACGAGCACTGGCTCCGTCGTCGGCGCCACGCGCTCGAGATCGGCGCGGAGCTGCGCGATCGCGCCCGAGCGCGTCGGCGCCCCGCCGAGCCCGCTGGCGGGCCGAGCCTGCGTGACGCGCGGCGCCTCGTGCGGCTGAAGGAGGCGGTGCACCAGGAGCGTCTGCCCGACCTCGACGAGGTCCCCGTCGACGAGGCGCACCGGCCGTTCGGCGCGTCTCCCCGCGACGAGCGTGCCATTGCGACTCCCGAGGTCTTGGAGGATGACGACCGGTCCTAGCGGATCGGTGCCGCGCCGCTCGACCGCGAAGTGCTCGCTCGAGGCGCGCCGATCGTCGAGCGGGAGGCGCCCTGGCCCCGCGCGCCCGTCGCGGCCGACCACCAGCCGATCGGGCCGCGTCGGTACCACCCCGACGTCCGAGGCGTCGTCGGTGAGGTCGTCGTACCGCAGGATGCGCACGAGGACGGAGACCGAGCGCTCGAGCGCCCTCTCGTCGTCGTCGAGCGTCGGCTCGGCGGTCGCATCGCGGGTCGCCTCGCTCACGGCAGGCGCCACGTCGCTGTGACCTGGGCCCCCGCGCCCTCGTCCGCGCGGCTGATCACGAACATCACCGATCCCACGGCGACGAGGCCGAGCCCGACGCCTAGCGCGACGTTCGCGGCGGTCGCGAGATCGGAGGCCTCCGACTCCAGCTGGTCGCCCCGCGGGGTGCAGCCTCCGCCCGCGCACTCGTGATCGCTTTCCGAGGCACGGTCGATCGCGTTGACGCCCAGCACGGCGCCGAATGCGAGCGAAGTGAGCCCCAGCCCGGCGACGACGACGCCGCCGGTGCGGAGGAACGTGGGGTCGGTCCTGGGAGGGGGAGGGGGCGGCGGGACCACCGGCCGCGCGAGCCGGACGAGCTCCATGACCGCCGGCTTTGCCTCGATGGTGCGCTCGATCGTGGCGCCGTCGGACCACCGCGCCACGATCTTCACCGGCCCGGGATCCACGGGCGTGGCCGTGCCGATCCCTTCCCTCGGAAACGCCCGCCCCGCGACGAGGACCACGGGGGCGTCGGCGGCGTCCTCCACCTCGAGCTGGATGCGGGCCAGCCGCGGCTCGAGCCCGGCGAGGTGCGCCTCGGCCAGCTCGACGCGATCGGCGCGCCCCTCCCGCCGAGCCCACCCGAGCGCCTCCTTGAACGTCACCCAGGCGGTCGCGGTCTTGCCCTCCATCTCCAGGCAGGTTGCCAGGTTGAGGAGGACCCCTCCGCCCGGGTCGAGGCGGTGGCTCTTCTCCAGCTTCGGGCAAGCCTCGGCCGGCCTCCCCGCGGAGAGAAGCGCGCGCCCCTCGGAGAACAGGGCCTCGGCGAGCGCAGCATCCGGGCTCGCTTGCGCAGCGGCGGAGGCGGGCAAGAGGACGGCGACTGCGAGCACCCGCGCCGTGACCACGATTCGCTTCGAGCGGGTCACGTTCCTCATTTGCGATCGACGAGCGCCCCCACGCCGAGCGGGTTCGGCGATCCGAGCGGGGTCGGCGCGGGCGGCGCGGGCGGCACGGGTGAGGCCGCCGGGGGAGGCGTCGCGGCTGCCGCGACCGGGGGCTCGGCCGGTCGCGGCCGGCCACGCGGAGGAGGCGCCGCGGAGGGCGCCTGCGAAGTGGCCGGACCCGACGAGGCGAGGGGCGCCATGGCGACCGCGAGAGGCGGCGCCGAGGTGGCAGGCGCCGGCACCTCTGCGGGCCCTTGCGGTGGGCGGGACTCGCGCTCGGGCTCCTTCGCGGCCTCCGAGCGCGAGCCGCTTGCGGGCGCATCGGTCGGTCCACTCGACGTCGCGAGCGTCAGCAAGCCGAGCGCGCCGAGGAGGCCGACGGCCGCGATCCATCGGGTCCGCCAGCGCGTGCGAGAGCTCTCCGCCCCGCGCCGGCGGTCCGTCGCGAGCACCTCGGCGGTGACCGAGCTCCGCTCCGACGTGTCGGCGATGGCGTCGCCGGTCGCGCCCGTGTCGCCTGTCGTGGAGGTGTCGCCCTGACTGTCGCCCTGACTGTCGCCCTGGGTGTCACCCTGGGTCTCCCCACCTCGCCGCAACCGACGCTCCGGGCTCCTCACGTCCGTGAGCACGGGTTGCGAGGCCTGCACGGCAGCGAGGCGCGTCGCCGCCCGATCGTCGCCGAACGGGGCGAGGGCCTCGGCCAGGGCGTGCGCCGACGGGAAGCGTGCCGACGGGTTCTTGGCCAGGCAACGCTCCACGACGCCCACCAGATCTCGCGGGAGATCGGGGCGAAGCGCGAGGAGATCGGGCGGATCGTCGGACACGACGGCGGCTCCGATCGAAGCCGCCGATTCGCCGTCGAAGGGCCGCTGACCCGCCAGTGCCTCGAAGAGGACCACACCCAGCGACCAGAGGTCGGCGCGAGCGTCGACGCTCTTCGCGTCACGGATCTGCTCGGGGGCCATGTAGCGCGGCGAGCCGAGGGCCACGCCGGTCGCCGTGAGATCGGAGACGTCTTCTCCGCCGTGGTGCTTGGCGATGCCGAAGTCGAGGACCTTGAGGACCTGCTCGCCTCGCTCCTTCGCGAGGAACAGGTTCGCCGGCTTGACGTCACGGTGCACGAAGCCGCTCGCGTGCACGGCGCCGAGGCCCGCACACGCCTGCAGCGCGAGGTCGATCACCTCCGCGACCTCGCGCCGCTCCTTCACGAACGCGCGGAGATCGTCGCCGATCAGGTGCTCGAGCACGAGGAAGGGGGCCCCGGCGTCTTCCCCGACGTCGAGGGCCCGAACCACGTGGGGATGATCCAGGGCCGCGGCCGCACGCGCTTCGCGCAGGAAGCGCTCGCGCAGCAGCGGCGGAGCGTCGGCGCGCGCCAGGAGCTTGAGGACCACCGCCCGCCCGAGGACCTCGTCGTGGGCCGCGAGGACCACCCCCATCCCCCCGCGGCCCAGCGGCTCGCCCAGGCGGAAGCGACCCCCGACCAACGTCCCGGCCGCGGGGAAGCCCTCCACCTGGGGGCGGACGTCGGACGAGCCCATCGGGCCCAACATACCGGAGCCGCGCCTGCCCCGAGATCCGTTCAGCGCGGAGGCTGCGCCCCTCTTGGCCTGTCGAGTCGCTTGCCGAGCGCCTGCCCGGATTCGTGGCCGAAGCCGGCGAGGAGCTGGCGCTCCCGCTCTAGGAGGGCGCTGGGAACCTGCTGCGCGCCCGCTAGCTGCGTTGCCGGGGGCCCACCGGCCGGAAGCGTACAGGAAGTACGCTTCCGGCCGGTCCCCCCCGGCGCCTTGCTATCGGGTCGCTCGCGACGTTTCCCAGCGTTCTCCTAGGAGGGCGCTGGTTTTCGCCGATGCTT
>Ga0105046_10013086_pt1 | contig 12863 bp, 10 predicted proteins | sample MAT03_FD_78385 | JGI IMG/M metagenome (GOLD analysis project Ga0105046, IMG submission 78385) | Freshwater microbial communities from Lake Fryxell liftoff mats and glacier meltwater in Antarctica - MAT-03 (megahit assembly) | ecosystem: Environmental > Aquatic > Freshwater > Ice > Liftoff... | reverse complement strand
TGTGTCGCGGTCTTGAATCACTTGAGCGCTGCGTACCGCACCGAACTCTGCAAACATTTCTTCCAAGCTTTGGTTGGTAACACCGTAAGACAGGTTACCGACATAAAGTTTCTTACCCAAAATCCCAAACTCCCAAAAAAACTAACACTGACGTTGCTGCTTGGCTCGCTAAAAGACAGGTCCTGTGAGCAACCCTGGCGAAAGAGTCAGAAGAACAAACCGATTCCGACGGAATCTAACGCAGCTTGACCTACCACTTCACCAACAAAGATAGTGTAGCGACTTCGGTAGCTCCGCAATATACCTTTTTTCAAATTCTCCAAAATCGTCAATAATACCTTTCGGCAAACCGCGTCCCTGACGTCACAATGATCACTCCAGGCAACTTAAAGTCGCATTTTAACTGATCACGACAGATCGAAACCGTCGCCGATTCGGACTCTGGCGAGGTGTTTTCGCCGATTAAATCTATAAAGTTTTGCTGGTCGGTGCTTGGTTCCCTCTTCAAAGTGGCTGGTCTCGATCAATAGTTCTTCAGTCAAAAGCTTCTTGCGAAAATTGCGTTTATCCAAATTTCGCCCCAAAATCACTTCGTACAACTGCTGGATCTGTGTCAACGAGAATCGGTAGGGAAGCAATTCAAAGGCGATTGGCTGGTGCAGCGCCCTCTGAGCTAACTGAATCTTAGCATATTCGACGATTTTTCCGTGATCAAAAGCAAGACGTGGGAGGGAATCGAGTGCAAACCATTCTCGTCGCCGCGGTTCATTTAATTCTTGATCGACATTATGAATCTCGGGAAGAAGAGCGAAGTAAACAATGGAGATTACTCGCTCGCGAGGATCCCTGTCTACTTCATCGAAAGTAAAAAGTTGCTCTAGGTAAAGATCGTCAAATCCGGTCTGCTCATGAAGCGCTTTTCGAGCAGTGTGTTCGCTCGTCTCGGTCATCGAAACGGAAGCGCCTAGAAGAGCCCATGAGTTACGAAATGGCGATTGCCGTCGCTGAACCAACAAAATTTTTAAATCTTGTATTCCATCCCAGCCAATGACGACACAGTTCACGTTGATAGCGGGGCGCGGGTATCGATATATTACGGGCAATTTTGTAGCGACCTCGTTGTCGGCTCACTGGGAACATTCACAGCAGATGTCTCCCCTTTACTTCTAGATACCGATTTACTAACGGTGCAGTAAGTTGCTCTGGGAACGCATCAACGACTAGGATACCTTTTTGTTTCATGTTTCGTAATACTTCGTTTCGCCAGTTAAGCATCTCGGCAGCGGCTGCAGAACGATACATTACGGTTTCATCTAGATTTGGATAGTCCGCGTAGTCGAAAATCCGATGGTCTCTCAATAATGCCAAGATAGGCAAATGACGTCCGGACAAGTTGGCCAAATAGTCGGTAACTTGATTGGCCGAAAGTTCATCGATCACGTTCGTGATCAAGACAACCATCGAACGTCGTCGGCAGTGGTTCGACAAATGCAGAAAAGCGGAGTCGAATCGCGACTGCACGAAGCTTGGGAAGCGATCATAAGTTGCGTGCAACAGTCGATTCATATGTTGGCCACCAGGCTTGGGCGGGACGTAATCATGTATGTGATCCGAAAAGCATGTCAATCCAACTGCATCGCGCTGATGAAGCGCGATGTAGCTGAGCATCAGCATCGAGTTGAAAGCGTAGTCGACCAAACTAAGTCCTTGGTACTCGTTAGTCATCATTCGTCCACAATCAACCATGAAGTGAATGCGTTGGGATTGATCGGTTTGAAACTGCTTTACGGTCAAGCGATTTCTTCTCGCCGTACTTCGCCAGTCGATGTGACGATAGTTGTCGCCATCGGAATAGTCCCGCAGTCTTTCAAAGTTATTGTCCTGACCAACGCGTCTTGTTTTACGAACACCGATCAGGCTAAGCCGGTTCGTTCGTGCAAGCAACGCGTACTCTGATAACTGCTTCATATCCGGGTAGACTCGAAGCAGATTGACAACGGGGCGATCAACGAAGCGAGCCCAAAATCCAAACTCCGATTGTAAGCGAAAGTAAACTTTTTGAAGCTCAAAAGCTCCACGACGACTCGAACGCAAAAGGTAGTGAACCTCAGCTCGCTTTCGTGCTGGCAACTTCAGTCCGTGTTTGCTGGGTGTCGCAGTCATCCCATCTAGCTGGTCATCCCGGACTTCTAAATTCCAAAGCTGATCGGACTCGTTATCGATCTCAATACAGACCTCATGGGGTACTGCCAGCGAGGCCGACTGCTTCATAATACGACGGATGCGAAGTCGGCAAGGACGCAGCAAGCGAAGTAGGTCGGCTGCGACAAAGATGACAGCAAGGATATCCAGTACGATTACCATGCTGGCAATGAATGGAAAACGGGCTGATAAAACTGACAGGCAAGTGATAGGAACAAGAACACCCAACCAGCGTAATGTCGGGAAAATCCGCCCAAAGAAAGCCAATAAAAGCGGAATGGCGATAATTACCGAGAACATTAGCCACGGCAGGATCTTGAATCCGCTTTGGATAAATTCAAGCCAACTATTTGTCAATTCAACGGCCCTCAGATTTCGCCTTCAGATTTCGCCTTCAGATTGCATCGACACAATTCGGAAGAGTAGTGTTATAACCAACGTCTTGAACTTGTGTTTCCTTTTCAACTTTTTTAAAGACTTCTCGCTCAACGTCACCTCAACAGATAGCTGTAACCCTCCTGAAACGTAGTTTGGGGAGGGTCGGCTGGCAATAGCCACGCCGGGGAGGGGAGGATGCAGCGAGCCAAAAAAACTTACACTGTCAACCACCTGTTATTCCATGAAATCATACGACTTTTGTTCCCGGGCCATGGCTAAGAGTATCATCGTTTTATTGATGTTAGCCACTTTGGGTGGTGCAGGAAAAGTTTCCGCAGGCGATTGGCCTGGACATTTGGGGCCGAATCGAAATGGCGTGGCAGCTGAAGACGAAAGAGTCGCCACCAATCTCAGCACAACACCCAACATCGAATGGGAAATCGTAGCGAGCGGCGGATATGCTGGAGCAGCGATTTCCGACAATCAGGTTTGTCTGTACGACCATGTTGACAATCAAGATCGACTTCGAATGGTTTCACTTGATTCGGGGACCGCTATTTGGGAAAAACGTTTTCCGTCCAGCTACACCGGCGGTATGGACTCGGATCGCGGACCGCGTTGTGTGCCGACGATACTCGCGAAAGCAATCGTTCTCTATTCTGCCGCGGGTGAGCTTTCGCTGGTCAATCGTGAGGACGGTGAGATCCTTTGGTCCCGAGCAATCCGGAAAGAGTATGGTGCCGACGATGGATACTTTGGTGCAGGCAGTACACCATTGGTCGTCGGCGATCTGATCATCGTCAACATTGGTAGCAAGAGTGCAGCCGTTGTTGCAGTATCGCTGCAAGACGGAAAGACGGTTTGGACAGCTGGAAATGCCGAAGCAAGCTATGCTTCACCGATTATGGTCTCGGTTGCGGGCGAACCACGTATTTTGGTCCCCTCGAAGGTCAAGACTACTCTGATTGACCCCTCCAACGGTAAACTCATGAGCGAGATCAAGTTTGGTGCACGCGGTCCGGCGGTTGTTGCCGCAACTCCGATCGCTATTGACGATGGAAAATACTATCTGACTTCATCCTATGGGGGAGGCTCGTTAGTTGTCGATTTTTTAAACGGCAGCCTCGTCGAAGCCTCTCGAAATTCGTTCATTAACAGCCAATACACAACGCCAGTCTATTCTAACGGGCTGTTGTTCGGATGTGACGGTCGCGAAGACGGTGGTGATAGCTCGTTCGTTTGCTTAGAAACCAAGAATTCCAAGGTGAAGTGGACGCAATCGCCTATGCCAGTCTGCCATGCGCTTCGCATAGACAAAAGCATCTTAATTGTTGGAATTAATGGCTTGATCTGGGCGATTGCAGATGATGCTTCCAAATGGGAACCAAATTGGTCGATGACGTTGCCGACGGGTAACTACCGTCCGCTACCAGCGATCTCACGAGGACTGCTGGTTACCAGAAGCATTGGCCCGCAGTCAAAATGGCTCGCCATTCGAATCGATCGCTAGCGGAAAATCCACCCTTCTTTGGGTTGAGCAATAGCACTCAGTCGGTCTGCATCCTGTAGAATTAATTTCATGGAAGTCGCAGCAAACATTCCGAAGCCATCCGTATCGACAACAAAAGTCGACGATGGTTCCGACTTGGAATCGGTGGTGAATTCTACTTCAGTTCCGACTGATTCTACGTCAGTTACTACCAGCGAGGCGCGAGCTATTCATGCTGATGGAGCCGTATCCGATCAGACTCGGGCGATGCAGTTCTGTTACCGATGTAGCTGTGGATACACTTTTTTTGCAGATCTGAAAGCAGGCGGAATTTGCCTCCACTGCAATCGTGAAGTCTCGCCTGTTGCAATCAAGCTTGCTCACTCAGCGACCGTTTCTATCAACCACCTAAACGAGCCAGTAGAGTTTCACGACACCCAGAAAGCTTCTCTCGAGATCACCGATGGCACAATGCTAGGACACTTTCGGTTGGAGAAGATTATCGGGCGTGGCGGCATGGGGGCAGTCTACCGCGCGTTGGATACTTCCTTGCAGCGGTTCGTCGCTGTGAAAGTGATTCGGCCTACATCTCTTCAAGACGGCGAGCGTGTGACGAACTCGCTTCGAGAAGCCGTTGCACAAGCGAGGCTTAATCATCCAAACGTGGTAACGATCTACTACGTTGGTCGGCACCTGGAAGAGCCATTCCTGGCGATGGAGCTCGTTACTGGGCCAACTCTGACTGAAAAGATTCGTAAGGAAGGTCCACTCAAGTATGACCAAGCAATTCAAATAGTGATCGATGTCGCCCAAGCATTGCAACACGCGACCCACTTCGGAATCATTCATGCCGACATCAAATCGAGCAATCTATTGTTGGCTCATGATGGAACAATCAAGCTATCGGACTTTGGACTCTCGCGCACCTCAGAAACGCTTGAAGAGTCTGCGATCGCTGGAACGCCAGCCTACTTAGCCCCCGAGCTGATCGAAGGAAATCCAGTCAGTATTCAATCGGACATGTATGCTCTGGGAGTGACTATGTTCGAGTTAGTTTTTGGAAGGCTGCCATTCATTGTTAGTGCCAGTTCAGTACGCGAACTGCTAGTCGCTCAAAAGACGGCTACGATCGATTATCCATCACCTTGGCCCGTCACGATCCCCAAGAGCTTTATCCGTGTCTTGGAAAAGCTGCTTGCGAAACAGCCTCAAGATCGATATAGCGACTATGACTCGCTGTTAGAAGATCTGCGAGCGGTCCAGCCGGCGAGAACTACGATCGCCGGATTCGCCGGAAGAATCCTTGCATATGCAGTAGATCAAGCCATGCTGCTGCTGGGCATCTCCCCCTTTGCTGCTGCGATCATCTATATCCAGTCAACGGAGTCACAGTGGCGTGTGCTAATTCCGCTCCTGGCAATTGCTAGCTTGATCATTCCGGCTACCTACCTTTATTTGATGAGGCGAGGTTGGTCTAGCCTTGGAAGGTATCTATTTCAGCTTCGAATTACAGAAGAAAATGGCTTGCCGCCTGGTCGCGAGCAACTCCTGACGCGTGAGATTCTCCGAAACATGTTTGCTTGGTTTGCTCCGGCCGCTGCATACTTCTCGCTCTTCTATTCTCCTTTGGACTATGTCCTTTTCGGGCTCATCGCGGCCTTCTTGATTGCCGAGTCCGCTTGCGTCTTCTTGTTCAAGCACCGGCGAACGCTTCACGACATGCTGTGCCACTCCCGAGTCGTCCTAGACATTCGAAAAGGGGCCTGATTTCACGCCCTTCGCAAAGCGTGAAGAGTGTCCAAAGTAATTTTCTTTTCGCGTTGACCAGACGTGTCACTCGTATCGCGATCCTTATCCATATCGCTTTTGACTTTCATTCAATTGCTTGGAACAAGGATTACCAGATGACAATGACTAATGGCCTCGCAACTACTGTCCCCTTCACACAAATGACCTTTGTTTTTCCTGAGGCCGATAGCCTAGAGACACGGGGTCGCCTGATGGAAATTGAGCCGATGGCGCTCACCACGGGTTTTGACTCCGCCGTTGTTCGCCCGATAGCACCCGAGGTTAGCGTCTACGGCTCAGGAAAAATAGCTTTTTCATCCATTCCAATCGGAGTTGAGATTCCCGAACAACGACGACCCGCTGCTAACACAAAACGCCGTAACAAGCCAGAACACATCAGTGATTTACTGCTGGTTGTCCTAGATCGCTACGGCATTGACGCCAATGAGTTTATGGCAGGCCTTGAGTAGACTTTTCTGCTCGCTATTGCTTATTCATCAACTACTTATTCATCAACGAGTTAACCATCCCCTTTAATTCAGCGATCTCCTTCTGCAAGTCAGATATCTGCTCGGCCAACGCCGGATTGGCCGCAGCAGCATTTTCTGGCTCGTTTGCACGATTGCGACGAAGTTCGTTGAATTCCTCACGGTTCATTACCCAACCTGGACCAACTTGATTCGGTAGCATTCCAAACCAACCGTCGACAACGCCAACGCCAGGCAAATTCCTTGGAAGACTTCCTTCAGGCAAACCTGACGGAAAAACTCCTGGAAATGGAAACGATTGCTGCATGCTATCGAGTTTCAGTTCCGCCATTACCACGGGTTGAATTTGGAATTCGATTCGCTCCCCTTTCCGAACGACTTCCAGAGCAAGCTTCTTGTTTTCCTTGCCAGCGACTTGCACTGCCTCGATCAACTGCTCGACCGAAACCATCTTCTCTCCATTGATCGACTCCACCCGATCACCAACTTGTAAGCCAACAATCGCCGCGGGGGAATCTACCATCACTGAAAAAACCTCAAAAACACTCGAGGATGAATCCGAGTCATTTTGACCAAACCCTTTTTCTTGTGATGGCTCGTTCCCGCCAGGAGCCGATTGGCAATCAATTCCGATTCGATATCGAGTTTGTGCCGAAGCGATAGCTTGCCGCTGATCATTCATCATCTCCTGCTGAAAGGCTCTTGCTCGCTCAGCCATTCGGATAGCGTTTTCTCGAAGTCGAGCCCCTGGTTGTTGCAATCGCTCGGCAAGTCCATTGAGGATTCTTCCGGTTCGCGGATCAAGCAACGGTTTCTGTCCGCCTATCTTGGCCTCTTCCGCAGCTTCTCGCGTTTCTTGTTCAAGGAGTGGTTCATCGATAGAAAGCTCGGGTACCGCAGAATTCTCTGGCATAGATTCTATCGATGCCAGAGAATTGAAAGTAACTTCGGTTTCCCCTGGAACTTTGGAAATCCAAACGATACTTCCAGACCAATCCACTTCGCCTTGGGTTTCTTCTTCTAGTTTTCGCATGATCGACTCTAACGCTTGCGATTGTGTCTCTTCAGAAAGACCGCTGGTCGATAGCTGCTTTTCAATATCAGCTCTTACCTCCTGAATTTTCTCGACCGATCCGCTCCCTTCGACACTCACTTGAATCAAACGGCGAGTCCCCTCTGCACCCTGATAGGAACTTTGCTGAGTTTGAATGCTGAGATTCGATTGAAACGTTTTAGGTTTCGGTAGCTCGTCACCCATCACCAGTGAAGCGGTCCAAGTGGAGGCAGCTAGAGAAAGAAGAGTCGTTGCAAAAAGTCGTTTCATGATAATAATCCTTGTCTGTAAGCTTTGTAAATTTACAAAAATAGTTGTCTAGAATCTGATAAGGGCGAACAGTCGTGAGGCATCTGCTACTGTCCCCAAGGTCGTACATTCCACTGATTGACTGGAATGATTAAGGCTCTACCATCCGGCAGTTGCTTTTCAATCCTTTGGGGCCGCGTGTCGAGCTCATACCCGCGACGACGAAGTTCCTCTCGCCACGTTTTAGTGCGCTGCGTCTCCTCTGAAATCCATCGCTGAGCTTGCTCGGCGCGGACTTCGTAAATCGGGATGCGAGGATTCGTTATGGATGAAGATAGTTCGTCCTGCTTGAGGGGATCCGTCTGACGAAAATGGTCGGGCGAATCATCCGAAGCAAACGTGAGCTCGCCAACGGGTTTTCCCCACAAGTTAGAATCCGACTCGGGAGATGGCTTAGAAGCTGGCTCGGAAACTGGATTGAAAACTGGATTGAAAACGTTGCCCATTGAACTCGAATCGACTTGAGCAATTTGACTACTTTGATTGGAGGCAGAATTTAATTCGATGGAGCGTGTGCTTCGACCAACCGAGATACCGATCGCAAGCAAAGCGGTCGCCGCGAGAGAGGCCGCAAGCAACCAACGCTTCGGTCTCTCCTGAAGGATGGTTACCGGATGTTTCACTGGATCAAGGGTGATGGTCGCGGAATTTGGGATTGGTTCAATAGTCGCTGGTCCGAACATAGAGTTCGCTGTTCGCATACTACTGCGAAATGATTGGTCTTCTAGGAATGCAAGCGCGATCGCTCGCCATTTAGTAGGCTCGCTATCGATCTGCTTGAGAAGCAAGAATCGTTTTTCTGGCGGCAGTTCATCGTCAACCAGCCTTTGAATTTCGATTGGTTCTATGATAAATCTCCTTCTCGACCTAATGCATTTCGCAACGCCTGACGAGCCCGCAGCAAACGATACTCGATCGTTTTGATCGAGACACCTAAATGAGTAGCCAGCTCGCGGTACCCCCAGCCTTCCGTGTATTTAAGCATCAACAACTCGCGATCTTTGCTGGGGATGGTTTGCAACGCATTCTGAAAGGACTGCGACTGCTCTTCACGCAATAGCCAGCTTCCTGGACTCGTGTTATCAAGCCCAGCGTCGCTCGGTCGCTGTCGGACGTAGCCATCCAGCAAGCGTTTTTGTCGACCATGAACACGATGATGATTGACTACCTTTCGAACTGCGATGCGATATAAAAAAGCGGGAACTTTTTCTCGGTCAACAGGTTTGTTAGGCTGTTTTAAAATGGCCAACGCAACTTCTTGAAGTACCTCTTCGATCGCGATTGGATTCGCCAATCTCGACCGAATCACTGTCGCCAGCCAACGACGGTGCTCTTCAAGCAATCGCGCCCAATCGAGCGAGATGCTATCTGTCACGTCAGAGCATGGGAGCGACATCGATACGGAAGTCATCGAGTCGGCTTGCGTAAAAACGGGCGTTTCATCAGTTTTGACCAAGGGTTTACTTTAGCCTTACATGCAGATTAGTGGCTTAGGAGTGACGTTTCCCTGACTATTTCTTGAATACTTCTCGCTTTCGTCCCAAATAGGTTGTGAAATTTCATTAGCAAGCACACTCCCGGATTGGCTATCGCCCGCCGACCCTCCTGAAACCACGTTTCGGGAGGGTTACAGCTATCAATTGAGGTGGCGTTGAGCGGGAAGTCTCGAAAAAACTTCGGTTTTGCAATTACGGATCAGCATTAACTGGCGTCGGAAGTCCTGCTGCATCCATTTGCAAAGCAGTAGTTTGTAAATCGATTTGCCCGTTGGGATGGATATTTAAGGTAGTCGCCCAACCTAACCATTCTGGAGGATCAACGGGATAATAGTCGAAAACAAAGTTGCCTAGACTATAGATGATCGGTGCACCGCGATAGACATCGACTGTCTGGGGAATATGCGGGTGAGAGCCGATGACGGCACATGCCCCAGCATCGATCATCTCTTTAGCAAATTGCCGCTGATCGGGCATTGGCATCGGAATCATTTCGTTGCCCCAGTGTACGAATGGAATGACAAAGTCGGCTCCATGATTCTTGGCCAGCCGAATATCCGCCAAAACATCTGGCTTGATCATCGGGGCACTTCCAGCTTCTTTTTCAGTTGCTGCGTAATTCAGCATTCGGAAATCGTTGTATCCTAAGAATGCGATCCGTCGACCTTTGCATTCCAAGACAAGTGGCGCTCGGGCTTCATCGATCGTTTTCCCACCGCCAAAGTAAGGAAGCGATTCTCGACGCATGACATCGATCGCCTCTGCAAATCCTGCCGATCCGAAATCGGCACTATGGTTGTTTGCAAGCGATAAGCCGTCGAAATACATTCGGAGATACTTTGGAGAATCAGAGGCCGCGCGAAAGACATAAGCCTTATTTAATTGCTCACCACCTCGACCGAGTACGCATTCCAAGTTGCCAATCGTCAGGTCGGGATCAAGTAGCAAATCAGCACACCCAACGAAGGGATCTTTTCCAGAAGCGATTACATGACCAGGACCATTATCCAGCATGATGTCACCGACAAACAGTATACTGACCGGTTGCTGCCGATCGAACTCTTGGACTTCATAAGCAGTCGCCTCGGCAACAACCCGAAATCCCAAATTGACACAACGGCTGTCGGGACGGTTCCAGTTCCGAAAACTAGCTCGAGCCCACAGCGGAAAACTGTTCCACGCTCCACCTCGCCGGACTTTTACAATTCCAATCGATGGCCCGCTTGGATCAATCGAAGGGCTATTGCGATAGTAGTCTTCGCCGTACCAATCTGATGTCCATTCCCACACGTTCCCATGGGTATCGAACAGGCCAAACGCGTTCGCGGCATAAGATGCAACGGGTTCCGTGAATCGAATACTCCCATCGGCTGACAGGCTCATGTCTTGAACATGAAGCGATGGATCTGCTAGTTTGGGATTCAATACACGCGATTGGCGAAGTAAATCATCAGGCGAATTCGTCGCTTCCTTCGCAAGGGAGTAACGAGTCGTACCACCTGCTCGGCAGCAATATTCCCACTCCGCTTCCGTCGGCAATCGAAAGATACGTTTCTCTTTTTGGGATAGCCACTCACAATATGCTACCGCATCGTTCCAAGTCACATTCACGACGGGTTGCTGATCTGTTTGCTCGCAACCTACATCATGCCAAGAATACTTCACTGATCGCCCTTCGCATTGTTTGGAATCCACATTGAATCCCCAGCCACCCGTTCCATCTCGCTCAGATTCGACGACATATTGAGTCGCTTCGACAAAGCGACGAAACTGGCCGACGGTGACTTCTGTAGTACTACAATAAAACGGTTTAGATATCTTAATGAATCGAACTGGGAACTCATCCGAAAAGTATTCTGGAGCCTTTTCATGACGGGGGAATGCTTGGCTTATCCTTGCTGCATCTTCTGAGCTTCCGCGTTGGAAACCACCTGCAGGAATCATCCGAAACTCAGCTTGATTCGAATTTAAGCCCAGTGGTACTAGGCTCTCGATCGCAAAAGCAGGCGTATTGAACAAAAAGTTAGCTACAGCCAATCCGATTTCCAGTAAAACCTGGGTCACGACATTCTGGTTTTTCAAGTTTTTCATCCATCTCTCCCATCGCACATGAAACTCATTATACGCCTATAGTATAATTACTTCGTCAGATATCGATCAGCGAGAAGTGTCCTTTAATGTCACGATGTCGAGCTACACAAAAAAGATGTTGAATATGGTTACTGTCTTCAGTATTCGTCGGCCCCTAAATCATTTTGTTCAATTGTTCGTGGTGCTGATTTCGGCGTCGGAAATTTCTACCTCGGCGGATTCGCCCAGCGAAGACAAGGAAATCGAAACTGAGTGGATTACAAAATCACCTCGCGATGAGATTCGCCCACATTATTCGACTACTCCTGATGGAGGTCCGAGCAATGGCAAGTGCTTGGTCATTACGCACGATGATCGAGAAGGGCTCGATGGGTGGTTTCAAAAAACCTTCAAAGTAGTGAGTGGCGAAACGTACCGATTTGAAGCTTTACGTAAAACCAACAACGTAGATATTCCTCGACGAAGCGCCTTGGTTCGAATTCTTTGGCAGGATCAAGCAGGAAAGTTAGTGTCTGCAAATGTTCCTGAAACTCAAGTTCGTGAATTGGGCCACACGCCAACCGCGGAACCCGAGCATCCTGTCGATGGCAAGCCAGACGAGAACGGATGGACGGCTGTGACGGGGCTTTATCACGTTCCCTCTAATGCTGTCCGAGCCGTAGTGGAATTGCATTTGCAATGGGCACCTGGAGGAAGTGTGCGATGGAGCGACATTCAGTTTGCCAAGTCAGATGCGATCGCATCCCGACCTGTTCGACTCGCTGCGATACACTACAAACCGTCCGGAAAGTCGCCTCGTGATAACTGCACTGAATATGAGCAATTGATTGCCGATGCGGCTAGTCAGAAAGCCGATCTTGTCGTGATGGGGGAAACGATCCCATCCGTGGGTGTAGCGTTGAAACCAGACGAGATCGCGGAGTCGGTGCCCGGTCCAACAACCGATTATTTTGGAACAATTGCAGCGAAATATTCGATTCACTTGGTATTGAGTCTATACGAACGGGACGGGCACCTTATCTATAACACGGGTGTACTCATTGGTCCCGAGGGTAATCTGATTGGAAAGTACCGAAAAGTTTGCTTGCCTCACGGCGAAGTGGAAAAAGGTGTTGCGCCTGGTTCCAGCTATCCCGTGTTCGATACTTCGTTTGGAAAAGTCGGTATTATGGTCTGCTACGATGGTTTTTTTCCAGAGGTTGCCCGCGAGCTATCCAACAACGGCGCGGAGGTGATCGCATGGCCCGTTTGGGGTTGTAACCCACTTCTCGCTCAAGCTCGCGCCTGTGAGAATCACCTGTGTGTCGTAAGTAGCACGTTCATGGCTCCCAAGGACGGATGGATGTATTCCGCAATTTTCGATCAAACGGGGAAGCCTATCGCCAAGGCAGACGCATGGGGTACGGTTGTTGTTGCTGAAGTCGATTTGAATCGACCTTACATTGGTCCATGGAATCTTGGTGACTTTCGCTCGATGATTCCAAGACACCGCCCGCTCAATCGAAATCGGTAGAATGCTGAGTCGGCGTAACTAGTCTACTCTTTGACCACAACAAATTCAAAAAGGA
>Ga0105046_10013085_pt1 | contig 12863 bp, 11 predicted proteins | sample MAT03_FD_78385 | JGI IMG/M metagenome (GOLD analysis project Ga0105046, IMG submission 78385) | Freshwater microbial communities from Lake Fryxell liftoff mats and glacier meltwater in Antarctica - MAT-03 (megahit assembly) | ecosystem: Environmental > Aquatic > Freshwater > Ice > Liftoff... | reverse complement strand
GCCGCACCGCCGACGATGACGTGGCGTAGACAACCTCCTAAGACGGCCCGCACGTTGGCAAAGACGAGACCATCCGACACCCGCAGCCCGAGAGGCACCGGCGCATCTGGGTCGTTGCCGGCGGCCTGCCATCGCCCAGTGGCCCACAGCCCGCTTGCCGACCCAGGCGGCATCGACGCCATGCGCGATGCGGTCGTAGAGCTTTTCGACCAGTCGTGGAACCATCGTCATGATGGTCGGACGTGCTTCGCGCATGAGCAACCCGGCTTGACGAACATCATCGGCAAACCAGATCGGTATGCCCGCTGCCAGGTAGGCATAGACGACCATGCGCTCGAAGACATGGGCGAGAGGCAGACAGGACAGGGCGCGGTCATGTGCGGGGTCGAGCGGGAATGCGCTCAGCGCCGCCTCCATCTGGGAGAGCAGGGCCCCGTGCGTCAGTTCAACCCCTTTGGGCATGCCGGTCGATCCACTGGTGTAGATGATGGTGGCCAGGCGATCGCGCGCGAGCTCGCCAGCCATGCGTGGCAGGAGACCTGGATCGCGTTCACCCAATTCATCGCCCCGCCGGCACAGTTCCTCCCAACCAAGGGCATGTCGGCTGGGCGTTGTGACATCGCGTTCGATCACCTGTCCGACCCGGGCGTGATGTACGGCAGCGAAGGCCGCACCCTCGTCATCCAGACCGATCAGGACCCGTAGCCGGGCATGCCCGATTTCATACGCGGCGTGCTCTGGTGCGAGATTGGTGAACAGCGGAACGCTGACTGCCCCCAAGCTGAGCACGGCCAGATCAGCCACCAGCCAGCGGGGCGAAGAAGGACCGGTAATCCCCACCGTGGCACCCGATCGGATGCCAATGGCATACATTCCAAGTGCGGCACGACGGACCTCGCGGCACAATTCTTCGGTCGACCACCAGCGCCAGTAGCCAGCAGCCCGCCACCCCACGTGACGCGTGCGCGGACCAGTCATGGCCACTTGGCGCAGCACCTCGGGGAGTCCCCGGGTTTGTTGGAGCGATTGTTGGAGCGATTGTTGGAGCGATTGTTGGAGCGATTGTTGGAGAAAGGTTGCATGCGACATAATCATGGCGTCCTCCTCCACCGCTGATTGTAGGCAGTCAGGCCATCTTTCGGCATGGCGAAATCGACGGACGCAAGCAGTGTCGAAGGTATGGGGTCAACCCTGGGTATGCGAATGACATTGACTTTTCCGTTGTTTCTGACGCACCGTGTGGACATTACAGACTCAGGATACCGGCCTCGCATGTTCACGTATCAGCATATCGTCAAACTCCACGATACCGACGGCTACGGCATTCTGTTCTTCGCAAATCAGTTACGCATGTGCCACGACGCTCTGCAGGAATGTTGGCGGGCGATCGGTCATCCGCTGTTACCGAACCGTCATCAACTCGCTGTGCTGCCGGTGGTCGTGCATGCCGATAGCGACTATCTCGCCAAGATCGTGGTTGACGATGTGCTGCGCATCAGCATCACGCTTGACCATATCGGCACGACCTCCTTCAGCCTGCGCTATGCTTTGATCAACCAGCATGACGTAGAGGTCGGTCGGGCCCGTACCGTCCACTGTGCGGTGGATCCTACCACGGACGTTAAGACACCGATTCCGCTAGCCCTGCGACTCGCGCTGGGTCGTATCTGACAGCCCTTGGCGGACGTCGCCCCGCTGTAGCCTTTCGCGCGTGAACGAGGCCCCCCTTCCCGTCAGCGCCCTGCGCCACCTGCGTCCCGATATCAGCGCCATGCGTGGCTACACGCCGGGCGAACAAGTCGTCGACTGCATCAAGCTCAACACCAACGAGAGCGCCTGGCCACCCAGTCCGCGCGTGCACCTAGCGTTAAACAGCTTGTGTGACGACCGCCTACGGAAGTACCCAGACCCGCGTGCCTGCCGGTTGCGCGAACTCGCCGCGTCGACCTATGGCGTCAACCCTGAACAAGTCCTGGCCGGCAATGGTAGCGACGACTGCCTGACCGTCATCTACCGCGCCTTGCTGGGGGCAGGCGATCGTGTCGCGTGCCCATGGCCGACCTATGGTCTGTATGATGATCTCGCAGCCATCCAGGGCGTAGCGATCGAACATGTCGACTGGGCGCGCGACTGGGCACTGCCCTCCGTGCTGCCCCGCCTGGGCGCCAAGCTGGTGCTGCTGGCGAACCCCAACAATCCATCCGGCACGGTGGTGCCGGTCGATCAGTTGCGCCGACTCGCCGATGCGCTGGACGGAGTGCTGGTAGTCGACGAGGCGTACGTCGACTTCTGTCCCGGCGGCTCGATCCTGCCACACCTCGATGCCCATCCCAACCTGATCGTGCTGCGCACCTTCTCGAAGAGCTACAGCCTGGCCGGGGCGAGACTCGGCCTGTTGTTTGCTGCGGCTCCGCTGGTTGACGTCTTCATGAAGGTGAAGGACAGCTACAACGTCAGCGCGCTGACCCAGGCGGTCGGTATCGCCGCGCTCGAGGACGCTGAGTATCACCGTGAACTGGTTCGTCGCACACTCACAGAACGCAGTCGGCTTGAGGCCGGGCTGGCTACGCTCGGTTGGTCCTGGCCTACGAGCGGCGCCAATTTCCTGCTCTGCGAGGTCGGCCCGCGGGCTGGCGAACTGTACCGTGGTCTCAAGGACCGTGGCCTGCTCGTGCGCTTTTGGGACCGCCCTGGACTCGACAGCAAACTGCGCATCACCGTGGGAACGCCGGAACAGACCAACCTGTTAATGCGGCACCTCCGCGAGCTGTTGTGAATTCCCATCGCTCACGGGCGATCTGCATCCTTGGTGCGACCGGCTCGATCGGCGCTTCGACCCTGGATGTAGCCGCGCGATTGGAGATTCCGGTCCACGCGGTGACAGCGCACAGCAAGGTCGCTGAGTTGGCCCGCTGCGCGGTCGCGGCACGAGCCAAGATCGCAGTGATCAGTGACGAGACCCACCTTCCCGAACTACGCCGGCTTCTTAGTGGCAGTGGCGTACGTGCCGAGGCCGGTGCAATGGCGCTGTGTGCGGCCGCATGCGCAGCCGATGTCGGGGCGGTTGTGACCGCCATCGTCGGAGCCGCCGGACTGCCACCGACGGTCGCTGCCGCCAAAGAAGGCAAGCGCCTGTGCATTGCCAACAAGGAGCCGTTGGTGATGGCCGGCGCACTCGTCATGACCACCGCCAAGGCGGCTGGTGGCGCGGTGCTGCCAGTCGACTCCGAGCATTCGGCGATTTTCCAATGCCTGGAAGGACACACGACCGCCGAAGTGGCCGAGATCCTGCTGACCAGTTCTGGCGGGCCCTTCCGCACCGTTACCGACTTATCGGCCGTCACCATTGAGCAGGCTCTGAAGCATCCGACCTGGAGCATGGGCCCGAAGATCACCATCGACTCAGCCACGTTGATGAACAAGTCCCTGGAGCTGATCGAAGCCCAGGTCCTGTTCGGCGTCACAGCCGAACAGGTAAGAATCATCGTCCACCCGCAGAGCGTGGTGCACAGCATGGTCGCCTACCGGGATGGGTCGGTGATGGCGCAACTGGGCCGGCCCGACATGCGTACGCCGATTCAGTACGCGCTGACCTGGCCGCATCATGTTGCCGGGCCAGTCGAGGCGCCTGACTTCGCCCGCATGGGTGACCTGACCTTCGAAGAACCCGACCGCAGGCGATTCCCCTCGATCGACCTAGCTTATCACGCCGCTCGCCTCGGCGGTCTGGCCCCCGCGGTAATGAATGCCGCCAACGAGGTCGCTGTCGCCGCCTTCCTGGCCGGCCGCTCACGGTTCCTAGATATCTTCAGCACGGTCGAGCGGGCTCTGAGCCAGTTGACCAACACGGCCGATCCGTCGCTTGAGCAAATCGTCGCGGCAGACACCGAAACGCGCGCGAGGTATGCGTGAAGACCATCTTATTCATCCCCAAGGTTCCGCTCGTCGAGCGGCTGCCTAGCGAGGCGATTGCACGTCTTGATGCCAGCGGCGCGATGAGCGAAGCCAAACTGCGCGATTCTGCCCAACGCCAACAGGCTGCGATTAGCGCCGTACGAACGGCCCTGGCAGGCTATGAAGTCCGCGAGCGACGCATCGATGAATTGAAGCCGGATGACGCGACCGGAGTAGACTTGGTGGTCACCGCTGGCGGCGACGGCACCGTGTTCACTGCCAACACCCTCTGCACAAGCGTGCCATTCCTGACCGTGAACTCGGATCCACTTGGTTCACTCGGCCATTTCACCCGGGCGCGCGCCGAGGACGTGCCGCGCATCCTCGACGCCTGGATTCGCGGACGCTCCGCCTACCAGGACATCCCGCGTCTCCGCTGCCGCACAGCGACCGTCGATGTGCGCATCCTCAACGACGCGCTGTACACCAATCAAAACCCAGCCGCGATGAGCCGCTATCTGATAGATGACGGTAATTCGTGCGAAAAGCAACGTAGCTCAGGCGTATGGGTGTCGACCGCTGCAGGCTCGACCGCAGGCATCCATTCGGCAGGCATGGATCCGGTGTTTGCCCTGCAGCCAGCCCTGCTGTTCAAAGTACGCGAGCCGTTCCACGCCTTCGGACGGGTCAATCTGCTGGAGGGTCGGCAACTACCTCCGCGATCTCTGAAGCTGACTGCCTCAGTTCCCGGGATGGCTCTCTATCTGGACGGACCCAATATTACGGTCCCCGTGGCACCTGGTGAAACGGCAGAGATCACCGCTGCCGCTGAACCTCTGCGCCTGGTCATGTGATCCGGCCAGTTGCCGGATCAGCCTGAATTCAACTGATGGCGAGGTAGACCGACTTGGTGCCGGGTTTCACTGGGGGCTTGGCGACGGTGGACTCATAGCGGTCCCCGTGGCAGGCCTTCAACCAGGAGGCGATGGTATCGCGGACGCCTGAGACGGTCGGCTCACTGGTGCCGGTGAAGATGGTGACGACCGCATAGCCCTGACGGTCTTGCGGCGTCTTGCCAAGGTCGATGTCGGTCAGTCCGACGTGCACCTTGGCGAATCCCTTGCGACGGCCAAGAATGCCAACGATCTGGGACTGAGCCAGGTCGACACCACGCTTGATGGCCGAGGCGCGGACGATGACCGCCGTCTCTTCAGGGGAGATGGGCTTTTTTCCGAACAACGACGTCATGGGTGTATCCTCTACAGAATGGATCTGCGGGCAATAGGCCGTATGTGCAGTTTGGGGACAGGCTGACCAATGCCGTATCGAGAAAGAAACAGACCCAGGAGAGCCTCTCCTGGGTCTGTGAGCTTGATCCGTCTTGCGGCGGTCAGCTTTGGTTTACTTCTTCGCAGCCTTCTTGGCCTTGGCGGCATCCTTGGCGGCGACCAGAGCGGCCTTCACGGTCGCGGCCTGGGCCTTGAGTGCGACCATCTTGGCCTTGGTGGAGGCGAGTTTGGCGGAGAGAGCTGCGATAGAGGCCATGAGGAGGTGATCCTGTTGGGGTAAGGGTTCGTTATGCAGTCATTCTTCAGAATAGCCAAAGCCAAATCACGCAACGCCAACGAAAATCCGATCCAGTCCCCGTAGCGATGCCGGTGACCGCCTGATGAGCAGTGACTGGAAGTCGTCCGCATCACTTGGAGAGACGGACCGGCGCGCCTCTTAAAGGCCCCGCTTCACATAGGTGAGCAGTGCTTGCTCCCAGGCCTTTAAGGCGGCCTCTCGGCTGCCCTTGGCTTTGATCATATCGTCGAGAAATATGCGCTCGAACGCCTTGGCCCCATCATCGTGATTACGCAGGGCCTGCCAGTAATCACGGAACCGCGAACGGCCGCAGTTCTTGTGCCTGCAACCAGGCCCACAGGTGCCAAAGACGAAGAATTGGACCATGGCGTAGACTTCGCCGTACTGGTCGACAGCGATATGTCCGTGATGGTCGAGGTAGGTGGCTGGCGGGGTCAACATGCGCTTTTGTTCAGCATAGAGCGTCTGCAGTCGCGAGATCTGTTCACGCGGAGGCCGCACCGTGAACTGGTTGTTCTCGAAGACCCCGGACTCGAAATACACAGCCAACCCCTCATTGAACCAGGTCGGTACATGTTCTGATCCATTGCAGGCCAGATGCAGGAACTGATGGCTGCACTCGTGCGCGGTGACGTACTCGACCGAGAAATCCTCACCACCAAGGCTGCCAGATTCTTCATAGACCCACAGGGAGAGCAGACCAGGAGTGAAGAAACCGCCGGTAATCCCGCCGCCGCCCATGGCTGTGTTCATGCCGTAGGCGGCTGCCGCAGCATCGAAATCGCTCTTGCGGTTGAATATGTGGACTTCGAACTTTAACGGCGGCATGCGGTCCGGTTCGTACAACTCCGCATATGTCCGGTACAGCGCCTCAAGGTAGGCACCATGGGCCAGCAGTCGTGCAGATGAGGTGTGGCCGGTGACGTGGTAATGCTCGGTCTCGATGTCCCAACCGTCCGACCAGGCGACTGGTTTGGTCATACGATCTGATTGTTCTGGAAGCTTGCCGTCGGCGCGCAGCAACTTGCCCGCACGGAACTGGCGCTCACGCTAGGTGGTCTTGGCGCCTTTCCGAGACGGGTCCGGAACCATCACCTCGAAGCTGTCGATGATCAACGTGGTGGACACGCGGTCGATCGGACCTGAGAAGACCAGACCCGAGATGCGATCACCATGCCGGAGCACGATCGCACAGCGGTCCGCCGCGGTACCGAGTCTGGCGACAATGCCCTTGGGTGCCGACTTGGGCTCGGCCTGCGGGCGGGTCGGGGTGACCTTATAGTAATTCCAGTCGGTCCATTGCAGTGGCAGTTTGGTGCAGTGGCAGTTTGGCGGCAGCATCACCTGCCGCATCAAGGCTGGCACCGCCCTCGGCTTCAGCGCTGAAGATGGCGATGTCATGTTCCAGATCACCGGCGGCCAGGGCACGGATTGGTGTGGTTGCCATCAACGTGCGGCCATCCACGACAACCTCGACCTGCTTGACCGGAACCGTGCCACCGGCGCCACGTTGACGGTCCAATGCCCGGTCGTGCATGTTCTCCGGCAGCCAGAGATAGGGATGGCGGAAGGAGATGCCGGCTTCGGCATCACACTAGGTGCGCCAATGCATGTCCCAGGGCGAGGCTTCGCCTGCCGCGAGGGCAACGGCCAGTAGAACAAGCAGGATCAATCGATGCATGCCCGACCGTCACGATCGAACCGGACAGGGCCATGCTGCGTTGTGTCTGGATATCCCGACAGCGCTACGACTCGTCGGCCCGCGCTTTCAGCACCGACATGAAGGCCTCCTGCGGCACCTCGACCGAGCCGACCATCTTCATGCGCTTCTTGCCTTCCTTCTGCTTCTCCAGCAGCTTGCGCTTTCTGGAAATGTCGCCGCCATAGCACTTTGCGGTGACATTCTTGCCGTAACTCTTGATCGTCTCGCGGGCGACCACGCGGGTGCCGATGGCGGCCTGCAGCGAGACTTCGAAGAGATGCTTGGGGATCTCCTCTTTCAGACTCTTGATGATGGCCCGGCCGCGGCGCTCGGCGACAGTGCGATGGCAGATGAAAGCCAAGGCATCGCAGGCGTTGTTGTGAACCAGGATATCGACCTTCACCAGCTCTGAGACCTGGTAGCCACTCAGCTCGTAATCCATGGTGCCGTAGCCCTGCGTCACCGTCTTCAGCTTGTCGAACAGGTCGAAGATGACTTCGGCCAGCGGCATGCGATATGTCAAGCGGCAGCGGTGCTGGCCAATGTAATCCTGGCGCAGGAACTGCCCACGGCGGTCCTGCACCAGCTGCATGACCGTGCCGATGCGGTCGGCCGGTACGAAGAAATTGATGTCGACAACCGGCTCCTCGATCGAGTCGTAGCCGTCTTTGGGCAGTTCGCCCGGGGTGGTGATCTCGATGGTGCGCGGCTTGCCGTCCTCGCTCATGATACTACGCAGATTAACCCGGTACGTCACCGTCGGTGCGGTCTGCACCATGTCGAGATCGTGCTCGCGTTCGAGCCGTTCCTGGCAGATCTCCATGTGCAGCATGCCCAGGAAGCCGCAACGGAAGCCATGGCCAAGAGCGCCACCGCTTTCGGGCAACCACACGAACGAGGCATCATTGAGGCTGAACTTCTCGACCGCCTCGCGCAGCTGATCGTAGGTCGTCTCGCCGGACGGATACAGACCGCAATACACCATCGGCTTCATCTCGCGGAAGCCGGGCAACGGTTCGGCCGGAGCCGAATCGAGGGTGATGGTGTCGCCTACCTTGACGTCATGCAGGGTCTTGATCGCGGCGCAGATGTAGCCGACCTCACCGGCATTCAGGCCATCGACGCTGGTCTGCATCTTTGGACGCAGGCGGCCGATGTCGCTGACCTCGTACAACTTGTCGCTGCGGATCAGGCGGATCTTGTCGCCCTTACGGATCGCACCGTTGACCAGGCGGACATACAGGATGATGCCGCGGTAATCGTCGTAGATCGCATCGAAGATCAGCGCCTGGGTCGAGGATTCCGGATGGCCGCCCGGGTGCGGGATCTCGCGGACGACCGCCTTGAGGATCTCCTCGATGCCGATGCCAGCCTTGGCACTGGCCAGGATCGCCTCGTCAGCCGGGATGGCGAGCGACTCCTCGATCTCGGCTTTGACCTCGTCGGGCCTGGCGCTAGGCAGATCGATCTTGTTGATCGTCGGGATGACCGTGAGCTTCAACTGGTCGGCGAGGAGGAAATTCGCCACTGTCTGGGCCTGGACCCCCTGAGTCGCATCAACCACCAACAGACAACCTTCGCAGGCCTGCAGACTGCGCGTCACTTCGTAGCTGAAGTCGACGTGTCCAGGCGTGTCGATGAGGTTCAACTGGTAGGTGTTACCGTCCTCGTGCTTGTACGACAGGCACACCGCCTTGGCCTTGATCGTGATCCCGCGCTCGCGCTCAAGATCCATGCTGTCAAGGACTTCCAGCTCCTTATCATCCTTCTGGCCCATCGCGCCGCAGCGCTCGAGCAGACGCTCGGCCAGGGTCGACTTACCGTGGTCAATGTGGGCAATAATGCAGAAGTTACGAATGAGGTGCTGCGGATGTGGCATGGTCGTTGGTTCGTGGTCCGCGCTTCGTGATCCCGGTGGGAACCTGGAAGGCGCTCCGCGAGGGGCGGCAGGATGCCAACCAGACCGAAATGGGCAACCAGCGTTGCCGGTGCCGGGGCCTGCTATCGGTGAACCCATTCTTGGCTTCCCTGGCCGCCAGCCGATACTGCCGGCGATGCCCGCCCCCGATCCACTCATCGGCACACTGATCGGCTCTATCCGCCTGCAGGCCCGGCTCGGGGCCGGAGCCATGGGCGTGGTCTACCGCGGTAGGCACGAGGTACTCAGCAAGGACGTGGCGGTCAAGGTGCTTGGCCAGGTGCGCGGGGACGTGGCGCATGCCCGCCAGCGCTTCCTGCGCGAGGGCCAGTCGGCGGCCAAGGTCACCCACATCAATGTCGTCCAGGTGTTCGAGGCTGGCGTGCACCAGGACCAGCCGTACCTGGTCATGGAACTGGTGGTTGGCCACAGCCTGGGCAGCCTGCTCGACGAGGTGTCACGCAAGGCCGGCCGACCGACCGGACTGCCGCCAGAAATGGTCGCCAGGCTCGGATCCGGCATCGCCCTCGGTATCCATGCCATCCACGCGGCCGGCGTCGTCCATCGCGACATCAAGCCAGACAACGTGATGATCTCCGCCGAGCGTGTCCCCAAGGTCGCGGATCTCGGGCTGGCCAAGGAGATCGCCGATCCGGACGCCCTCCGCCTAACCGGCACGGGCATGGTCGTCGGCACGCCGCTGTACTGCGCTCCCGAAGCGATCCGCAATCCGCAGGACATCGGACCGGCCGCGGACGTCTACAGTCTGGGCGTTTCACTCTTCCACATGATCGCCGGGCGTCCCCCTTTTGACGGCGACACCGCCTACGCCGTGATGCGCGCCCATCTGGAAGATCGGCCGCGGAACCTACGTGATGTGGTCCCTGGAACCCCAACCAGCCTAGCGACGCTGGTCGACCTGTGCCTAGATAAGGATCCGGCCAGGCGCCCCTCGGCACTGCAGGTCGCCGAAGCTCTGGCCGGTGGAACCATGTTGAAGTCCAGGCAACGGATGGGCGTGGTGCTGCTCACCGGCGTCGGGCTGCTGGCCCTGATCGCAGGTGGCGGCGGAGCCTGGTGGGCGTTGCGACCACTACCGGTGTCGACCCAGACGGTTGAAGCCACTGGCGCGATCGTCATTCAGTGCAGCCATCCGCGAGTTCGCATCCGTATAGACGAGGGTGTTTGGCAACAGCCCAAACCCGAGGGCCTGACCGTGCGTCCTGGCAAGCGACGGATCGAAGCCGTGGCAGAACAGCCAGGGCCCCTCCTCCGTTGGAGTGGGAATTGCGAGGTACCGGCCTCCGGCCAGGTGCGCGTCCAGGTCGAGCTGTCCGGCACAGCGGTACCGGAGACCCGTCTGGCTCTGCCAGGCGCGGGTATGCTGTTCATTGCCGGACAGGCGGCCGGACTGGAGCCTGCGGCCAGCATCGCCTGGGCCGGAACCTGGCCTTTGGCCCGATGGGAAGGAACCCTATGGCGGACCCGGACCTGGCAGGTGGATGCCAACGGAGCGAGCACCATCGTCGCCGGATCAGAAGGCGTTCGGGACCTCCCTGACGGAGACGCCTGGTGGCGGGTTGCCGATGAACAAGGTCAGCCGCAGGACGCCCACCATGTCGTGTGCTGGTGGGAGGCCGAACGCGCACGTAGCGCCACTGGCCAAAGCGAACCAAGCGGTTGGCGGGAACAAGGCTTGCGGCCAGCCCAGCCCGCCTTGCGCCTGAACCTCGGCCTAGTCGATGCGATCCTGGAGCGCTGCCGCACCAATGCCCAACTGCCTGAACGCGCGGCAGCAGCCGCCATATGCGCACGCCTGCGCCAACCGATCTGGTATCGCGATGGCAAGGGACGTGGCACCCTGATCGGTGGTGGCACCGAGGCGACCACCGGATCGCTGGTGCTGATACCTTTCAGGGCTTTGCCGGCGTCGCCGGAGCCACCCGGGTCGACCATAATCCCGGGCCGCGTCCCCAGCCGCCCGTGATGTCGCGATCACCAAAACGGACATGGACGGGGTAATGCTTGGAGTTGTACACCCAGCTGCCGCTGAACTGGGCCTCGGCGGCCAGGTCGATGGCCGGCGTGCCGCCAGGGACATCCCGCAAAGGATAGAAGATCCCGCCAAGCAGTTCGGTCGCGCCACCGCCGGAGCGCAGACAGACCATCTCACCTTCAGTCTTGAAGCCGAGGATCCAGGCCGTCCCGCCATCGTTGATCAGGAGCGGCTCGCCACCGAACTCGGCATTGGTCTGCCGAGCCCACAATTTATGGGCACCGGTGATCCGCCACGTGCCGATCACGTCCTCAATGAAGGTACGACCTTTACCGAGGCCCTGGTAGCGGTGGCCGATGAAATCCACATGGCGGAAGGCCGCCGAATTCCGGCCGACGTGGACAACATTGCCGTCCAGCCAGAGATGCTCGAAGATGACGGGATTGGCCGTGTCCTCGATGCGGATCAATGGATCGACTCCGGCCTTGGCCTTCAGAGAACTCTGGAATCCGACAATTTTGCGCACTGACCCGCGCACCACGATGGTCTTGTCGATTTCATAGCTGCCATTGGGCAGGTAGACGACCGGCGCTCCGCTATCGATCGCAGCCTGCAGGTCTTTTGCGCCATTCACCCACTGCTTGGTGTCGCTCGGCCAAAACAGCGGCGTCTCCTCAACCGGCAAGGCTAGGGCCTTGGCGGCACCAGCGCTGGCGGCCGAGGTGTTCCCCTGACTCCATTCGTCGACCGTCACCGGTTTGCCTGGGGTGGGCGGCTTCACGTCGTCTTCGCCTCGCCCGTCCACGGCGATCGAGAACCCGGTGCAGACGACATTGCGCAAGTAGGCGATGCCAGGCGTGATAATCGCTGGCTGCTTGGCCGCCTTGGCGGTGCAGACGGCGTCGATCAGGACCAACAGGTGATCGTCATTAGAGATGCGGAACACCGGTGATTCGCCGACCGCGGTCAGGCGACGCATGAAGATCGGGTTATGGTCGCTGGTCACCCCGACCTCGGTCTGGCCACGCAGTACGATATCCTCAAACGTCATCGAGTACTGCCAATGCCCAGCCATGGCTATGCCGGTTGAGAATCCCTGGATCTCGACATGCTTGATCAACGCCGGGCCGGGCCAGCCGCGGTTCATCGCCAGACCGGTGGATCCCGATCCGGCCGGAGCGCGGATCAGAACGTTTTCGACCGTCCCGCGGTTGCTGGCGATGAAATCGAGGCCGACCGCCCCGGGGTTCCCCTTTCCCACATCGATGGTCAGGTTGGATACGCAATGGCGGAAGGCGCGATTGCCTCCGCCAGAAGGATTGCCCCCGTCCGCTTCGGATCCGGTGGCGACCAGCGCTTGTGGCTTGGTCGCGTCGGTGAATCCGGCTGCGGCATCCTTCAGCTGGATCACGGTCTTGGTTCGCCCCTGACCGACCAGCAGGAATCCCGCTCGCCAGCCGCTGCTCCAACCACCCATATCTCGGTATTGCCTGCCTTCGATAGGACCACTGACCAGATAGGTCCCGGCCGGCAGGTAAATCATGACCGGAGCGGCATAGCGGTTGAGATCAATGTGCTTGGCTATAGCGGTACGGATCGCCTCGGTATCGTCTGTCTTGCCGTCTCCGACCGCGCCAAACAACTTCACGTTGACTACCCCGCTGTCGACAGGCGGCAGGAAATCGGGCCATTCCCCGCACATCAAGCCGACGATCGCCAGCAACAGAACGAGGATCTTGGTCATGGCTGCCCCTATTGTTACTTAT
>Ga0105046_10013084_pt1 | contig 12863 bp, 7 predicted proteins | sample MAT03_FD_78385 | JGI IMG/M metagenome (GOLD analysis project Ga0105046, IMG submission 78385) | Freshwater microbial communities from Lake Fryxell liftoff mats and glacier meltwater in Antarctica - MAT-03 (megahit assembly) | ecosystem: Environmental > Aquatic > Freshwater > Ice > Liftoff... | reverse complement strand
TTTCTGGCTGCCAGAGGCACCAGACAACGACCTGTTCGGACGGCTTGTGTGGGAGAAAGCCGGCGGCACGGAATTGACTACGAACGGCTCCTTGCAAGACGAGCGGGGTGATCTAGGGGATAAGTTCCCGGTCATCCACGGTGTGGTGGAGAACACCCCTCATTCCCTCGGTCGGGATATCACACTCTGGAACAGTTGGCTCGTTGGCCGGACGACCTCCGCAACAGGGTTGATCCGGGATCGTTATCGCGTCCAAGTAGCACTGTCAGGGCGACACTTGGGCGATGAGAAAACGGTCGCGTTCAAATCCGCCGAACTGCGATTTAGCTCGCTGGGTGCCTGGACCGAAGGATTCACCGGGCTGGTCCCGCTGGACCGGATTAAGGACCGGAAGTTCACGTTCGGCTCCAAGTACGAAACTCCCGATCCCCTGGTCATCCCCTGTAGTGGGGCGACGCTCAAGATACATACGACAGCCACTTCCAAGCAGAGGCGTCGGAGGTACGCTATCGAGGAGTCGGTCGTCATGGAGGTGGTGCCCGACCACTTGATGCGACTGAGTGAACTGAACGGTGCGTTCGTATACCCGCTGCAGAACTTCTTTACCTTCGCGATGAACTGTCCGGCGTCCGTTGAGCGGTGGGTCAACCATCTACCTGACGAGGACGATGAGGAAGGAAATAGCCAGGTAGATGTGAGTTACCCCCGGTACTTCTCGGGACCAGAAAACAGAGACGAGGAGCCGCATTACCAGCCACTCTTTTACCTTAAACACGTCAAGGAGCGGCTCCCATTCATCTTCGGCGCGTGGCTGGCGGCGGCGGATCGCCTCAGCGATACGTTCAACCTGTATTTCGGTGTGCAGTATAGCAACCGGATGTTTTTGGATTGGCGGTTCCAGACCATCCTGCACGCGCTGACGCTGTATGGCCGGGTTGATGGTGTGCCGGCGATTAACGACAACAGGCTGCGGGGAATACTCGATAAGGTTGGCCCCGACGATGCTGAGTACTTGACCAAACTGCTCGACACAAGCCTTCTGCTGAATGACGAAACCGTCCTGCTACAACTCCTGGAGGAACACGGTTCGGAAATCGAGTGGCTGTTTGGCAGGTCTAGCCGGGCATTCGTGGACCGCGTGCTAAACACTTTCCAGTATCTTCTCCGCCGCAAAGTACACGACAAGTTCGCCGCGTCCCAAGGGACTGACCTCTATTACCTGACCGAAACGCTCGGCTGGTTGATGAAGTTGTGCCTTCTTAAAGAAATCGGTTTCCCGAAGGACGAACGCAGAATGCTGTTGGAACGCAATCAGGAAGCCCAACACATCAGCGTGAACGCAAAGAAGGCGGTGCCTGAGTAGATGATCCGCGCCAGGTTGTGAGCCGTGGCGGTGATCGCACCTTTACTGCCCAATCGGCCACCCCGCCGGCGGTATAACGAACCCAGCGAAACCTACTCCGTGGAGGCAGGTTGGCCGTCGAGGGCGGCTTGCACGGCGGCGAGAAGTTCGTGCGGGCGGTAGGGCTTCCCCAAAAGACCGACTGCGCCATCGAGTTCCGCGATGTCGTCGGATGAGTAGCCTGTCGAGAACAGCACCTTTGCGGTGGGGTCGAACTCGACCATGCGGCGGAAGGCGTCGGGGCCGGACATGCGCGGCATGGTCACGTCGAGAACAATCAGATCGATTTGCTCGAATTCACGGCGGAACACATCCACGGCGTTGACGCCGTCTTCAGCGGTGAGAACCCGGTAGCCGCTGCGTTCTAAAACAATGCGGCCGATGTCGCGGATCATGGACTCGTCGTCCACAAGCAGGACAGTTCGGCGGCCGTTGGCGGGTGGCGGTGTGACGGCCGCGAAAGGAGACGGAATTGGTAGCGGTGTGTGGCTCGTGTCGGCCGGCGGGGCGGGCGATCGGTGGAGGTGTCGGCGGGCCGTCTCGGCTTCGGCCGGGGGGAAGTACATGTCGAGTCGGGTGCCCGCGCCGGGTGCCGAGGAACACGTCACCCAACCGTGGTGCTGCTTCACGATTCCGTAAACCATCGGCAGCCCCAAACCCGTTCCCTTGCCAATGTCCTTGGTCGTGAAGAACGGCTCGAACACGCGGGTTTTGACCTCGTCGGTCATGCCCGTGCCGCTGTCGGAGACGCTGAGGCGGATGAACGCGCCGGGGCGGGCTTCGCGGGGGGAACTCGCGGCGTCCGCGTCAGTGATTTCCACTGATTCGGCGGAAAGAGTAAGTGTTCCGCCGTCGGGCATCGCATCTCGGGCGTTCAGGCACAGATTCAGCAGAACTTGCGAAAGTAGCGTCGGGTCGGCTTGAATGGGGCCGCAATCGTCGAGAACGCGAATGACCATCAGGATACGCGGGTCGAGCGTATGACGGAGCAAATCAACGGCTTCACTGAAGGCGTCGGTCGGGTGAATCGAAGCCGAGACGAGTTGGTTCTTGCGGGCGTAACCGAGCAGCTTGCCGGTCAGGTCGCGTGCTCGGTTGGCCGCCTGTTCGACGGCTTTGATCAGCGTCTGGTTTGGGTCGTTCTCGGGGAACTCCATGAGCGCGAGTTTCCCATTGATGATGGTGAGCAGGTTGTTGAAATCGTGGGCGATCCCGCCAGCCATCTGCCCGACGGCTTCCATCTTCTGGAACTGCCGCAGTTGATCTTCCAACGCGCGGCGCTCGGTCACATTGAGCGAGACCCCAAGCCCATGCTCGAACTCGCCGTGTGGCGAGCGGACGGCGACCACGGACACTTCAACCCACACCACTTGCCCATCGGGGCGGAGGTAACGCTTGGTCAGGTGGAAGCGATCCCGTGATCCGGCAAGCATCTCGGCCATCAGCGGGTTCTGGGTGGTCATGTCGTCCGGATGACTGATCTCCGCGGGGCTTAACCCGACGACGTCGTCCACGGTTCGCCCGAGCATGGCCGCGAATGCCGGGTTGCACGAGACGAATCGGCCGTGACGGTCAGTGAGGGAGACGCCCGCCGACGTGTTCTCGAAGATGCCCCGGAAGAGCGCTTCGCTGCGACGGACGGCGGCCTCGGCTGCCTTCAAGGCACCGACATCGGATGCCACGCACACGACACCCCGCACACCATCGGAACTGCTCTCCGCGTCTGTCCCTGGGATCGACCAGAGCGGAGCTTTGGTGGCGACCCACGGTCGGCCATCCCCGCCCGGCGGGTAAACTTCCTCATACTGGATGGGTTTCCCGGTGCGACACACCTCGGAGTCGCGCGCCCCTGTCATGGCGGCGTATTCGCGGCCGATGATGTCCGCGGCCGTCTTGCCAACCGCTTCGGCCGGGGTGATGCCGAGCAGTTTCGCCTGAAACTGGTTCATGACGAGGTAACGCCCGGCCGTGTCCTTCGCGTTGATGATGCCGGGGAAGGCGTCGATGATCGCCCGCAACAAATTGTTAGTGCGGCGGATCGTGGATTCGGCTGATTTCCGCTCCGTGATGTCTCGCTGAATCATCACCCAATGCGCTGCGCCGCCTTGCGGGTCGGGCACGGGAACGAGGCTCAGGTCTACCCAGAACGCCGTGCCGTCTTTGCGGTAGTTGCGGAGTTCGGTTCGCAGCGGCTTGCCGGTGGCCAGCGCCACGCGGATCGCTTCGAGCGTATCTCCGTCCGAGTGTGGGCCACGGAGGAAGTGCAGCGACCGACCGACGACTTCCTCGCGGGTGTAACCAGTCATGCGGCAGAAGGCGTCGTTCGTGTAAAGCACGCACCGGCCGGGACCGGTCTTGGCCTGAGCCTCCAGGATCACGACTGCATCGTGGGTGTGAACGACAGCCGACTCGAGAAGGCGCAGCCGCGCCGCCGACAGAATGAGCGTGTTCAAGCCCGGAGGCAGCACCGCTGACGGCTCCGGTAGCGGTGGCAATTCCGCTGGCGGTGTCGCGGCCGGCTCACGCATGGCGGAACCCGCGAGCGCCAGCCCAGCGAACAGACACGCGGCGAGGCCCAGCAGCAGCGACGCGGCGGCAATGGCCGCACCGACGCTTGCGGCGGCCAACAGGGCAGAAATGCGAGTCAGTAGTACGAGGCGTGTAATGTGCATAAAGGGCAGGTGGCGAGGCAAGAATCCGTTCTCAAGGTTTTGGGTCCCATCCTGGACTTCCATTCAAACCATACCGTGCCTGCCGAGCCATTCCAAGCACCTGACCCGAAAAACCGCCACGAGCATCACGCACCACGCCGGAATCTTTCGCCCACCCGGAAACTCGTTATGCTCGGCGTCGCACATTTCCGACCGGGCAGTGGGGAGTAGGCAGTGGGCAGTGGGCAGTGGGTAGTGGGCAGTGGGCAGTGGGCAGTGGGGACAGACAGAGAGCAGAGGACAAATGACAAATTGTGGGTTACGGGTGCAATCCGCTGCAATCCGCTCCAATCCGCGTTAAGCGGTCGCCCCAACGGGGCACCGTAACCAAAACCAATCGGCGAGAAAGAAAGTAGAGAACAGAGAGCCACGGCGGTTGCGAACGGAACACCCATTGCGGTGAAGCATCTATGGGCTATCGCAATCTCGCCGAGTGCGTCGCGGACCTCGAACGAGCCGGGCAACTTGTCCGCATCGAAACGGAGATCGACCCGCGCCTGGAAGCTGCCGAGGTTCAGCGGCGCGTCTACGCGGCCGGCGGACCGGCGGTATTCTTCGCTCGCGTGAAGGGGACGCCATTTCCGATGGTGTCCAATCTGTTCGGGACACGCGAACGCACGCAATTCCTGTTCCGCGATTCGCTCGACGCGGTTCGTAAATTGGTCGAACTGAAGACCGACCCTGGGAACTTCGCCCGCAGGCCGTGGCGATACTGGAATGTGCCGTTCATCGCGTGGCGGCTCCGACCCAAGTTCGTCCGGCGGGCACCGGTTCTCGCGTGTACCACGACGCTTTCGCAACTGCCTCAACTCAAGTGCTGGCCACGCGATGGCGGCGCATTCGTGACGCTCCCGCAAGTCTACACCGAACACCCCGACAAACCCGGTTGGCTCAAATCCAACCTCGGGATGTATCGCGTGCAGTTCTCGGGAAACGACTACGAACCCGACCGCGAGTGTGGCCTCCATTATCAGATTCACCGGGGCATCGGCGTTCACCACGCGGCGGCGCGGCGTCGTGGCGAAGTGCTACCCGTGAACGTGGTGATTGGTGGACCGCCCGCGCTTGCAGTAGCGGCCGTTATGCCCTTGCCCGAGGGGTTGCCCGAACTGGCGTTCGCTGGCGTGCTGGGCGGCCGACGATTGCGGATGTGTCGTGCCCAAGACGCCGCGTTACCCGTGCCCGCTGACGCCGACTTCGTCATCTCCGGGTACATCGACCCGACCCGCACCAAGCCCGAAGGCCCATTCGGCGACCACCTCGGCTATTACAGCCTGGCACACGACTTCCCCGTAATGACCGTGACCAATGTTTACCATCGGCGCGGAGCGATTTGGCCGTTCACCGTGGTTGGTCGGCCACCACAGGAAGACACTTCGTTCGGCGAACTGATTCACGAATTGACCGGCCCGATTATCCCCACGGTGATTCCCGGATTGCACGCCGTCCACGCCGTCGATGCCGCTGGTGTTCACCCCCTGTTGCTGGCCATCGGTTCCGAGCGGTACGTTCCGTATGCCGCGACACGGCAACCCAAGGAACTTTTGACCCTGGCGAACGCCGTTCTCGGACAGGGGCAACTTTCGCTGGCGAAGTACCTGTTCATCGCCGCCAAGGAAGACGCCCCGGACCTCGACATCCACGACATCGGGGCCTTTTTGCGACACATCCTGGAGCGACTCGACCCGGAGACGGATTTACACTTCCAAACGCGGACCACTATCGACACGCTCGATTACTCGGCGGGTATGGGCCTGAACGCGGGTAGCAAGGTCGTGATTGCCGCAGCTGGTCCGAAACGCCGCGAGTTGGGAACGGCGGTGCCCGCTGGGCTGCGACTCCCCGATGGCTTCACCGATGCGCGAGTCGTGATGCCGGGAATCCTGGTGCTCACGAGTCGGGGGGCGAGCGCAGAAAGCGCATCCACTTCCGATTGCCCCGCGGACATCACGAGGCTTCTGGAACACCTCGCCACAAGCAGGGATCAGTTGGCCGGCTTCCCGCTCATCACGGTGGTAGACGATGCCGACTTCACCGCCCGGAACCTCAACAACTGGTTATGGGTGACGTTCACGCGGTCGGACCCCGCACGGGACATCCACGGCGTGGAAGCCTTCACGCACCGCAAACACTGGGGCTGTGTGGGTTCCGTGGTGATCGATGCCCGAGTGAAGCCGTACATGGCCCCGCCACTGGAAGAGGATGCGGCCGTGACACGCAAAGTCGATGCGATCTTCGCTCGAGGCGGCCCCCTGGCGGGCTTCTGATAGATTTCTCGCGGGTTGAATGAGCCTTTTCTGGCATCAGGCGTGAGCCGCCAAGAGATACGCGAAAGCCCGCCAGGGGTCACATTTCGCTGCGCTACACTTCACCCTTGGCGTGAGGCGTCAGAGACTCGGTTCCAACCGAATGCGGGATAACGTGTGGGCACCGAGATCAGAGACATTCCAACCCACCCAAATTGCTGTCGGTATCGACGAAGCCGAACACGACGGTTTCCGTGTTAATAGACAGCCGACAGAGTTCGGCGATGAGTGCCGTAAGAGTGTCGGCACAGGCGAGGATGCGTGTGCCGTCCCAACTCCACGCAACGTGCTGGCCGGCGTAGCGGAGATATTCCGCGACCGGAAGTTTCGCCTGGTTTTTGGGACAATTCGGGTCGGGCCAGGGGAACGTTCGGGGAGTTGCGGTGGTTGGGTTCATGGCACGCTCACGAAGAACGGGTGCGACCTCGTGAGCATTGACCGCGCTCACAGCGATTCCGCACGCGGTGGCTGGTCGGGATCGGTGTTCACGGCGGTCATGATCCAATTGTTCACAGCGCGGAGCATCGCTTCGCCTGGTGTGTGCGTGGTCGGGTAGGTCTCGAACCGCACATCCGCGCCGGCAGCGGTCAGGAGACGGGCCGATTTGCGTGCGACCGAGACGGGCACCACGGGGTTGTTCGCGCCGTGGCCGACGAACACGCGCACACCGGGTGCGATCTTGTTCGGAAGTTGCGGCAACGCGCCGTTGAGGGCAACCACGCCGGCCGCGTTGAGCATTCCCAACCCGAACCGGTAGGCGATAGCGGCACCTTCGCCGATGCCCACGCAATACACGCGATCAGCGTGAACGTGGTACTCGCGGCAGGCGTGCTTCACGACACCGCGGAGGTAGCGTTCGCCGCGAGAACCATCGCCCCAGCCGAAGCCGCGCCGGCCGTTGGCGTCGGGGCCGAGTCGCACCGGCCCGCGTGGGCAGGCGACGACGTAGTTCCGGCGGCTCAAAAGCGGAGCGAGGCGGGCGGCCGTGTCCTCGTCGCCACTGTCCGGGTGGAACAGTACGATGAGCGGGTAGGCGTACTTTGGCTGATAGTCCGAGGGCAGGAGCAACCGCACGGGTCGGTCGGGGTGTGCCGACAACCGCGCGGTGGAGAACCCCTCCGTCGGGCGAATGGGTCGCCGTGTTTTGGTGGAGTCCGGCATGGGTGGACCGTGATCCGGTGGTGTTGCGGGTGACCCTGTTGCTGGCTCGTTCGGCATCCGGCCGTGAGTCACAGGGTCGAGTGTCAGCAAAGCGGGTTGCGGCCTTCGGGCTGTTTCAAGTTCCAAGTTTCGTGCTTCAAACCGGGCGGGAATGCAGGCGAGAATATGTGGCGAACAAACTCCTCGACATGCCCCCTCGAACTCGAACCTTGAAACTGCCGCGGGCCTCAATCCGCGAAACTCTACGTTGGGTCTTGGACACATTCAAGGCAACGCCGCACGGCGCTTGAGCCAAAATCGACTGAATTCCCAGACTCGCGCCCGGTTACTCCGGTTGGGACACATGCAGTGGAATAGCGAATCTGGGGCAGGTCAACAGGGCAGGCAGCCTCGGGAACAAATTACATGCCAAAGGCACCCGCGCCACCCTGCAAATCCGCGCCAGCCGCGCCACATGGCGCAACCGGATTTGGGGTAAGTTCTCTGCTCATGTAGCGGCGGGCTTGCCCGCCGTCTTCCAAGAACCGTTATCCCAGTAACCCCTTCGATTGAAGGTAATTCATCACGAGCACGACGCCTTCCTCGACGCTGTGTTTCGCGGCGTCGAAGGTGATTTCCGGCGAGGTCGGGGCTTCGTAGGGGTCATCGACGCCCGTGAAACCCATACCCTTGCCGGCGGCGACGGCATCGCGGGCTTGTTTGTACAGTCCCTTGGGGTCGCGCTGTTCACACGTCTCGATGGGCGTATCGAGGAACACTTCGATGAACGGGATCGCACCGCCCTTGTTCTGTTCGTGAATCTTGCGGGCGGCGTCGCGGTCCTTGCGGTACGGGCTGATGAAACTCGTCAGCGCGAAGAGGCCAGCGTCGGCGAACAGCCGGGCCACCTCGCCGATGCGGCGGATGTTCTCCGTGCGGTCCGCGGCGCTGAAGCCCAACCCGAACCGCTTCGCATAATCCTCGGCCGCGCCGCGGGTATCCATCAGAATCTTGGAGCCGGCGTTCATCCCGAAACGGATGTTGTCGCCGTCCAGCACATAGGCCGCGTGGCCGCGCTGGATTAACACCTGTTCCACGGCCACGGCCAGCGTGCTCTTCCCGGACCCGGATAACCCCGTGAACCAGAGCGTGGCCCCGGTTTGTTTCAGGAGGGCTTTACGCTCCGCAGTGGTAACCGTACCGGCGTGGTAGGTAATCTGTGTAGCCTTGATATCGCTCATCGTTCTCTCTCGCTCTCGAAGCACGAAGTTCCAATCCACAACAACCAAATCTCAAAATACGGACTGGGCCACCGGCTTGCCTCCGGGTTTATACTTTGCAAGGCCCAAATGGAGATATGTACCAACGTGTTCGTTTAGCGTTGTCCCCCAACGGGGGCAACATTTGCAACTCACGGGCCAGCAACCCGGAACTCGACCGGCGTGGTCCGCGTGATCCGGCGGCCGGTCGCGTCGCGGATTTCGAGTGTCACGGTGTAGACTCCAGGCGTGGCCGGCACGGCGAAGGCGTACATGATGTGGAAGTCGTTCACCGGCGCTCGGCCGAAGACCTTTCGCTCGAAGCGCACGGTTGGCACACGGCGGCGCGGGTCTTCCACGTCCTGTTGCGGAACGAGCATTTCGCGAGCGTCCTTGACCTCGGCGACGGCGCGAACGTGTGTCAGGTACGTTTCACCGTGCGGGCCGGCGGTGGGATGGCTCACGAGGTTCCGCACTTCCAGGTACAGTTGCGCCAGATCGTTCGGTCGGAATGTTTGAGTTGCCGGCCACGGCTCGTACCGCCCGAACCCCATCACCTTGGCGCACAGCGTGACGTTCTCGACCTTGAGCGCGGCGCGGGGTTCCAGGCGGGCAATCGTCGTCCGCAGTTGCTCCGTAAGCATGGCGACCGAGGCTGGATCGGACGCACCATCGGCGGCCGTCATGCGGGCCAGAATCGGCAGCACGGCCAGCACGAATTCCTGGTTCGAGCCGTCGAACGATTTCAAGAGTTCGATGGTTCTGTCTGGCCGGCCTTCGGAATAAGAACGAACGATGGCGAGCAGTGGCGATTCAGTTGCGGGCGGACTCGGCGCGGGCACGGTTGGCCCAGGGTCGGCCGCGACTCGCACACCGGAACCAGCGTCCTCACGCTTCTCGTTGGGCTTCTGTATGGTGGTCTCGCGTCCCGGCGTTTTCGTGAGAATGCTCTCCCCAGGCCGTGATGGGAAGATGTGGTAGTCCGTCTTCCGCGCGGTTTCGGCAGCTTTCCCAGATTCCGCGGCGAGGTGGTCCCGCGTCTCGGGTGGGATGAGTGGCGTACTCGTCGCGCCGACGAAGAGGCAGGCGGGAAATGCAAGCGAACTCGCGGCGACCAACAGCAGCGTCCGACGGGGGGCGGTCATCCGTGACCCTCAAGCCCTTGGGCATCCGCGGGCGACGCGGGGCGGCAGGCATAGCAAGGGGATAACGCCGCGCCAAGCCCTTCTCAAGGGGTGAACCAGTACACCAGGGTCTCACGACACCTGGCTACAGACTGCCGCCCCATCCGGGGCTTAAAACCAATGCAAAAGTCGCCTCTTGTAGGGTGGGCCGAGACCGCTTTGGGGCGAGTCCCACCAACAACTCAAATGACGATTGCGATTCATTTGAAGCCAAATCACCAACACCATTCAACCGCTTTTTGCGCTGTTGGTGGGACTCGCCCCAAAGCGGTCTCGGCCCACCCTACGAAGATCAATCACGCAGCTCTTCAGCCCTGGAAGGGCGATAGTTTGTAGCCAGGCGTCGTGAGACCCTGGAGCATCGCAAACCACCCAAACCCAAATATGGAATGGGCCGCGCAATACCCTTGGCCCTGGCCACCCGGCAGGAACGGCGCATCGCACGATTGCCCTTCTCGTCGCCGTGCGCGATAATGGGCAGTGCAAGTCCCGCACCCGGTATCCCGGCGGACCCTCGATCATGGCGATTGCCTTCAACTGTCCGTACTGTCAGTTCGCGTACCGTCTCCCGGATAATCTGGCGGGCAAGCAGGCGAAGTGCAAGAACCCCGATTGCCGCAAAGTCATCACGATTCCGGTGCCGCCACCTGCGCCGGACGCCGCCGCGCTCGAGGCCGCCGCGCTCCTGGCGTTGTCCGACGAGCCGTTGAAGCAAGATGAGACGCCACCCGCCGAGAAGGTCATTCCGGTCGTCTGCAAGTTCTGCGACCACAAGTGGACCGTGCCGTGGGCAAAGGCCGGCAAGAACGTCCTGTGCCCCAACCCCGAGTGCCGGCAACTCACCCGCGTGGACGAACCCAAGGAGGACGTGCCCGACGACTGGCGGCAGCAGAAGACCAAACTCCCGTCGCTGGCCAAGCAGAACTTCGAGAAACTCGAAGGCGTGCAGGACGCTGGCGATGCCAAGAACGTTCACAGCACATCGCTTGTGCAGGCGGACGCCACCGGCATCGAGATCGAACCCCGGCCGCTCAAAAATAAGCTATTTATCGCCTTCACCGTGCTGGGGCTGATCGCCAGCATCGCCGTGGGCGTGATGTACCTGACGAACCGCCGCGTCACGGCGACCGACGACCGCTTAATGAGCGACGCGAGGAAGGAACTGGACACGGCGGCCACTGACCTCGGGCCGGTCGAGTTCGGGCTGTGTTCCGCGTTGCTCTACGCCGCCGACGCCGAACACTCGCTGCGGCACAACCAGGCGGACCGGACCAAAGAAGCCCACGCCTTGCTCGTGAAAGCACGCGACGAGTTGCGAAAACAACCGCCGGGGCCAGTTCGCAACGCCATCGCCGCCGAACTGGCTCTTGCGACGCTCGCCTTCGGTGGCTCTGACGACTTGGCCAAAGAGCAGATTCGCTACCGTTGGCAACCGGACGAAACGGGACGGGTCACCCGACTCAACGAGCGAGTCCGCACCGTTCACGAAGAACTGCGGCAAACGCTCAGTTTGCTGATTCCCGCGGACTTCGAGTTCAAGGCGAGTGTCGCACGGCGTCTCACACGGGAACTCGCCAAGAATGGCCAGGCCACGCTCGCCGCCGACCTGATTCCCCTCGCGATGTTCAACGACGCGGAACGGGATGAAGCCCGCGCCGTGGTTGCCCTCGAAATCTGGCGTGTGGATCACGGTTCCGAGCTTTGCCGCAAGATCGCTGAAGAACTGAAAGCCCAGTTCGCCAGCGGCAACATCCGCGGCACACCGTTCCCCGCCTCGGCTCAAACGCTCTTCAGCCTACTCGCCACGGACAAGGCACCGATCCTCGCCGCCGCGCCGCCAGCGGGCACCGGCCCCATCTCTTCGGACTCCACTGTCCTCGCGTTCACCGGGCTTCACCTGCTGGGAAATAAGCCTGACGAAGCGCTGCAGTTAGCGAAGCGAGGCGCGACACCCACAATCGTTTTGAAAGCGCTGGTGCTGTGCGCGGAGTGGTCAACGAATCCCGGCGCAGCGCTCGAAGAAGCTCATAAAGTGGTTGAGGCGACCAAGGGGAAGCGCGAAGTGACATTGTTGCCCTCGCACCTCCTGCGGCTCTCACAACTTGCAAGTGCGGCGGGGAAGTTCGACACCGCGAAGGTATTCTCCGATGCTCTAACCGATGACGGCGTGAAGACCTGGGCCAAGGGCGACGCGATTCGATGGCGTGTCCAGGCAATGCCCAAGGAGAAGGCGGACGAATCGTGGGCCGAGATCGTGGACAAGACCAAAGCGGGCCACGCCTGGGGGCGGCTCTGGATCGCCCGGCACAACGCGAAGTTATCGCACGACCTGAGCGGCGAGAAGAAGACCACGGCGAATTGGCCAAGCACCGTTCACCCGTTCGCCCTCGCCGGCATCGCCCTGGGGTTACAGGACAAATAGCGCCGGCTTCATATAGCCCCCGGCTTGCCGGGGTTCTTCTTCAAACAAAAGAACCCCGGGCAAGCCCAGGGCTATATGAATCGGCGCGATGGGTCGGCGTTTACGCCGGGTTCTTTCACCGCCCAGGAATCCCTCTGTCTGGCGGCGCGGCAGCGATTCAGCTTGCTTCTGGCAACGGCAGCGGATCTCCAAGCCCCAGGTCGGCGAGGGATGCGGCAGCGATTGCGAGAGTGAACAACTCACCGAGTTGCTCGGCGGTGGCTCCCGCGAGTTGCCCTTCGACGCTCGGAGAAAGCGGCCCAAACCTTTGCGTGAGGAGAAGCCGCAACATCGCCAGTCTGCCCTGTTGTTCGCCTTCCTGTCGTCCTTCCTGTCGTCCTTCCTGTCGTCCTTCCTGTCGTCCTTCCTGTCGTCCTTCCTGTCGTCCTTCCTGTCGTCC